>ERZ894226.380-NODE-380-length-28535-cov-8.985885_pt1 | contig 28535 bp, 33 predicted proteins | sample MGYA00380294_ERZ894226 | MGnify/ENA primary metagenome ERZ894226 (study PRJEB32331, sample SAMN06328434) | human gut metagenome | biome: human gut microbiome; feature: stool | host: Homo sapiens | collected 2014-10-29 ... | reverse complement strand
CGGATCTCACCTAGTTGGTTGGTTGGTTGGTTGGTTGGTTGGTTGGTTAAGCATGCGCGTGATCCTCTTTCTCGTCAAATTGGATCTTAATTGTTGATCACTTTTTTAAATGGATCAACTTATTAACAAAAAGCTTTATAACTTTGGTTTATTGCATCATTTAGCTATATTCACAAAAAAGTCCGTCGAGCATATCTCAACAGACTTTCTACCATCTAATACATCAAAGCTGGCGACTTCAGCACCTGAATTTCATCCCCACCAACAATAACTTCATCAGCAACATTTAAGAACAAACCATGCTCAATCACACCTACTTGATTGGCTAACCAATTCGCTAATTCACTTGGAAACGGAATCGTATCTAAATGCAAATCTACAATCTCATTCCCGTTATCTGTCTTCACCGGCTCCCCATCAGCCGTACGACGTAGCACCGGGTGCAAGCCATGGTTATCAAAGACCCGGCACAGCTGCTCAGCACCATAAGTGACAACTTCAACTGGCAATGGAAAATGACCCAGTTCCTCGTGCACCTTTGACGCATCAACAATCCAAACATTCCGGCGAGAGTTTTTAGCGACAACCTTTTCGTACAACAGCGCCGCTCCACCACCTTTAATCCCGTTCAATTGTGCATCAACAACATCAGCGCCATCGACGGTAATGTCAATGTGGTCAACATCATCTACATCTGCCAAAGCAATGCCTAACGTCCTGGCCTGTTCAGCTGTACGCGTTGAGGTTGTCACCCCGACAATGTCTAATCCTTCTTCATTGACGCGGCGTCCCAGTTCTTCAACGAAAAACTTAACCGTTGAACCTGTGCCAAGACCAACAACCATGCCATTTTCAATTAACGTCGCAGCGTACTTTCCAGCCGCGCGCTTTTGTTCTAATGTGTCCATCAGATCACCTCCAACTATGCATGTACCAAATTTAATGATGCCAACACAGCCTTCTTCGTTGGGATTGACCGAATAGCCCCTGAATGTGAAACCGCAATTGACGACGCCTTGGATGCATATTGAATTGCGTCATCAATATTCGTGCAATCAGCATTTAGGTAAGCAAACGTCGCCCCAATAAATGTGTCGCCCGCAGCGGTTGTATCGACCGCCTTCACTTTAAAAATCGGTTGGGTGCGTGCATCTTGGTCAGCTAACTTGTAGTAAACCCCATCTTCACCCAAAGTCACAATTGTACCCGTAATTGATAGGTCCGCAAATTGATCACTAATATCCAATAAATCATCGAAATCAGTTGATGGTTCGCAGTTTAGCAAAGCGGCTGCTTCCGTTTCGTTCGGCACAATAATGTCCGTTGCAGCAAGAATTGCTGGATCAATATCTTTGTAATTCAAGACCGGTGCTGGGTTAAGCACTGTCGTGACACCGTATTTCTTGGCGAGATAGAAGCCCTTCGCAACCGCCTCTTGGGCAACTTCAAACTGTGCAATCACAAAATCAGCTTCCGCAATAAGTTGTTCTGACTTCACCACATCGTCTGCTGTCAGCTTCATGTTCGCACCACCATACACCAAAATCGTATTGTGGCCATCTTCTTCTAGCAAAATCGTTGCGGTACCCGTAGCGTCTTCTTTTTCAACCAGGCCAGCTGTGTTAATGCCTTCATCTTCAAGCAAATTCCTGAATTGCACACCCGCAGCGTCCTGACCAATAGCCCCAATGAAACTCACGTCGGCGCCTTGGCGGGCTGCCGCAACGGCCTGGTTCGCACCCTTACCACCTAAATTCGTGCCACGCGAATCAACTCGAAGCGTCTCTCCCTGCAATGGTAAACGCGAAATGTTTTGAATAATGTCCAAATTCAAACTACCAATGACAACAATCTTATTCATCACAATCACCTACTTTTCTTCCTTTGCATACTTCATTTCAGAGATGAAGTACCATGACACGATCATAAATGCGATAGTCGGCACAATGAATGACAATTGCATTGAACCAGACCAGTCAGATACCAACCCTTGGAATAGTGGCCATACTGCACCACCAACAATCGCCATTACCAAAATGGCACCGGCCGTTTCGGTATACTTCTTATCTGCGACATTATCCAATGTGTGGGCGTAAATCGTTGGCCACTGTGGACCAAAGAAGAAGCTCACAAACACAGCCGCGTACACGGCAATCATACCTTGGCCGAATGTCGTGACCAGTAACGTAATAGTTCCCAACACTGAGTAGATACTCAACACGGTTGCGACCTTGTAACGTCCCAAGAACCAGGTTGCAACTACTTTACCGACGAACCACATCGCATATGAATAGACCATAAAGGTCGTGGCATCCGCATCACTAATTTGCTTATTCAAATCCAAGGCCAAACGAATTGTAAATGACCAAACCGTTGTTTGCATTCCAACGTAAACGAATTGGGCGAGGATCCCCTTCTTGTAACGGAAGTTTCCCAACAAGTACTTGATGGTTTCACCCAAAGTGGCTTTTTCAGTGGCCTCTTCACCAGCCAGTGTTTCAACCTTTGGCTTAGCGCTTGGCATCTTGGTCACAGCCAAGATCAACAACATAATAATCAAGACACCGATGATGTACTTGTATGGTTGCAAGGTTAATTGCAACATCTTTTCACCATAGGCAATTCGTTCAGCACCATGCATCCCCGCCATCTTGGTCGCCAAATTACCACCTGTGCTAAAAATCATGTACTTTCCAAGTAGAATTCCAGCAATATCTCCCAATGGGGTCAATGCGGCTGAGATGTTCAAACGCAAGTTCGCATACTTCTTAGGTCCAAGCATCGAACTATAGGTATCACTGGCCGTTTCCAAGAATGACAACCCAATCGCGATAGCAAAAATGGCAAATAAGAACATTGAGTACGTTGCAACACGTGAAGCTGGGAAGAATAATCCTGCGCCAATAATGTAAGCAATTAGCCCCAGCATAATCGCAAACTTATACGATGTTTTCTTGATAACCAATGATGCCGGAATCGCAATTAAGAAATACCCACCGTAAAACGCTGACTGCACGAATGCGGTTGAGGCATCATTCAGTTGAAAGACTGTCTTAAACTGTGTGATTAAGATGTCATTCAGACTGGCTGCCGCTCCCCACATTGGGAAGATTAGCGAAATCACAATGAATTGGAACAACGGCGTCTTCGTTAAATACCCATCCGACAATTCATCAATATGCTTTGTAAAAGGTCGTACAACCTTCGCCCCCATGTTTTCCATGATTTATCCCCTTCGACTAAAATGCCACGCCACTACGCAAAATAATATTAGCGAACGGATGTGATTCACCCGTTCGAACCACTGCCCGTGTGGCCCCCAATTGTTGCTTAAATTCCTCATGCGGTACAAACGTCACATCAACATTTGGCAAAACTGCTAAGATTGCCGCTAATTGATCTGGATTTTCCGTCTTGATTTCCTCGGCTAACGTGATGGCTTCAACTTGCATTTCCGTCAAAACATTTTCAAGTACCGTTTGGAAATCTGGCGTTTGGAACGTCACGGCCAGGTCAATCTTCTTGGTCCCCGCTGGTACCGGCAAACCGGCATCCCCAATCGCCAACGTATCCTTATGTCCCATTTGTGCTACCGTGTAAGCTAGCTCAGAATTCAAAATTCCAACCTTCTTCATGATGAATGTCCCCCAAACAAACGTTATAATTTCTATGTAAATCGTTTTTGTAAATCGTTTTACAAATTTTAATATACACCGAATAAACACAATGTAAACCCTTACATTTGCTCAAATAAAAAAATCAAGCACTAAAAACGCGTCGTTTTTAATGCTTGATTGGCATCATATCAATGTTATTTAATCGAATCTGTTGATTCTCTAATAATTAAATGAGTATCTAAAATTTCCGTTTGCTTGGCAATGCTCGGATCGTTAATCCGAGCTAATACCATGTCCAGAGCAATCTGCCCCATTCGCCAAACTGGCTGCGTGACCGTGGTTACTGAGGGTACCATAAATTCTGAATAGTCCGTATTGTCATAACCAACCACACTAAATGTTTTGGGCACGTCCACACCGGCATTTTTCAAACCACGTAATAAGCCAATGGCCAATTCATCGTTTAGGGCAAATGCCGCTGTCACGTTTGCTCGCTTAACGCGAGAGGCAATTGCTAAGCCGCCGTGTTTTGACATCGACGTTTCAAAGCGCGTAATACTAGTGTTCGCCGTCTGATTGACCGTATCTTCAAAGCCTTGAATACGCTCACGCAAATTTTCTGTTAGGTAGTCAGGCAAAATTAGCGCAACATCACGGTGGCCCAATTGTAGCAAATGTTCAGCAACTGTCACCCCACCTTGATATTCATTCGTCTTCACGGAATCAGCATCACTATCATCATTGGTTTGGTCCAAAACCACATATGGCAGCTTCTGCTTATTGAGATAGGTGTTCACATCTTGCACGTGTGGCAACATGCGTGCGATTACCAAGCCATTAACGCCACGCCCAATCAACGTCAAAATAGCTTGGTCAATCTCGTCGTCCGTCGCTGAAAAAAACGCTAGGTCAGCTATGCCATGCGCGTGTTCTTGCATACTTTGCATCAAATCTGAGAAGAACGGATTCCGCAAACTGGGTACCAACACCCCAATCAAGGGATTCGCATTACCACGCAAGCTCTTCGCACTTTGATTTGGCACGTAGCCCAGTTCTTTCTGTGCAGCAAGCACTTTATCAATCGTTTCCTGTGGAAAATGATCATTCCGTTTATTCAGCACTTGTGAGACCGTTGTCGGTGACACACCTGCTAAATTTGCCACATCTTTAATCGACGCTTTTTTCATCACGATCAGTCTCCTTCCACAATCTAGTATGGTTATCATTATACCTGTAAAACCATTTACTAAATAGCTATCTTGCGGCCGACTTTTGAAATTAGTACCCAACTACATCCGTACAATCTTGCCCATAAACGCAATGCCATGTTGATACATAAAGTTCTGTGCATCTATCTCAGACCAAAACTGCTTCGCCGTAAACGGACTAAAGGTCGTCTGGATCTGACCATTCACCGCATCGCCAACGTACCCACCATAATATTCAATCACATACATCTTCATTAACCCCATTTCAAAAATTGTCATATCAATCTTACGCCTCTTATCCGGTAATTACTGGTTTTGAGGTCTGCAAAAAAGCGGCTCCCCGCATCACCAGGGCGCCGCTTTATTTTTTTCAGTGAGATTTTTTTGAGTAAAGGTTTGAAACTTAATATAATACTATTCCATGTTTGAGTGCGTGGCCTTGGCAGTGTCATTTGACACGTGGTCACGACGGCTAATCATCAACGTCAAGATATCCAACGTAATGTGCACACTTTGATCAAACAACGTGCTCAATAATTGGATTGACTTCACTCCGTCACCAGCCTTGGTAGCACCAGGTACCACGATCGTGGCCTCGCCCAAAGTTGCCAATGGTGAGGTTGGGTTTGACGTCACACCAATCACGTGGACACCATTGTCAGCTGCCTTTTGCGCAGGGCCAACAACTGAACCCGTTGTACCAGAACCTGAGACCGCCACCAAGACATCCCCTTCAGCAATTGACGGCGTAATCGTCTCGCCAATGACAAACACCGTGTAACCGATGTGCATCAAACGCATGGCAAAGCCCTTCACCATCAAACCTGAACGGCCAGCGCCCAATACGAAGATGCGCTTGTCCTTCGTGATGATGTTTTCAGCAGCGTCCAGTTGGGCGTCATCTACTTGCGTCATCACTTCTTGAATTTCTGACAATACTTCATTTACTAAAGCCATTATAGCGCCTCCTTAAATTCACGACCGGCTGCAACTGGATCAGCTGCACCAGCAATCTTTCCACCAACAATGGCAATTTCAGCAATACCATCCGCTGACAACTTCTTCACTTGGTCCAAATCAATCCCACCAGCCACGGCAATGCGCTTTGCAGCTGGGAATTGTTCATGGAAGTGCTTAACTGACCCGGCTGCATCGAAGTTGGTGGCATTATCGTGTGAGTGGTGCAATCCAAAGATGGCGTGGTCAAACGTCATCAATGGTGCAATCTCCTCATCCGTCATGTTCAACAAGTCAATCAACATTGTCTTGCCCGCCTTTTCCGTCACCTCATATACGGCACTGATCGTTGATAAGTCGGCTGACCCCATGACCGTCAAAATGTCAGCATTGGCTTCAAAACCCTTGTTGAATTCATAAACACCTTCGTCGATGGCCTTCAAGTCCATCAACAATTCTGAATGCTTAATTTCTGCCTTGATATCTGACAAGGCAATCAAGCCATAGTCCTTTACCAAAGATGTACCGAGTTCAATCACATCAGCAATACCATCAAGGTCCTTCGCCAATGCAATGGCGTGTGCTAATGACACACGATCAATTGCTACTTGTAACTTCATTAGTCTTCACTTACTCCTTCTGCGGCATAAAATGCTGCCAATTGCGCTGGTGTTGGATAACCATCATTGTCACCTGGTGTTTGCACTTGCAAGGCCCCAACTGCGTTTCCACGCATGGCGGCAGCGCGCAATGACTTGTCTTCTAGCAAGGCCGTAATCACACCAAGAGCAAAACCATCACCAGCACCTACTGTATCAACTACCTTCGCGACCTTAAAGCCGGGTACCATAAAGCCTTCTGCATCACGTGTTTGCACGTATGCCCCGGCAGGTCCAACCTTCACGATGACAACCTTCGTCCGCTCACTTTGATTCAAGTAGAAGTCCGCAATATCCTTAGGGTCTTCACTACCCATCAAGATCTTACCTTCGTTGCTACCTGGTAAAATGATATCCGCCGACTTCGCAAATTCATTAATTTCACGAATCATACGAGCATCATCGTTCCAAAGGGCTGGCCGCAAGTTAGGGTCAAACGTGATCAACTTGTCGGCTGCGACCAAGCGATTCATCAAGTGACGGAAGGCCTTGTTTGAGGTCTCTGACAACGCTGGGAAAATCCCTGACATGTGGGCAATTTTCACGTCGTCCAACTTCACGTCATCCAACACATCTGCTGACAAGTGCGCTGCAGCTGAACCTGTCCGGTAGTTAAACGTTTGTGGATCCCCAGTCGTCACCATCTGCTTCAATTGGAATCCCGTCCAGTTATCTGCATCTTCGGTCACGAAAGTCGTGCCAACCCCGTGTTCCAAGATTTGCTTCTTGGCATAACCACCTAATGGATCAGCACCTAAGCGACTCACATATTCCGTTGTGTGACCCAAACGCTGTACCCCGATGGCCACGTTTAATTCTGCGCCACCCAACAACTTAAAGTAATTAATGGTGTCGACCAAGCTAGCGTCCGCGTCCTTCGACATGAACGTCACAACTGGCTCACCAATCGTCAAAAATTCACTCATGATTATAATCCTTCAATCTCTTACTTGATAATCAAAACGGCCAAAATAACGTTAATGATTGAAACAATCCACATTACCGGTACACCCTGCTTCAACAATTCACGACTGTCGACCTTCATGTACTTCAAGGCCCAAACGTTCCATGATTGCGTCAAGTCAGTCGACACCGCCATCAAACTTGGCACATACATCAAAGGCAACAACAAGGCATCTGGGAAAATGTGCGCTCCCGCCAAAACGGCAGCCGTAGCGGCTCCAGCACCCCAAACGTGCAACGGACCACGGAACAATGCCAATGGTGCGGCAATTCCAAGTGCCAAGGCCAAAATCCAAATGTTTGATGGCAAAATTGACGTCAACAACGTTTGGAAACGCGCCGCATTAATTTGGGCAGCGCCGGAGAACATGATTAGCGCCATCAAGAACATGATCAATCCGGCAATATCTGAAATCGCTGTTTGAATGGTATCGTTCAAAAAGTCAATAAATGACTTCCAGTGGCGCATCTTTCCCGTTAGCAACATCGCCAACAGGGTTGCCAAAATCAATGATGGTACGGCATCCCACTTAAACGCCAAATTCATAAAGACTGGCACAACCGGCACAATAAAGGCAGGCCATGGAATCTTAATTTCTTCTGTTGAGACTTCAGCACCAACCAGCTTCAAGTTCTCGTCCGCCTTTGAGGCATCAAATGACTTGCGGTGCATAAAGAGGTAAATGATAACCGCCAACAGTTGCACAGCCATGGCTGTGATACCGAAAATCAAATACTTGCCACTATAGTCAGCCTTTGGGAAGAAGGCTTTGATTTGGTTGAAAAGCACCAGATTCAAGTACATTGGTGCACCAACCGACATCAAGAAGACTGGCAAAGCAATCTTACGTGGAATACCAAGTGACAAGAGAATTGGCAACAAGATAACTCCGATCGCGATAACTGACCCAACCCCGTACGCACTAATGAAAATCAAGGCCGTAACTAAGATAACCAAAATGGCGGCAAGCATCACATTCTTCTTACCCGCCTTCGCCGTGCGTTGTGAAATGGCTGGCGCAATACCCGAATCAACCAAGACACGACCAAACCATGACCCAAACGCAATGTAGATAATCGTTGGCCCGTAATTCAAGGCTGGCTCAGCGAAAACCTTCTTAATGGCAACATCAAATGGTACTAACCCGATGACTGCCCAGAGGATTGCCATCACAAAGAACCCAACCATCAAGTTACCACCCTTGAAGATGTAGAAGATAAAGCCGACAAATGTCAGCAACAGCAAAATTGCAATAATCGTGTTAACCATGATTAACGGGCCTCCATCGCGTGACGTAACATCGTCACTTGTGCGGCAATTTGTTCGTTAGTTGCCATTGGGAATTCCAAGGCAACATCAACAGTATTGTCGAATAACTTGTAAATGGCTTCCCAATCGAACAAGCCTTCAGCCAAATCAGTCGTTACAATCAAACCATTGTCCGTGTCAGCTGCATTCTTAAAGTGTACGTAATCAGTGTAAGGTGCCAATAGCTCAGCACTCTTTACGGCATCCCCCTTCGTAAACGCCCAGTTGCCCAAGTCATAAACGTACCCAATTTCGACACCTGCTGACTTTGCGTCTTGCAAGAAGGCGTGGATTGGTTCCAGATGACCACTTAATGCCGTTTGATCATTCTCAATGTTGATGGTGATATCAGCTGGCCAGTCCTTAAAGGCCATTGCCAGGTCGCCAGTAAAGTTGGCGTAATCACCCAAATTGAACTTCGCTTTAACCGCGCCTAGTGTTTGTAGCTCCGCAATGTACTGCGGTAACTTTTCATTAACTGCCCCGTTGACAAACAATTCATCTGGGATGCTTAATGCGACTGCTAAATCCGCTGCCGTGGCTGCTTCGCTCACCGCGGCTAGTTCCGTTGTTAAGTCGTGGAAATATTCGCGTCGAACTTCAATCCCATCAGCACCTAAATCCTTAACTTGGGCAACTAATTCGGCTTGCGTACGTCCCTGCTTCACCGCATCCTCAAAAATCCATGTGTTCAAAAATAGCTTTGCCATGTCATTCCCCTAAGAACAGTGGCACCATTTCGTCAAACCGCACCATTGCTCACCTAATCTCTAAAATATCTGCTGTCATTTTAGGTTAAGCGCTTAACCAATATCCAAAAATATATGGGCACAATGGCCCGTTAAAATTAAGTCGCTAACTAATCTTGCTTACTCACAAGTTAGGTAAGCGCTTAACCTTACGTGAAAAGAATAACACCCAAGTTGGGTGTTGTAAACAGTCTATTCATAAGTCGCCGCAATGACGATTTTTTCAGTTTGTGTTTTGGCGGCCTTTTTATCTAACCGGCGCAAGAGCAATTCAGCCGCCGAAGCCCCCATCAGAAAAGGGTTTTGCTGGATCAACTTCACGTTTGGATTAAGGTCACGTGCGAGCTTCGTGTCTGAAAAACCAGTCACTTGTAATTGCGCTGTCAATACATTTTCACGAATCATGTGCGGTAAGATTTCCAACATCAACCGTTCCTTAAAGAAGAACACGACGGTTGGGGCATCCGTTGGCAATTGACTAATAATCGCTTGCACCTGTTCCGCACCAATGATCCCTGCATGCGCAATTTCAATCATTTGGGCATCTGGATAAACTGCCTGCACCCCACGCCAACGCGCCGTACGCGTTGACACGTTGGCAATTGGTTCAGAAATCACAACAACGTTCGCAAAGCCTTGGTCACGATAGTGTTGCGCCGCCCGTTTTGCAGCTTGCTCATTATCCGTCACGACCATGTCATAGTCGCCACCCGTTGTCTCACGGTCAACCAAAACGACCGGTAAATTCTTTTTAATGTGCTTTTGTAGCACTTCATTATCAGCCGAGATTGGTTGCATAATCACACCATCAAAATTTTGTTGGCTGATGCGATCAAGCAATGATGCTTCCCGCTTAACTGATGAATTTGTGTCAAAGAGCACCCCGGTATACGATTCCGCTTCAAGAATCGATGAGGCCCCTTTGAAGAATTCCGTTGAAAAATAATCATCCACATCCGCAGCCACGATGGCAATCAGACCACTGCGTTGCGTCATCAATTGGACCGCTGAGGCGTTAGGCACGTAGCCGGTTTCTTCGATGATTTGCTTAATGCGATTCGCCGTTTTATCCGACATTTTCTCAAGCCGGCCATGGAGATATCGTGACACTGTGGCAATACTGACCCCTGCCCGTTCTGCAATGTCATTGATATTCAATTTCTCTTCATTTGCCATTGAAGAACATCCCCTTTTCAGATTGTGATAATTCAAAGTATAGCATTTAATCCAAATGAGACAAATAATGCGCCGACGGTTTCGCGTCGACGCATTAACTAATCACTACAGTTTTACAATCTTACCAACTTCGGCTAACTCGTACTTTGCTAAAAAGGCTTCAGCATCTGACTTTGCTTCAAATCGCTTTGCCAAATCAGCACTGGTGGCCGTTTGCCATGTATGGTTAACAGCTGCGCCCATTAAGTAACTATCTGAACATTTAATCACGTACATCTTTTCTACCCACTCTCTGTATGCTTACCTCCGATTTTATCCTAAAACAATAATTTTTACCGTTAAAACGTTTTCATATCACGTTGAGAAATATTTAGACGCGCCCGTCGTTGTAGGTCCGCTAAAGTGGTCTCTTCATCGACAGGTAATTTTAGGCGTTCGCCAAGGGTGGTTAGACACGTTAAATCACGTGAGGCCTGTAAAGCTACCTGGTCCACATTGATTGGGGCATTATCCGGCCAATTAATCATTGGCAAAATCGCCCGTTCTAACTGCGACCCGCGACCATACAGATCTTGGCACATCCACAAACTCATGATTTTAATGGCCGTCAGCTGCTTAATAAATTTGTTCCGTCCCTTGCTGGTCACGATATCTGGTGCCCCATCCATGACTAATCGCGTTTGAAACCCCTGCGTTTCGATTGCTGTCAAAAAGGCCGTATTCACCCACGTTGTTGGTCCATCGGTATAACAGGTAATCGGCATAAAAGCATCCTGCCCTTTCACCCACGGTAATGATTTCGCATCAGGATCCAACGTTTTCGGTAACAAACGTTGCATCGTTTGGACTTGGCGTCGGCGAAAATAACATGACTCCGTTTCTAACTGTTGCATCAACGTATTGCTTGATTGTGCAATACCCATGAAGGTACCGTCTGCTTGGTACACCACGGCAGCCGTTGTCATCCCATTGACTTGGCAGGCCACAATCATAACTGTTCGTTCCGGTGAAATCGTCACCGTCTCCCCGAATACATGCAGGTCTTTCACTGCATAACCCTGCTTATTAATGACAATAGTTGTTGTCATCAGTACGCCCCCACATCAAAAAATTAGTCTCACCCGTTTTGTGAGACTGAACTATCATGCACGAAAGCGCTTGGCATCACCACCATTTGCGAATTATTTAAGCATCTTGCAATTAATCACTGTTTTGTCTGGCAATTATGGGCTTTTATCTGATGAGCGGTGATAAAAACAAGTGCTGGATTCGTTATTTTAACTGAACATCGAAAATACTTGTTTCTTATGTTGTCGATAAGCATATAATTTTTATATTAGGATAAGGAGTCCAGTAATATGATTTGGTTAATTGCTGTCATTATTTGGGCAGTCATTTTATTGCTACCAAAAATATATAACGGTTTGAAAGTTATTTTTTCATTGGCAATTTTGTATGGGTTTAGAGAAGCCTTCAATGCGTGGGCTGATCGTCACGTCATATTAGCCATCACGTTATCAGTGTTATTCTTTGGTAGCATTATTGGCGTGTGGATCGCAAAGCAAGTTCAGATAACCCGAGATAATAAAAGAATCGATGCGGAAAATGCCGCGAAACAAGCCGGGCAAAATCAATATGTATTATTTTTTGAATTACCACTAGACGATTACGCCTATTTGAGATCGTTTGGTGAACATCTTTTTGATAACGTTGCACGTATAAAGTTTGACAACAACTGGGTTAAACTTTATTTCAAAGATGGTGACCAAATATCTCAGTTCCAACTAGACATAATAAGTGCTCAACTACAATTTGGTATGACTGCAGATGATGACATAACACCAACTGGGCAACGCATAGAAGGTATTTACGACCAATATTTTGTAATAGGTGCAAGAAAGGTAAACGCGATGGACAATACACGGGAAAATTGGGCGAATTTATTACACAGTAAACTTATTACCAACGATTTTGCTGACGACGACAGGCTACAATTCTTTTTCATGCCTTATTCAACTAACCCCAATTTAGGAATGCTGGTGCTTTGGAATACCGCAACCGGATTTGGCGCTAGTATCGGTAAGATCAAGAAGCCAGATGCGGTAACAAGAGTTTATTCTGTTGATGAAGGCCCACAATACTACGATATGTATCATGCCAACTAAGCAAAGCGGGTTCAACATGACTTACGAGTACTTTTCGCTCACCAAAGATGAAGTTATCGAATCTTTACGATATCACGGTGAAGCAACGTTTTATATAAAGAACCAACTAACAACTTATAACAACCCTGAAAATCCCGCGTTGATGACCGGCGTCGTTGGCGAAATGTCATTATGGCAATTTAACGGTGGTCAACGGACAATCATATTTGATACAGTCGGTGATGCCCTGTCCTTCAAAATGCAAGATGGAAAAACTATTGGCGAATCAATCGAGTCTTTCAAATTTGAAGATTTTGTTTAGCATACAGCCAAGAATGAATAAGACAAAAAATCGGCGTCCTACTAACGGACGCCGATTTTTTACATCATTTTGACATTACCAGATTTCACCTGGGCCTTTACCAAATACTCAGCATGGCCATCCGTTTCGCCCTTCACGTAAGACATGGTTTTCACGTCGAATTCACCGTCGCGCTTGACCTTTACCACGCCGGATTCACTCTGAGCATCGAACTTAAATGACGCCGTTTGTGGCAAAACATTCTTGATATTGCCGGAACGCAAGCGCAAGTGGACATCCCCCTGCAACTCATCCCAATCAACCGTCAAATTACCGCTTTGACCAGCCAGTTGGCCGAAGCCCTTTGCATCGACTACCTTCGTGTTACCACTCTTCACATCAGTCTCAAACTCAGTCGTCACATTATCCATGTGCAAGTTCCCCGCCTTCATCTTCACCCGGGTTAAGTGCATCTCCGCGTCAGCGATTCGGACATTGCCGGTCTTAGCTTCCAATACCAACGTCAATGCTGGGGTCACTAAGTTTTCAATCCACACATTGCCCGCCTTGGTTTCAACCATCAACTCACCAGCAAATTCTGCTGGGACCCCGAGTTCAATCGTTTGGTGTGGGTGAGCAAAGGGCACCACAAATGACCACTTCTTTGGTTCCGGCATCGTGATTTTTAGTTGCCCGTCGGTTGTCTTAAACGCCACTTCGCCGTTGAAATAACCACGTTGCATGGTCTTAACCGTAAACTCAGCTGTTTCGCTCATCGTCAATCGCACATCTGTATAATGCCCGTCAATTTTCACTTTGCGAAGGCCGGCTGCTTCAACCGTCAGTTCCACATTGCCCGGCTTACCTGTAATAGGTTCAATCTGTGGCGCCGGCGTTAGCGTTTCATCATCCGCCATCATCTTAACGGCTTCATGTAAATCGCCCATTTCAGTCAACGCCGCTTTCACTGCCGCTTCTTGTGACAACATCGCATTGGTTGCCATTTTATCTTGAGCGGCTTCGGCTAAATCAGCACGCACTTCATCATAAAAATCATTTACTTCATCAGTTCGCTTAACGCCTGCAAATACCGGCGCCAATGCTTGTTCAATAATTTCATTCATCATTTAATTTACCTTTCCGGTCATGAGTTGATCGATGACAACTTTCGCCACGTCCCATGCAGCCTGCGCTTCGGCCAACGCTTGTTTACCAGCCTCGGTAATAGCGTAGTACTTGCGCCGACCGCCTTGCGTTTCATTGCCGTAGTATGGTGTCACGTACTCGGCCTTTTTTAGACGCCGGAACACGGTATACAGTGTGGCTTCGTTAATTTCATACTGGCCACCCGACATCGTCTTGATATCTTGAACGATACGGTAACCGTATGAATCCCCCTGGGCCAAAATGTTAAGCACAATCGTATCTGTGTGCCCGCGAATTAAATCTTTTGATATTTCTGCCATGTTGTTTTCTCCATTACTTTGCGACACACAGTAATTTACACCGGATTACTGTGCGTGTCAAGGTAATTGCTCAGCCAAGGTATTTAGCCCATGATTCATAGACCGGTTGATCAAAAAAAGCGCGAGTTATCCTCGCGCTTCACATGATTTTCAAGTAGCTCTAATCAACTCATTACTTTGATTCCACATATTTAGGTGTTTTGATTGTTAACCAAATGATTAATGACACAATCAATAGCACAATATAGGTGTAAAAGACGACGGCAAGATTGCCCCCAGCCAGCGACAAAACAAGCGCCCCAGCTAAACTACCAAACCCAAACCCCTGATAAATCATCGCATAATTTTGGCTGTGATTTTGCAGACCAAAGTAGTCACCAACTAACGACGGAAAAACTGTAATCGTCCCACCAAAGAAGAAACCGACCATCATCATCATGGCATAGAACATTGGTACAGCAATATGACTGCTAAAGGTCAACACCAAAACGGCGATTAACGTTGCGCTGTATGTGAGCATCAGCATCGGCTTACGGCCAAAACGATCCGACAATGTCCCGATTACGAAGCGACCCACAGTATTTGAAATCGCAATTAGGGCCACAACCGTCGCTGCTCGTTCAATTGATAGCCCAGCGAGGTTCGTACCAAGATTGGTCGCGATTCCTGTTAGGTAAACACTCAAACAAATGGTAAACAAGGCGATAAATAGCATATACGCTTGCGGTGTACGTAACATTTCCGCCGTCGTATATTGATGTTGCTTGGAAACTTTAGTGACCTGCGCTTCTGGTGCATCTCGAAGGAACAACGACCCCACTAAAATCAAAATGGTAACCAACGCACCCCACCCCATAAGCGCACGTGGCAAATTATGAACGATATCATTGCCTAAGAAGGCGGCATCGATGTATTTAAAGACAAACGACCCCAGCCCATAAAAGGCGATCGAAATTCCTGAGATAAACCCTGTTTTTTCAGGAAACCACTTAATTGCGTTTGACAGCGTTGCCATGTAAGCAATCCCGTCAGCTGCGCCAAGCGTCACACCCGCAAAAATATAATACAGCCACAATTGTGAGGGCGAATGTAGTTGTGCCACAATAAACGCTGATAAACCAAATACCAGCCCAGCAACCACCGTGATTCGTCGAACACCAAAGCGCTTAACTAAACGTCCAACAACAATTGTTGATAATGCAAGTGTTAATGACCCGATTGAAAATATCAATGATACCGATCCCAGATGCGGCTGCACCGCTGCGACATGTCCCTGCTTATCCAGCGCTAGTTCCCCAAACATTTTCAAAATTGGCGTATTGAATATTGACCAAGCATAGAACGTTCCCACACCTAATTGCACTAATGCAGTCCCCAAAATAACTAACCAGCGGTTGTACCCTGCTGATTTTAACTCCCCTGTCATAACGACCTCCTAAATGTAAGCGCTTTCCCTCTGCGGGTACATTGTATCACGCACTTACTTTTGGTGTACACCGAATTCCGTCAGACTTGATCATTCGTGGCAATTATCAAAAAGGCCAGACATCTACATGTCCAGCCTTCTTGTATTGCTATTTATTTTGCTGACCACAAACGTGACACATGCCACTGGGGCCGTCCGACCAAAAAGCCAAATGGTGGGATTTTGAAGAAGCATAGTGACATGCCATAATCGACCGCCACCACAATGATAAACACCAGTGGTAACGTTACAAAATTCCAAACCGTTGGCAAACTAAGCGCCGTCACGCCCAAATCGACAATTTCAAGCGCCACTGTTTGCCCCAAGTACATCCCAAAGCCAACTTTAGCCCCGGTTGAGACGAAACTTACAAACCATTGCGGCAAACCATTATCACGATACTTGGCGTATTGCAGTCCGATCCAAATGATAAAGCCAATAATAAACAGGTCATAGATGAAAATATACGGTTGGTGAATTTCCAACGTTTTTTTCAAGCTCAACCCCAGTACATTCAAATTGTAGTAATACTCACCAATCGTTCCCACGGCCAACACCACCGTACTCCACCCAATGAAGCGATGATGGGTCGTAATAAATTGCTTGAAGGCATCGTAATGAATTGACGCAAACGCCCCCAAGACAAAGTAGAACTGGTAGACCAGCAAACTAAAGCCATAGTTTTTAAACAAAAATGGCCACCCCGACGTATCAAGGTGTGGCAACCCATACTTGATAAACACTAACATGATGATTTGGAATAAAAATGACACCAATAAAATTTGACCGTGGCTATGCTTGAAATGCTTAAATAGCCAAACCAAAGCTGGGAAAATCAGGTACAGTTGCATCGTCACGATGATGTAATACATATAGTAATCCGTTCCGTGCGTGACCAGATAGCCAAACTTAGGCCAGAATGCCGCCCATGAAAAATTGCCTGTGCCGATTAAGTCACCGGCTAACAGAATAGCGGTCCAACTCACAAAGGGAATGCCAACGCCTAAATAACGTTTTTTCCAGAATGACCAGACATGTAGTTCCTTATGATAATGCTGTAGGAATAACACTAAGCCAGTAATGAACATAAAGCCCATCCGGGTAAAGTGTAGCGATAAGTGCGTCGCGTCCAGGAAATGATTTTCCCAAGACCCAACTCCCATATGGCCACCCATCATACTAGTAGTGTGATTTAACAACACACCCGTTATAAAAATCAATCGTAAGATATCCACCTCATATAGATAAGGTCGTTTCTTTTTTTCTGCCATGCGCCTACTTTCCTATCGTCGCGGCTAGTTGTGGCCGAACCACCTTGCCAGTTGGGTTACGTGGATAATCCGCGACAAAGAACACCTGCGTTGGTCGCGCCGGTTGTGACAACTGCGTGCTGGCATGTTCCAACAGTTTAGTTGTCATCTCAGCTTCAGTCAGGTCAGTTGCCGTTGGAATCACCACCGCCGTCACTGCTTCACCATATAATGTATCCGGCGTCCCAACTACTACCACGTCAGCCACGAAGTCGAGTTGTCGCAGGACTGCCTCAATCGCAGCTGGCGCAACTTTTTCGCCACCACGACTAATGATGTCTTTGATGCGACCAACAATTTTCAGGTAGCCGTCATCGTCAAAACGCCCTAAATCACCCGTCCGTAACCAGCCGTCATGAAACGCGCTTGGCTTGGGATCAACATAATCTGTAATGACATGGTCCCCGCGCAATAGGATTTCACCAGTTTGATTTGGTACATTGGTCACCTGATTCTCCACCAATAAGGCAATCTCAGTTGCCACTGGTAAGCCAACTTTACCAGGCTTCGGGGCGTCAAATGGATTTAACGCAATTAGCGAAGCTGCCTCAGTCATCCCGTAACCCTCAATGACTGGAATACCGTATTGGTCTTGAAACGCAGCCAATTGTTCTGCCGGTAGTGAAAAGGATGCCGAACGAACATATTTTAACTGCACGTCCGCTTGGCGACGCGCGAAGGCCGTCCGAGCGCGTTCATTTTGCTGCAACATCTGCACTATAGTTGGCACAATTGAGACCCACGTGACTTGATGATCCGCCACAGCTTCCCAAAATTTGGAAGCCGAAAATTTTTCAGCAACGACCAGCTTGCCACCCGACAAACGCGTGCTCAGCATCGCAATCACTTGCGCATTGACGTGGAACATCGGCATCACCACCATCGTGGCATCCTGATTTGTTAAACGCTGCGAGGCTGCGATGTGGTGCGCGGAGTTTGCCAGTTGCGCGTGCGTTAACCCAACCCGCTTTGGCTTGCCAGTAGACCCTGAGGTGTTTAGAATAACGGCCAGACTGTCATCACTTAGCGTCATCCCATTCTGAAATGATTCACCCTGCTGATAGCGATAAAAATAGACCGGTTGCTCATGAATTGCGAATGTCTGATCCAAAAAGTCCGGTTGCATGGCAAGGGCTGGTCGGAAACTCTCCGCAAAGATGCCGGCTGTATAGTGATAATCTGCAAACTCATCGAGAATTTCACGCACCCCCGAAGTCGGTGCTACTGGATGCGCAATTGCGCCGATTTCCCATAAGGCTTGTTCCAAAATCGGGTACAGCCAATGATTGGCCAAGGCGATAAGGACGACATCCCCCGCACCGATTGCTTGCGCGACCAACGTCTGTTTCATTTGTTCGACCAGCGCAGTCACCTGCTGGCCGGTATATTGGCGTTCATCCGTCAACGAGACTAACATCACATCATCGGCATGCGCCGTCAATTGTGCCTGCAAGTCCCTCGTTAAAACTGTCATCTCATGCTCCCTTCGTTATTCTGACACGTAAATCACATCATCACTGACGTTAATACGTTGCTTGATTAAATCATTTTCATAGAAAACATCGGCAATCGTCTGTTCTTCCTTTGCAATTGCCTTGGTCATCGGCGTTAATGTCCAATCGCGCCGATCAACCATTTTAGCGACAATCGTTTGCTTCATGCCCAATGCCTTCGTGAGCAATTTCGTCAACGCCTTGGGATGCTCATTTGCCCACGTCATATCTTCAGACAAGTATTTCACGAGGTATTCGTTAACCGCTTCGTGCTTTTTTGCATACTGTTGCGTTGATAAGATGAAATCACGATTCTGCGATAAACCATCTCCGTTCGTTAACAATTTTGCTTGTTGCGTCACTTGACCTTGTGCCGTGTACGGATCCCATGTGACCCACGCGTCAACGTCACCCTTAGAGAAGGCAATCGCCGCGTCGGCCTGTTTCATGTTAACCCACTCAATATCTGAAGCTGACATCCCCGCCTTCGACAGGGCTTGCAGCAACAAAAATTGTGAAGATGTACTTTGTGTGTACGCCACCTTTTTACCTTGCAACGCCTTCACTGAATCAATGTCCGAATCCTTTTGTACCAGTATGCCTGACCCAGATGATCGACTCGCACCGGCTGCAATGTAGGCAATATCCGTACCGGATGCCGCGGCTGTCACTGGTGGCGTATCACCCGTCCGCGCGTAGTTAATGCTTCCCGCTGCCAGCGCTTGCATTTCAGATGCGCCATCTGCAAATTCTTTAAAGACCACTCGATAACCAAGTTCCTTCATCTTCTTAACAAGCACGCCCCGCGACCGTGACACGTCAACTGGATCACCTTTTTGGTAACCAATCGTCACCTTTTGCAACTTATCACGTGAACCGGTTGTCTGTTGGTAGCCGTAGTAAGTTCCACCTGCCCAGAAAAACAGGAGCACGACTAAAATTACTTTTTGCCATCGTTTTTTCATGTTCATGCCTCACCTTAATCTGACAGAATAAATTCTTGGACCTCATTTGCCACCGCTATCATGGCCATTTCATCAGTTTGATGACGATGACCAGGGACGGTTAACCCAGTTGTGCCATGTTTAATGGCCACAATCCGATCCGCCATTTTTGCGGCTTCACGAACGTCGTGGGTAATTAAAATCGTGGTGAGATTTTCTTGATCCACAATGTCCGCAATCAGCTCTTGCATGCGTGAACGCGTTAAGGCATCTAGTGCCCCCAACGGCTCATCTAGCAACAACAATTTAGGCGACGCCATTAAAGCTCGTGCCAATGCAACCCGTTGCTTTTGCCCACCTGATAATTGATTAGGATAATAATTCGCAAAATCGTGGAGTTGGACAAGATCAAGCAACTCTTGGGCACGCACTTTTTCATTCATATCGCGTGACTTAAATGACAAGTTTTCAAGGACCGTCATCCAAGGTAAGAGTCGATCATCTTGAAACATTACCCGAGCGACTGTATTTAAACCGTTAATTGGTTGGCCATCCATCGTTAGCTGACCCGTCGTGGCTGGTTCAAGGCCCGCAATTAACCGGAGCAGCGTTGATTTACCACCACCCGATTCACCAACAAATGCCACAAACTCACCCGTTTTAATTGTTAAATTGACGTCATGTAACACCGTGTGTTGCTGATAGCTTTTCGTCACATCCGTGAGTTGTATTAAATCATCCGTTGCCATTAACGGCCTCCTTTACTAGCTTGCCAGTCTAACAAAATTGATTCCAATAATGCCGCGATCCAATCCGATACTTTTCCTAAAATGGCATAGATAATGATGGCTAAAAAGATGGTTGGCATGTCCAAAAATTGTTGGGCATTCGTTTCCATGTAACCAATACCGGAACTGGCCGAGATCGTTTCAGAAACAATCAAGGTCGTCCACATCACCCCAAGCGCATAACGTAAGCCCATCAGGATGGTTGGCATGGCGCCAGGGAAAATCACTTTCGTAAACATCTGCCATTTCGTTAATCGATACGATTGCCCCATTTCAATTAACTTCGGGTCGATTGATTGAATCCCATGCAAGGTATTGATATAAATCGGGAACATGACGCCGATGGCAACCAGCGTGACTTTGGCTGGTTCGCCAATTCCAAACCAAATGATGATTAACGGAATCAATGCCAAGTGCGGAATGTTACGCACCATTTGGATAGTCGAGTTGAACAATGCGTGGCTGATGCGGGATAGACCATTCGCAACACCCAGCACAAAGCCAACCGCACCGCCGATTAGCAATCCCATCGTGGCCCGGTATAACGAAATCCCCATATTTTGTTGTAGCGTGCCGGCTTGCCATAACGTCACCCCTTGTTCCAAGACCGCTAATGGGCTCGGCACATAGGTTGCGTCAATCCACTTGGCATCGACCGCTACCTGCCAAACAATAATCAATGCAATGGGAATTAACCACGGTAAAAGGTTTTCCGCCTGTCGTTTGTCCTGCTTATTTGATTTTTTCACAACAGTCGCTCCTTTAATTCAGAATTTTCAATTCAACCAATATAGCAATTCTCCCTTAATGAAAACTAAATGACAACAACGTGAATATTTTCATTTTCCTATAACAAAAAGCCCGTTAGCTGTTTAGCTAACGGGTCTTTCGGATCCAGCCTGCTGGGCGACAGGCGATCATTATTTAGAGAGAGTTATGAGTTGTCACATTTGGTTTGTGTTGATTAGGTGTTCCCCCTGTCAACATGATTAACTATAACGGTGATTCCTTAAAGCAAGGCTAATGGTACCTAAAATGGGGCTTAAATGTGATCAATGGCTGCCAGCACCTGTAACATATCACGAGTTTGTTTGACATCATGCACTCGCAAAACGCGGGCACCACGGCCCATCATCGCTTGCGCTGCCACAAGTGATACCGTTGTGCGATGCTGTTTATCTAAACCGAGCAATTGCTTGGCCCATCCTTTGTTCGAGACTGCAACCAAGATTGGCCGTCCTAGATCTTTCAGAACGTCGACGTGCTTCATAATCGCCAAATCATGCGCTAGTGCACTATCTTTGGCGTAACCAAGCCCCGGATCAAGTAAAATTCGATCCGCAGCAATGCCGGCTGCCATTAATGTGTTCAAATTAGCCATTGCCCAGTCGCGGAGACCGGACCGCACGTCAGGGACATGCGCTTGGCGGGGATTCCACATCGTCAGCAACCCGACCGTCGTTGTCGTCAAGAACGCCAATTTGCGTGGATCATCCGTAAAACCATTCACGTCATTAATCACATCAACACCAGCGTTCACCGCTGCGACCATCACCTCATACTTATACGTATCAATCGCCACTAATGCCTGCGGTTGCGCCTGCTTAATCGCTGTAATAATGGGTATCGTGCGTTCAATCTCCAGTTCGGGCGTCAATTCAAGCCCCTGCGCTTGGAAGCCAGGTCGCGTTGTCTGACCACCCACTTCGACGATGTCGGCCCCGTCCGCGTATAATTGCAACGCTCGCGCAACTGAGGCGGTCGCTGTGGCTACCTGGTCACCGTCGTAAAACGATTCCGGGCTGGTATTTAAAATGCCAATAATTAGCCCTGCATCATCAGATAAACGCGTCGTGTTCACTTGCCAAATCGCCATGTGTGATTACCCCTTTAATCGTATAGAACGAACCAGCAACAACAATCCAATCCGTCGCTGTTGCGAGTTGTTTTGCCTGTGTCATCGCTTCACCTAACGTAGCAGTGTGTTGGGCGATGTCAGTCGCCAACATTGCCCGTTGATTATCCGCCGTCACCCCAATTACTTGGCGCGCTAACGGTGTTAACGCTGCTTGAATTGCCGTGGTATCTTTATCGGCGAGCATCCCCAGAATCAAAATAACGTGTCCCCGTAACCCCCAGCGATCCAATTCATTAGCTAACTGCTGAGCACCCGCTGGGTTATGCGCGCCGTCATAAATCACCTGTCCAGTCACCGTTAACCGACCAAATAACGTCGCTTGTGATAAGCCAAATTGCCGCTTTTCAGGTGTCGTTGGCAAGTCGAGTTGGGCTAAAATTTGCCAAACTAGCCGAACGTTTTCAGCCTGCATTTGTCCGCGTAAACCGAGTTCATAAGGCACCCCCGCAATTTGAAGTCGTAGTTGCGCTGGCGTATCTACTAAGATTTCGACCGGTACATCAATTGCCTGCCAGGTTGCTTGGGCTTGCTGCGTAGCGTGTTGCAAAATAGCCGCAACGCGCGGTTCCTGTTGCGCGCTCACCACACGACTGTCTGGTTGAATAACCGCCGCTTTATTAGTCGCAATCGCTGCAAGCGTGTTGCCTAACCATTGCATGTGGTCCAAACTAATTGGCGTAACCGCAACCACGGCCGGCCGACTAATCACATGGGTGGCATCTCGTTTACCGCCCAAGCCTGCCTCAATAATTGCAACATCGACATGGGCATCAGCAAAATAAAGCAAGGCCATAAACGTCCAATATTCAAAAGCCGATAATGCGGCTGGTTCCTCACCATGGGCCATTAAGACCGTGCGAATGTGTTCGTACCAATGGACCACTGCTGATTTTGACATGTTGTGATGATTTAGTTGTACCTGTTCACGCGCATCAAACAAGGCGGGTGATGTAAACGTGCCAACTTGATACTCAGCCGCTTCTAGTATGCGGGCTGTCATCTCAACAACCGATCCCTTGCCATTCGTTCCAACCACATGGACAATCCGAAGTTGCCGGTCTGGCTGACCCAACCATTTATTCACCTGGCGTAAAAAATTCAAACGGCCCGCATCATCAACGCGCCAACCGCTGTCCATCAAGCTAAGTACTTCTTCATAGGTCCGCATTTAGTGCACCTGCTGTTGAAATTCTTGGCGCAACATGGCATCCGTCTTGAAAATTCCGCGTGTGACTTGAGTCGTCGTGGTCGTACCAGGCCGGTTGATACCGCGCATCTCCATGCACATATGGCGGGCCGAAATGTGTACCGCAACGCCTTCAGCTGACACAATGCGCGATAGCTCGTCCGCAATCAATGTTGTTAGCCCTTCTTGGACGCTTGGTCGACGGGCCGCCCAATCAACGAGGCGCGGAATTTTGCTCAACCCGATTACCTGCTGTTTTGGTTGGTAGGCAACCGTGACCGTCCCAAAGAATGGCAGCAAATGGTGCTCACACATGCTATAAAACGGGATGTCGGTCACCACGACCATATCAGTGTCTGTGGCTACCTCAAATAATTTGTAGTCAGTAAACGTGGTTTCACCGGTATGCGCAAAAATTTCAGCGTTGGCTTTCACGACTCGGGCGGGCGTTTCTATCAAACCTGGGCGGGACGGATCATCTCCAATCGCCGTAAGTAGCCGACGCACATCTTCTTCACTCGTTTGCATGGTCTTCAAACTCCCCTATTCTCATGACTTGTTTCGTATCCGTTGTCGCTGCAATTAAGTCGGTTACGGTTGCTACCCGTGCTGGTGTTGCCACTTCACGCAAGGGGGCCAAGACAAATAACCGATTAGCCATTTCCGGATGTGGCACCTGTAACGTGGTAGTGTTAATTACTGACTCGCCAAACCATAAAATATCTAAATCAATTGTCCGAGGACCCCAATGAATTTGACGTTCCCGATTACCAGCCTGTTCAATTTCATGCAGGAGAGCTAACAACGCCGGCGCAGTCAAAGTCGTCTCCAACCGCACCGCAATATTCAAAAAATCATCCTGTTGTACTGGTCCAACCGGTTCGGTTTGATACAGGCCCGATACCACCACCTGGTTAACCGCGGGATGGGCCTTTAACAGGGTCACTGCAGTTTGTAAGTGCTGCTGGCGGTCGCCAAGATTACTACCGATACTCAGATATGCTGTAGTCATGTGTTATTCCTCCGCCGTCGATACGGAAACGGTAAACGGGTCATAGATACCAGGCACCGGTAAGGCGTGCTTGGTAACCGCAACATCGACCTGCGTTGCTTGTGGGAATTCTGTTTGCAAGGTGCGCATGACTAACAATGCGACCGACTCGATTAAGTCAAATTGATTCGTTGTCACAACGCGTTCGACAGTGCGATACACCGCACTATAAGAAATCGTGGTTGCCAAGTCATCCCCGTGTACCAGGCGCTCAATGGGATAATGCACAACCACATCCACGCTCAACTGTTGCCCCAACTGTTTTTCTTCCGCATGCACGCCATTAAAGGTGTAAAACCGCATGTTTGGTAATTTTATCTTCCCCATCATTCTCCCCGTCACAAACTTTATTATTATTTTTAGTAATTATTATTAATAATCATACTCGAAAATGGCTAATAAAAAAACCACTGGCATAATAAACATCATCTGTTTACCATGCCAGCGGTTTTATGTCTCTTGCTGACTCTCTTATTCAATTTTGTTAACCCTGCACAACCTTTAAGTTATCTGGGTACACACCACCGTTTTCGTTGCGTTTCATGATCAACGCGGTGATGGCTTGCTTTAGATACTTTTCTGTATCATCGTTTACGGCGCGCCAAGTCGCAGAACCACCCATCGACTCAATGACAATGTGGCCGGTATCTTCGTAAACATCTTGTCGCCCTTCGATGTAGTAATCGTAAACAATCACATTTTCATCTTCGTGCTGTTTGATGACTGTTAACATACCACTCTCGTTTCCAACTTCTCAACAGTTACTTATTATCCTTACAATTATAACGCGAGTAGCCTGATTAACACAAACGGCGGGAATTCAGTTCTATGTTGTTTGTCGTGCTACCGCACGAGGCATGGTGGTTGGGGTGTGACTCCGCCAAAGATTTACCTGGGCAAATCGCTCCGTCACACCCCAACCACCATGCCAGCAGCCGAGATCCACTCATGATTTTTTTGATTATCATCCAAGGTAGCTGGTAGACGAAATTCAACATCATGCAGGCAAAATAAAAGAGGACCTAGTTGCCTAAGTCCCCTATCATTCTGATTTTATGCACGCTTACGAGTTGGCTTGTCAAAAGTCAATCGTGCTGGCTTCACAACCGTGTAACCTTGCATGCCGTGAGCATACATATACTTTTTGGCGTCTAGTTCAGTCACGAAGTAGGCCCCTAATTCCGGAGTCCCTGTCGTTTGATTGAACAACATATATAGTGATGATGTCATGACATTTGTTCCTCCAATCTTGTTTCTACTATTATTTTATCAGTGAAAGCTTAAATGGAGAAACGATTAGTTTACTCATTACTGTCTTTAGACAAATTTCCCTCACTTTATTGACTTATTTTGGTACATCTACTGAAATTCAGATATCAGAAGATGTATTAATTAGTCTAAAAATTGTTCTAGCTTAATATACCGATGTTGCACTTGGACGGTAGTAAACCCACTGTCCAGTACGCAATTGGAACCCTACACGTAAATCTTGTGTCATTATCGTGTTAGGCACTCGGAAGTACAAGGCGTTACCCGCTTTATTATTAATATAATAGTCAAAATACGGTGTAAATCCCCCACTCGTCCAAGCAGCATTATCATCATTACCGTATAACTTCGTTGTTAATGTGGCCTGGTTATACCCGTTTAAATACATCAACCGATCAGATTGTACGGATAGCGGACTCATAATGTTTGCACCATCCTTAGTAGACAGACGAACGGCAATTACTTGATCAGTATCTATCTTGTCTACTGGTACCGATAACCAAGCATTTCCGGCTGGAAGCGTTAGTTGTTGCGCTCCGAAAAGGTACGTATTGCGCCACTTGTTATAGTTGGATTGCTGGTTGTTCGCCAAATAATCATTCATCGTCCGTGTGCTAGTTGCGCGATAACCCGGATTTATCAACTTAAGAACACCCCAAGTATATTGATCATTAGAAAAACCGACTGAATTATTATCCAATGTTGTCGCTGTACCAACCGTTACCGGGTTCTGCAAGGTTCCCTTATTTGCTAACACATTAAAAGTTCGAGTTACATTTCCCTTTACAACAAAACGTTGCGCGGCCGGACGGATGTATCCAGCAACAGTTGGCGCATCATTAAAGTTTTGGTTGTAATAAGCTCTCACCGTCTTATTTGCCAAATACATATGCGTCACTGTGTTATAAAAACGGTTCGTAACCGTAAATTGTTTAGGTGTGTAACCGATCGTTTTAGTTTGTGAATACGCCACTTTGAAATTTGTTGTACGCGGTGTATTGTACCCATAAATTGCCGAGTAGCTCTTAACCGCCTTAGCATTTTTGTTGTATGTGACTTTTTGCGTACGTAGAACTGCTCCGGTCCGCGAATCAACCATACGATACGTTACGCTCACCTTAGGCACTGGCTTATACTTAGCATTCGCTGACACATTAGTCTGTCCAGCAAACATAGCCAAGCTACTAATGGCGATCATCCCTGAAAAAATAGCTTTCTTCATTTCTCTCTCCTATGTAACATAGATTCTCTTTTCTCTTATCAGCTTAAAAATAACTTAAACCAACTTTTTAAGTTTAAACTAGCTTCGACGTTTTTTCTACACAACGTTAAATAAAATTCAACTCAAATTGCATACTAAAGAGGTCTTTTTTACTGGATAAATCAATACAATTAATCAGAAAATTTATACTTCTATATTCGAATGGACTCACATAACAAACAACGCCTATCCAACAGGACAGGCGTTAGAATGCTGGTTATACGAGCATTAAACACTCATAAGAAAGATGTGATTGATTCATGTAACTCACCAGTCACTTATAAGCAGTTGGTTAATCTGCATCTAAAAATATATGAAAAAAATATTATTTACAATCATTTTTTATCGAATTGTTTACAAAATAATGTTTTTCAGGTTTAAAAACGGGGAAATAAAACCAGCAATGTCATACACGAGATTTGACATTGCTGGAATGTTTGAAGTCTGATTCAATTTTCAAATCGTTACTTTAGAAGTACTCATTTATTAAAAACATGAACAACCCTATGATTCACTTATCGACGAAGAGAACGTGCGGCTGAAGCAATAGCGTTTTCATTATTAACCGAGGCAGCGCCGATTGAAGAAACAATTGCTGCAGTTGATGCCGCTTGTGCAGCAATCAAACTCTTTGTGTTAGCTCGTGCAGATACAATTTGTTCGTCGATCTTTCGGATAACCACTTGTTGTTGTTGTGCCATTTGCTTCATGTTGCCATTCATGTTGTTCAACAAATTGACTGATTGACCTTGAAGTTGTTCCATTCGTTGCTGATGTGAAACCGTACTCCAAATGTTAAACCCTTCTTTCAAAGAATCAGCTCGCCCAACACGAATTAGGTCAAATACATTTGCAGCGTCAAAAGAAGTTTGCATATCGTGAGGCCAAATGGCTAGTGCGCTAGCGACTTCCTCATCATGCAAGAATTCGTTCAATAGACTTTGGTATCGATTTGATTGATTCTGCCAAAGTTGAGACTGTTCACGAGCATTGGCCACATACTCCTTTACTCCCCGAGTTTTAAACTTTGTGTAACCCCATACAATAGCGCCAGCTACCACAATTCCCAAAATTAAACCAACATATTCGACGCTTGTAGCAACAGTAATAAACATAATGTATGCGATTGCTGCAACTACCTTACTGTTTTGCAATAACAATGTTTTACCGTATGTATATTGCTTAAGAATCGCCTCACCATTTTTGATTTGAGCGCCATACTCTGCAACTTCCGCATTGGCGTCAGATATATTCTTTTCCAAATTCTCTTTTCGATCAAAAATACCATACATATATAATGC
>ERZ894226.371-NODE-371-length-29315-cov-9.925051_pt1 | contig 29315 bp, 29 predicted proteins | sample MGYA00380294_ERZ894226 | MGnify/ENA primary metagenome ERZ894226 (study PRJEB32331, sample SAMN06328434) | human gut metagenome | biome: human gut microbiome; feature: stool | host: Homo sapiens | collected 2014-10-29 ... | reverse complement strand
ACCTGCCTTTCCTTTGGTACATGATTATAATAACACCCACTGTAAGCGCTTGCAAGAAATAACTCTCGTTAATTACTGGTCATCACTGAACCGTACTCTGCCTGAACATCTTGTAAGTTATGCGTACGCAACCAGTCGTTCACATCAATTGTAAACGGATGATCACTATCACCATTCCCACCGGTATACGACCCCGTCATCACACCTACGCCACCATCACCAGACAACGTATACGTTGCCCCAATACCATTCACACCAATGCCAACAACCACTCGGCCTTTACCTGAGCCAACGCCGTCGACCACACCAGTTGTAATGCTGTGAACATCCGCTGGCGTGTAACCAGCTTCAGTTGTAATGACTTGGGCCAAAATTGATGCCCGATCATTTTGGGTCAAGTCTGTTGCCACAACCCCTGGTGTCCCAGTCAACTCACTTGATGATGACTCAGACGTTGCCACCGATGACGACGTCGCCGAACTTGCTGACGCCGCGCTTGTCGAGCTAGCTGTTACCGAACTGGTTTGTGACGAAACGCTACTTGTAACGGATGATGACGATGTCGCTGCCTTGTCATTATGAGCATTGTCAATCACTGCTGCAACGCCAACACCCAATAACAGCGCCACAATTAGTAATGCCGTAATCAGCAGAACTTTGAACGGACTTTTCTTAGGAGCTTGATGTGCATGCCTGGCTGTTCTACCAGCTGGATCCTTTTCAGTCATTTTATTCACCTCGTATTTTACTTACTACTCAAACCGAAATTCTTAATTTCATTTTACTAACAATACACGATTTTTTCTTAAATTGACTTTGATTGCAACCCTCAGCCAACAGCAATTCACGAATTCACTACTTTTTTATAAGCTGAATTGATAAAATAATGACTTAAATATAGTAATTATTGGAGCCTCGTACAGGTATGAAAGCAGAAGACATTCAAAAAATCGCAACTGAGCTTGGTCACCCACTGTCTCACATCACTATTGCTATTGCACAATTCGAACATTCATCGTCCAGTCAACTGAGCTACTTCGTTGACCAAAAGCCCACTTATATTTCTGAATTTGATTTCCCCGCGGAAAAATTAGATTTCCTGGACCTCAAAGAGCGTGACGGCAATCGTCAAAAACAACTAATTTTTAAAATTTATGATTTCAGAACAGCCGAACTAACGTCAGATTTATTCGATATCCCTACAAGCATGCCATTTTTCGAACTTGATTTTAATTTTAAAAAGTGGTCCGAATACATGTTCGAAAAGTATAAATTCACTTCAAACTAAACGATAGAAAGAGCTACTCATGAAGAACATTAAATCAATTGTTTTAGATAGATATGCTGATACTACACGCTACGAGTATGTTGAACCTGGCATCTATAAAACAATTTACCCCGATTTGCCCTTTGCCGACGCAATGACAAATTACGTTACAACATTATCTTTCACGCTCGAAGCCAAACGGGGTGAACTTAAAAACACCCAATATCCAGAAGAAGACATTCTTGATCGATTTTTGGTTTATGTCCGTGACTTTGTAAAAGAACCCAACGGCGTCGATGATCCTATTATGATTCATGAATTTGAATCCACTGAGTTAAACGATATACGTTCACTGTTATCCCTTGTTGGTAAAAACGTCTATAACTACACAGAAGGTGACTATATCAAGCTTAAAATTGAGCCTGAGAACGCATATGAAGACTTATCAACCTCTGATCCCGATTCGGACCATCCCATTTTTGATTATTGGATTCACTTATTCACCTTCAAAGGTCGATTGCCACGTAAATTATTCTGGAAACAAATGTTGATTAATGGCATATTAATTTTCATTACGCAATTAGTTACCATCCTTCTTTTCTCAACATTCCTTTCCGACCAAACAGTAGAGAAAATCACGACAGCACTAATAACAATTCAAATGATTACGAACTTCTTACCATTCTTCAGTGCCCTAGCTCGTCGAGTACGCGATAGCACTAGAAGTGGCTGGTTTACTTTCGTATTTCTAATTCCTTACGTTGGATTATTTATTTTATTAATTTTGCTGCTACTACCAACAAATAAAAAGCATAACTTATCTGAATAAACAAAAAGACAGCATCACGAACTTAATCGTAATGCTGTCTTTTTCAGTTTATTCAACTGTTTTCAAATCTTAGTTAAGTAATAAATTACTTAGCGATGATTTGCTTGTACTCTTCACGAGTAACAACTGATACTTGGCGACGGTCACGGCCCAAACGACCGAACTTTACGACACCATCAGTCAAAGCGTACAACGTGTCATCGTTTCCACGACCAACGTTTACACCTGGGTAGATGTGCGTACCGCGTTGACGGTAAATGATTGATCCAGCCTTGATGTCTTGACCATCAGCGCGCTTCGTTCCTAGACGACGACCTGCTGAGTCACGACCGTTGGCAGAAGATCCGCCTCCCTTGTGGTGGGCAAGCATCGTCAAGTTGTTCAAATTCAATTGCATGATTTAAATCCTCTTCTTTCCGATGTCTTAGGCAATAGAGTCAATGACAACCTTAGTGTATGGTTGACGGTGACCTTGCTTCTTGTGTGAGTGCTTCTTTGGCTTGTACTTGAAAGTAACAACCTTCTTTTCCTTACCTTGCTTCTCAACAGTACCTGATACAGTAACACCATCAACGTATGGTGCACCGATCTTGCCGTCAGCGAAGACAACCTTGTCAAAGACAACCTTGTCACCCTCTGCGGCGTCCATCTTCTCGACGTAAATTACGTCACCGGCAGAAACCTTGTATTGCTTTCCACCGTTCTCAATGATTGCATATGCTGCCATGAGTCTGTAGACCTCCATATATATTATTTCTAAAAAACTTAGACTCACCGAGTCCGCGTGTTCCGAGGAACAACTTAATACAGACCACGAGTGGTTGCAGTTTGTGGGATCCACAAACACAACGTAAGTTATTATAAACCAATGGGAAAACAAAAACAATAAAATCCCCCACAATTGGTGAGGGATTTTAACGAAAACATAAGTGCAGCTGGTGGGACTCGAACCCACAACCGCTCGGGTAGAAACCGAGTGCACTATCCAGTTGTGCTACAGCTGCATATAAAATAGATGAGGCAACATTTCACTATCGCCTCATCTATTGTACGGTTAAAACGCTGGTGAATCAAGGTCAGAAGCATCCAAAACATGAGAAATTGCTATTGCGAGTTCTTCCTCAGTTAAATGCAATTCAAATAATCCCAATTTCATAAATGACCGCCAAGCGTGGGCGAAATCACTTTGGCGCTTCTGATGATAACTGTTTAACAGCATCGTCTTAATGCCCATAAATTGATGGGCTAACCGCATTTGTGGAAAACGGGCAAACTTCTCAATATCAGCGTCTTCCAACACCATCAAATGCGTCCACTGTTGCTTTAAACTAATCAACAAAAATTGACTCAAGGCCGTAGCGTACAAATCAACAATCGTTGCTTCACTGGTCACAACAGCATCGTGGAGTACATCCCCATTCACCGCATCAACCCGGCGCATCAGCGTACCTAGCGTAATATCCAAATTTAAATAATCATTTAATAGGACATCTTTTGGGCTAATTGGATTTTCCCAATCATAAGCCACAACCCGATAAGCGTCGCGCGCTTGCCGTAAATATAATGCAATATCCAGTGCCATTATGCTTCCGGCTCCTCATCAGTCGTGTTTGGTTGCAACACTTCCACTTGTGGTGCCTCAGACTTAACTGGTGCAGATGCCCCGTAATTCTTCAACGCACGATTGCCTTGCAAACCGAAAACTAATTCATCGCTTTCGACAGCCAAGTAATGACGCTCCTTCAAGTACCAAGCACCAATGAAGTCGTAATCCAACAAAATATCAAGCCATGAAACAGCATCGTGACCATCGATCACTTGGAAGTGCCAACGTTGTGCCCCAATAGCCGTGGCATCATTTGCATAGAAAATCCGTACTTCAACGCCCTGTTCAAGTACTAAGCCGGCCCCATTTGGAATGTTTTGCAAGAAGTAGTTTGAATCTGCTGACAACACAAACAAACGATCCAACATACCAGCTGGCATTTCAGTTTGAACCAATGGATACAAGAAATCATCCTTGGTCTCCAAAATGTTGTAATCGACCTTGTAACCAAATTCGCGTTCCATGTAACGGCCGAATTCAGTTAATAATGTCGTCACCGTGCGAATGCGTGGTGCGGTCGTCTTCTTACGATAGTTTTCAACCAACAAGTTTGTAATGGCATCGGCGTTAAACAAAATTTGCTTGCGCTCTAATGACCAATAGAACAAACGTTCATTCGTCCCAAGTTCAACGAAAAAGGCGCCACCATTTGGATCGTCGTTCACAACGAACTCAAATGTTGCTGGCACTTCCAATTCAGTTGGTACCAACGTTAGTTCTTCACGTTCGGCTGGCGTCAAAATATCGTACGCTGGAATCCCGGCAAAACTCATAAACCGATCCATCGCCAACATGTACCAATCTGCTGGACTATATTGACGTGGCACAAGGACCCAGTCCGTATCAAGATGCGCTGCCGTTAAACGCTCGGCCAGCATGTGCACACGCGCTGGTTCTTGTGATTCGGCCAATTCACGTACTTGCGCCAACAATTGTTGAATTTGACCAATGTCATCTGTCAACAAGTCAGCATATGCGACTACGCGTTCACGAAGGTGTTCTGTCATAATTACTTACCTCCTTGTGCATCAGCCAAATATGTCACATACGTTTCGTACAATGACGCAACCGCTTCTTGGAAGTTCGCGAATGAACCAAACGTATCTGAGATGGCACGTTGTTCATAAATCAAAATCGTATCTTCCTTCGATAGATTCAAAATTTGGGCATTGTTTGCTGCAATTAACTCAGGCACTTCTTTAGCCTTGTCGTCCGCAGCATCCAATTGTGCCAAACGTTCCTTCAACACTTCACGTTGTTCATTTTGTGAACGATTACCAAAAATACCACCACGGTCTTCGCTCGATGCCAGCTGAGCCATCAATTGGGCACGTTCGGCATCACGTTGATTTTGATCAGCCACAATTTGTTGCAACGCCTCATTAGCTCGTGTAGTATCTTCAATTACTTGTGCGTTATAACGTTGGCCGGCCTCTGATAATTCAACAGCGCGTGCCAACTTTTCATACTCTTGATCATTGAAAATAAAGTTCACAGCTAATGGATCAAGAATACCGAAATGACGGCGATCCCACCAATTTCCAAAGAACAATTGGAACACACCCAATTGCGTTTCTTCGTAATAAAAGAATGGGAATTTTTCTGACAAATACTGAATCAATTGTTGTCCCAAGTGATGGCTCAATTCATCCTGCATGTCATCCACCAAGACTGACAAGGCACGGTTTGAGGCCGCATTTTGCGTCTGTCGAATCTTCGTGTTGTACTTTTGGCTATCTAATAATTCATATACCCGGCGATCATCATTCGTCGCAACAGCGTTCTGAATATCCCCGATGTAGTCTAATTTTGCTTGTAGTTTTCCATTTAATACGGATTGATTTGACGGCAAGTCCGTCTTCAAGTATGGCGTGTTCTCCATCTCAACCCCTCCTCGTGTGTGGTTGTCCTAAAACTCATGTCATAACACTAACATCTTAATAGTTCTATCATACAACCTAACCTTAAAGAAAAACGCCAACCTTTCCCCGGTCGGCGTTGTTTTTTAGAACATTTAACGAAAATTTTAGTATTGCTCGAGATATGTGTCCAATTCCCATTGCGATACTTCTTGTCGGTAAGCTTGATACTCAAGACGCTTTGCATCCACAAACGTCCGTGACATGTGTGAACCCAAGGCTGCCTTGATCGTTTCATCCTCATCCAAGTCGTTCACAGCTGCTAGCAAGGTATCAGGCAAATCAGTAATACCTGCACGCTTGCGCTCACCTTCATCCATCAAGTAGATGTTACGGTCAACAGCGTGTGTTGGCTCCAATTCACGTTCAATACCATCCAAGCCAGCTGCCAAAATAGCAGCAAAGGCCAAGTATGGATTAGCAGTTGGATCAACGGAACGCAATTCCAAACGTGTTGAGTTACCACGTGAAGCTGGGACACGAACCATTGGTGAACGGTTTGAACCTGACCAAGCCACGTAAACTGGTGCTTCAAAGCCTGGCGTCAAACGCTTAAATGAGTTAACCGTTGGATTTGTAATGGCCGTAAAGTTGGCCGCGTGATCCAAAATACCACCCAAGAAGTTATAGGCCGTCTTAGACAATTGCAACTCACCCGCTTCATCAAAGAAGGCGTTGCCATCCTCGGTAAACAAAGACATGTTCGTGTGCATACCATTACCATTAATACCTGAAATTGGCTTAGGCATAAAGGTTGCATACATACCGTGCTTACGCGCAATCGTCTTCACAATCAACTTAAACGTTTGAATGTTGTCAGCCGCATCAAGTGCATCCGCATACTTAAAGTCGACTTCGTGTTGTCCTGGCGCAACTTCGTGGTGGGCTGCTTCAACTTCAAAGCCCATCTTCTCCATCTCCAACACGATTTCACGACGTGTGTTTTCTCCAAGATCAAGTGGTGCTAGGTCAAAGTAACCACCCTTGTCATTCAAATTCATCGTTGGGTTACCATGTTCATCCAGCTTGAACAAGAAGAACTCTGGTTCCGTTCCAATATTAAATGACTTAAAGCCATCTTCCGTCATCTGCTGCAAGACACGCTTCAAATTGCTACGTGGATCACCTGCAAATGGCTCGCGATCTGCCGTGTAAATATCAGCAATCAAGCGAGCAACCTTACCACCGTGCAAGTCAGTCGCCCATGGGAAAATCATGAACGTTGACAAGTCTGGGTATAGGTACATATCTGACTCTTCAATACGGACAAACCCTTCAATTGAAGAACCATCAAACATCAAATTATTGTCGAGCACCTTCTCAAGTTGTGAAACTGGTACTTCAACATTCTTGATTGTACCGAACACGTCTGAGAATTGTAGTCGCAAGAATTCTACGTTTTCTTCTGCAATCATGCGACGAATATCATCCTTGGTATATGCTTTGCGAACCATCTAGATCTCCTTTTGATAACTTAGCAATTAAAACGAAATGTCAAAACTTACGCTGACCATTAAACCGTCCAATTTTCAGCAGCTCATCCGCCAACATGTGTCGTAGATTTTCTTCATTTGGTTCAGGCTTTTCAGCTGACTTGCGTTGCTTCTTCGCATCAACCTCATGAATTTCAGACACCGAATACCCAGCATCCAAATAATCTGCGATTTCAATTAACCGGTCTACATCATTTAATGAAAAACGACGTTGTTTACCAGCCCCCCGTTGTGGCGTAATTAAACCTTGCTGATCATAATAACGAATTTGTCGATCAGATAAGTCAGTCAGTTCACGTACGACGCTCATTGGCAATACCGCCAAATCGCGACGAAGTTCTCGTCCACCCATACGTTCTGACCCCCTATGCTTAGCATGTTACCACCGATTATATGTGAAGTTTTTAATCATGTCAGCTATTCTGACATGAACCGTTTTACCGCTTCTTTGATGTCAGTTATTTCAGACGGTTGCTGTACTAAATCAAACCAATGAATGTCTGTAAACTGATTATTGAACCACGTCATCTGCCGTTTTGCGTACCGTCGTGATGCCTGTTTTAAGGTTTCTGTTGCTTGTTCTAATGATTCATCACCAGTTAAATAGCCAAACAGTTCCTTGTAGCCAATCGCCTTTCGAGCTGTGCTATCTGCTGGTAAAGCCATCGCAATTTCTGCTTCTGCCAAAATGCCTTGCGTCATCATGGCGTCGACACGTTGATTAATGCGTTCATATAACACTTGCCGATCAGTTGTTAGGCCGATAATAAAGGCATCATACAGTCGTCGCGGTTCTGGCTTTTGTTCAGAGAAAGGCTTGCCGGTATGATCACTCACCAGTAAAGCACGCACTAATCGGCGAATTTGACCAGGTAAAATCCGCGCCTCACTCACCGCGTCCACCTTGCGCAAAGCATCACGCAATACCCCTTCCCCCTCGTCGTGGGCAATTTGCGTCCATTTCTCCGTAAACGCATCATCTTGAATATCATCAACCGCAGCTAACGGCTTATCGCCCAACAAGGCTTGCACATAAAAGCCGGTGCCACCAACCAAAATTGGCACCTTGCCACGGGCCGAAATCTCAGCAATCGCTTGCTGGGCTTCCTGCACAAAACGGGCCGCCGAATACGTTTCAGTTGGCTCAGCGATGTCGATCATATGATGCGGTGCTTGCGCCTGTTCCGCCGGCGTGGCCTTCGCCGTCCCGATGTTTAGCTGTCGATAAATTTGCATCGAGTCACCCGATACAATTTCACCATCAATAGCCTGGGCCAATGCCAAAGATAATGCGGTTTTACCAACCGCGGTCGGCCCAACAATGACAATTAATTTATCCATTTTTACTCATTCACCTATAAAATTTTTGATGCAATATCTGTAATGATACCGCGTACGCTTAACATCCGGAGTAATGTTGTCCACCCCCGCGTATTTGGGGTCCACCAATAGGTCTTCACACCGAATGGCCTTAACCAGGCGAGGTACCAATAACGATAATCCAGGTTAACTTGCTGAATGATTCCATCACGCCACAAACGCCAGCTCACCATATTCGGCACATGCCGCAAATAACCAATCGGTACGTTCGCATCTAAGCGGCGCCACTTTCGCAAGGGCAACTCTTGAAATGACTGCAACATCACGGCATTCGGTAATTGTTTTGCCTGCAACTCGCGATACAGTTGTTCCGCGCCGACCCGGCCCTTTAACTCAATTAGTAATAACCCTTGATACTGCGTTGTTGCAATCAACGCCAAAAAATCGTCAAATGTTGCAACATCCGCCGGCACCACGCCATCCTGATCATGTTTTAAAATTAACCGATTACCATACAATTGGACATCAACTTCAAGGCCGTCAACGCCCGCTGCAATCGCCCGTTGAAAGGCAATTAGCGTATTTTCGTCACCTCGGTCGCGATGTGTGCCACGGTGTGCAATAATTAATGTTTTGTTTACAGACATTTCACGAACCTCAGTAGTTTAATTCTTGTTAAATATGTTAAACTTATCTTAACAAATAAATGGAGGAACCACATCATGAAGAAGTTTGGTTTGGGGATTTTGACTGGTGTTGCCGGTACGTTAGCTACTGCTGCAGCCGCTGCTTTGACTTTCCACAAGGTTGCTGTAAAGCCTTTGGAAGAAGAGGAAGCTAAGTTCGAAGAGACAGAACGCAAGGCTGCTCGTAAGGCTGCTCACTCACACGGCGCTCGTTTTTAATCAAGCACATAAAGAAAAGGTTTGGGATATACATCCCAAACCTTTTTTCATTAGTTAGACTTTGTCTTACCGTTATATTCGGCAAACCCATTCTTGAGGACGAAAATTTCGTTATAACCGTCCTTCTTCAACTTACGTGCCAAACGGGCTGCAAATTGCATGTTCTCGTCGTACAAGAACACAGGCTTGTCCTTACGCAAAGCAGTGTGGTTTTCATTCAACATGGCATATTGAATGTTACGCGCACCTAGGACGTGCTTCGCCTTAAACTTTGCCGGTTCGCGGATATCGATCAATTGTTGACCGCGACTTTGCTTTTCAAATTCTTCTGACTTTAATACCGTTGCCGCGCGCTTCAACGTGGTACGTGTCCAGATGATTGTACCAACTGTCCAAATAACCCAAATTAAAATCAAGACAAACAATGCTTGCAACATACTGCTCAAATCCCCGTTTCGTTAATCATGTTAATTACCATTTTAACAAAACCTAAAGAAAAAGTCTGCCAACCTTTGGCAGACTTTGTTTTTTCTTCAATTATTCAGCGTGACCGACAATCCAGCCATTAACGTAGCCAAATCCGACACGCGTGAATGACCCATTCATTTCCCAATCATGGTGACCGTTTGGTACACCCGTCATATTGGTTTCGTTAAACCAAGCCGAGATAACGTCTTGTCCGGCACCAAAGCCAGCCGCCACAACTTCATTGGCCACTGCCCCTGAATAGTGCGCTTGATCAACACCTGTTTGTGACATTGATGCGGCACGTGCCGTCGCTGACGCAGCCAGGCCATCATCCCAAACCAGTTGTGGCAATCCCGCTGAAGCGCGCAATGCGTTCAATGCATTCAACGTTGCGTCCGCGCTGGCTGGTGAAACTGTCGCAACCGGCGCAGTAGATGTAGCTGCACTCGTTGCGACTGGCGCTTCTGAACTAGCTGATGATGCTTGTGAAGCAACTGAGCTGGCTGGCGCAACAGATGACGCAGCTGGGGCCAATGACGCTTCGCTTGGCGCTACTGACGCCGCAACACTTGTTGCTGGTGCTTCTGACACCAAATCAAGCTTCTGTCCAACTTCAATCATGTTGGCATTCGTAATGTCATTTTGCTTCGCAATATCGTCCACACTGCGATCCGTCGCTGCTGCAATCGTTGACAACGTGTCACCAGATTGCACAACATATACACGTCCAGCATCCTTAACCGTTGTCCGCACTTCGTCAACCGTCTTACTGCGCCAACCCTTAGCTGAATCGTCAGCTGATGCGGCATTTGTGTGCATAAATGGCAAGACAGCTGCTGCAACTGCAGCCGTCGTCAAGGCCATCCCTTTAATTGATTTATTTACTGATACTTTTTCCATAAGAATCGTTTTTCTCCCTATAGCGTTTCTTATCTATTTTCTTCTCTTTTAATCTACTTACAAAAGTATAGTAAATAATTATTGCCAGTTGTTTACATCTGCGCTTCAAAGCAGTTAACAGAGTGCTCGGAAAATTGCAAGAACAAATCCTTCATTTCAAATTAAAAAACCAAGTCCAAAAATGGACTCGGTTTTTTCGTCATTATTATTAGTGGACAAATTGGATGCCAGCAGCTGAAATCGTACGAACGTGGTATGCCAATCCAGCATAGTTACCCTCTGAGATTGTAATCGTACCATCTGAGTTAACAGAATCAACAACCGCAACGTGACCCAATTCACCAGCGCCATCAAGGCCAGGTGCAAAGACAGCAACCGCACCAGCAGCTGGTGTTGCGTCAACTACACGACCTGCTGCCGCAGCTGAGGCGCCCCAACCAGAAGCGTTACCCCAGTTGTTACCAACCCATGACAAAGCGTTCTTAACGAACCACGTGCATTGTCCAGCTGGGTAAGTGTTACCAGTCGTATCATACGTTGGCGCAGCAACAGCGGGTTGTGACGCTGCATCGTACGCAACCGCACCCGTATTTGTGTATTGCGTGTTATCGGCTGCAGAAGTCGTTGCAACTTTTGCAGCTGCACTAGCAGCCTTGTCAGCTGAGGCAGCTGCTTGCTTAAGCGCATCTGATGCAGAGTTGTTATCTTGCTTATCTGCTGGCGTCAACTTCAACGTCTCACCAACCGTGATAAAGTGAACATCTGACAAGCCGTTAGCCTTCGCGATGTCATCAACGCTTTCTCCCGTTGCTTGGGCGATCGTTGACAATGTGTCACCCGTTTGCACCTTGTATTCAGTGCCAGCTGACAAAACAACTGCCTTCACGTCGTCAACTGTCTTAGCACGCCATGAGGCAGCCTTGTTTGTGTTTGCATCAGCCTTATTTGCAGTTGAATCTTCAGCAGAAGCGGCCGTTGTGTGTGTCATTGGTAAAATTGCAGCGGCGGCCGTTGCAGCAGCAACAAACCATCCCTTAGTCATGTTTTGAGTTGTCATATTCTTTATTATCCCCTTGATGCGATTTAAGGCGCGTCGCTACGGCAACGTCTTTCCTCTATCCATAAAAAAGTCTATCAACCTGATTTAACGGCCTAGTTACACTGGTATAACAGTTACTAAAAAAATGAAAGCAGGCACAAATGCTGTTATATCAAGGGATTTCCTTGTTTTACATTGCCTTCGTGATACACATGTCACGGCGAAAACGTGAAAACCGGCTACAATATTACGTTTTATTACAAAATGTAATATTTAATGTAATAAAAAATGCCTGAACCAATAGGGTTCAGACACCTTTATTTCAATTTACAAGTATGTGAAATTTGCTATTAGTGCACAAACATCATGCCGGCCTTTGAAAGGGTACGTGAGTTATATGACAAACCAGCGTAGTTACCTTCTTCAATCGTAATTTGGTCACCATTTACGGCAACAACGACAGCCACGTGACCGTATCCGCCTGATCCACCAACGCCTGGTGCCATCACCGCAACTGATCCAACTGTAGGGTTCGTATCAACTAAACGACCAGCGTAAGTTGCTGAGTTAGCCCAGTCCGCTGCGTTACCCCAGTAGTTTCCTACCCAAGGCAAAGCATTCTTAACGAACCACGTGCATTGTCCAGCAGGATACGTGTTAGCACCATTTACTGACATATCTGCATTATATGATGGCGCTACTTCTGCAACTGGTGCCTCTTGAGCTGGTACTTCTTGAACGGCCGTTTCTTCGACAGGTGCCACCGTCTCAGCAACTGGCGCTACTTCTTCAGTTGCTACTGGGGCAACCGCTTCCGTTGCCACTGGTGCAGCTTCAACCGGTGCCTCAACAGGGGCTACTTCCACGGCTGGCGTCTCAACTTGAGCAACTGTTTCTGCAACTTGAGCCGGCTCTGTTGCCACTTCAACTGGTGCACCAGTCAATTCAATTGTTTGACCAACCACAATGAAGTGAATGTCATCAATCTTGTTAGCAGCCGCAATTTCTTCAGCCGTCAAATCCGTTGCTGATGCAATTGATGACAACGTGTCACCTTCTTGAACCAAGTACGTTTGACCCGCCGTTTGAACGGCTGAGACAACCTGATCAACCGTCTTAGCACGCCATGATGACGTCGTTTGTGTTGGTGCTACTTCTTCATTAGCATATGTTGCATCCATGTGGAACATTGGCATAACCAAAGCCGCTGCCGCCAATACCGTACCTGCTACCCAGTTCTTACCTGACTTGTACAACTTCTTACGTGATGTTACGTTTTGCATGATTAACTCCCTTTTCGTCGCTCGTGTAAAGCGTGTCTTACTTTTTTAAGTTTATGATTTTTGTTTTCGTCGTTGCCTTAACAACATAATCTATCTTATCGAGGACGCGTAACAGGCGTATAACAGGCGCCAAACAACCTGTGACGCACAAATTCTTCATAAATCACACACGTGTAAATCAGCGCTACATCAACGTCTTGTTTCAGTCGTTCATACCATGTTCATAATTCGTGCATATTTCATTTTGTGAATTAGCTTACTATTTCACCATAAACGGGTGCAATGTTACATTTTATTACAAATATCTCAGCGATTTTCAGTAAACACCGTCATATTTGTCTATAAAAAAGCCATTCTAGTTACTATTCATAGGGAAATTCAGCAATTTCTTGTTCTAATGCGGCCGTCCACTTTTCCAAATATTCTTTAGGCTTTCCATATCCTTTTATTGACTCAAAATACGTGCCGAGCCACTGTACTCGTTCATCGTGATTGGTTATATGACTAAGAGTCCAATCGATTTTGGCGCTTTCTGCACTCGTGAGTTGTTGGTCATAGTCGTATTTAATAGAAGGGTTGTAATCCGGTTCAATCTTTTGAATTTTTTCTAGTAATTCTCCCAAGTAATTATCAATTGATAGAATAAATTCTTCTAAATTTTTCTGACTTGCCGCATTACCAACTTTTATATCAAATTTATTATATGGCATAAATGCCTCCTTAATTAATGACGTTCGCTATATTTCTTGCCATAGTGACTGTTCTGGGCCTAGTGTCCAGTGACTTATTACAGTATGTAATTTTAACGGTGGTACAACTACAAATCTTCTCCATTTTTCAATTTACTTTTAACCATAAATTCGTTTTAGCTTATATATGCTAAAAAACAGCCACAAAAAAACGAGTATCGTCATGATACTCGTTTTTAATGACTTCTATTTATAATTAGGCAATCGTACGATCTGAGTTACGGGCCAATGAAGCAGCACCGTATGCACCAGCGTCGTTACCCAACTCTGCCAACTTCACTTCAGTTACGTCGCGCGTAGCCTTGAAAGCAAATTGGCTAAAGTTCTTGGCAACACGGTCCAACAAGAACTTACCAGCGGCTGAAACACCACCACCGATAACAACTGAAGATGGGTTCAAGATGTTTGAGATGTTAGCTGAAGCCAATCCAAGGTAGTAAGCCACCTTGTCGACAACTTCATTTGCCAAGTAATCCCCATCCTTTGCCAAGTCAAAGACAATCTTTGACGTCACTTCTTCACCATTGTCGACCATAGCCTTCAATTGTGAGTTACCAGCGTAAGCTTCGGCAAAATCTTGTGCCAAGTGGACAACACCTGTTGCTGAAGCATATTGCTCCAAGCAACCGTAGTTACCACATGTGCACAAATATCCACCAGGTTCGACGATCATGTGACCGACCTCACCACCAGCACCGGCAACACCGTGGATCAACTTACCATCGTTAATCAATCCACCACCAACACCAGTTCCCAACGTAATGAAGGCAACATCTGGTTGATTGTTTCCAGCACCACGCCATTGCTCACCCAAAGCGGCAGCGTTAGCGTCGTTGTCCATCGTCAATGGCAAGCCAGTACCAGCTTCAATTTGTTCGCGGACGTTTTGCGTTTCCTTCCAGTTCAAGTTGAACGCTGCACGAACGGTTCCGTTCTCAGTGTCAACCGTTCCCGGCGTACCCATTCCGATACCAATGATACGGTCCTTATCCAATTGGTACAAGTCCAAGTGGTGGTTAATAGAATCAATGATGTCGGGTACAATGTGTGAACCTTCGTCCAAGATGTTTGTCTTGATTGACCACTTTTGTTGAATCTCACCTTCAGCAGTCAAAATGGCAAACTTGATGGTTGTTCCACCAAGGTCAACACCGATTAGCTTGTCTTTAGCCATCTGTTCTTTCCTCGTTATTTCTCAAAAAATATATTTGTAATCGCTTTCTTGCTTTCAACATTATTAATTATAACGCATTTTCCAATTAAAACAAGCATTTTAGTGAAAACGGTTACAAAGTTGATTTATAAGGCTTGGCGTCGCTCTTCATCTTCATGTTCATGTCGTAATACCAGCTTGATTTGCGCGTATTCCTTTGCTTCTAACAAGCCAGCCTTATACATGTTGTCGATTTCAATTGCCGCCAACTCAATATCCCACAAGCGGTTACCCACGTGAATATAAATATCGTATTTCTTCAATAAATTTAAAACATCCAAAAACGTCCGCATATCATCACGCTCCTTAGATACGATTTATCGCAATGCCAAATACCACTGCTAATAATGCGAGATACACAATCACTGCTAATAAGCGGTGCCACACGCGTACCTTAAACAAGCCGGTGTAGTGAAAGCCCGAAATAAAGGCTGGTACCAGAATGAATCCCCCTAGTAAGCCCCCAATGTGGGCGCTTAAATCAATATCCGGCGTTGCAAACGACGATACAATTGATAACAAGATAAAAATCCCCATCAATTTTGCCTGACTACGCCAGTATGCACGGCGCTTGTCCAACAGCCCTAACATACCAATGGCACCGAACAGGCCAAAGATTCCGCCTGAAGCCCCAGCTGAAATAACATTCACTCCACCAAAGGCTAGGCTCATCAAATTACCACTAATCACCGTCAGGAAAAATAGTGCTAGGAAACGCCATGGTCCCAGCTCAATCTCAAGTAACCGACCGATAAAGTATAACGTAATCATATTAAAAGCCAGGTGTGAAAACGTCACGTGCAAGAAGCCCGCCGTTATCAGACGCCACCACTGGTGTAATTGGTAAACAGCCGGTGAAAATTGCGCACCAGAATGAAATAACACTTGTGAGTTAATGGTAAAGCTATGCGCTTGTAAGACTTCCCATAAGTAGACAAGCACCATCACGGTCACTAAGCCGGCGGTGGCTGGCGTCGCTTTAAACGCCCGCTTGAAATCATTAGTCATGAACATTATTCCTCATTTTTAAAAATTAAAACTTGATCAACTTGTTGGTCAGTTGGCTCAAGCGGCCAACTAGGTTGGGGATAAACATTCTCCGCCAGCGCCAATGCGACTGTCCGAGCTGTGGTCTGTGGTAACCACCGATCATAATACCCGCCACCAAAACCAATGCGGTCACCGGCTTCGCTAAAGGCCAGTCCCGGAACGACCACAAAGTCAATCTCAGTTGGCACCACAATCTCATCCCCCACGGGCTCTAACATGCCGAAGCGGTGCCGCTCATAGGTTGTGGCTGGCGTCACCACAATAAAGGTCATCTGCCGACCAGGTTGGACGCGGGGCAAAACCACACGTTTCCCCTGTAACATCGCCGTTTGAATGAGTAATTGGGTCGGTATTTCATCATCTTGAGACAACGTTAGTGCGACCGTTTTCGCTGATTGCCACGCTGGCAGTGCAGTCACTTGCGCCACAACAGCTTGCATCAGCCAGCCCCGTTGCGCATCAGAAAGCGCCGCTAAATTGGCTAGCGCCTGTTGTCTAACTGCTGCTTTTTCCATCAAACCGATTCCCCCTTACCAAAAAACTGGTACTTACAATCATAAGTACCAGTTTATCACAATAGTTCTTAGTCTAAGAACCGTTAATTATCAGGGCATTACCCCTTATTTGTTAGCTGACCCAGCGTCCTGGACATCCTTCCAAAAGGCAGCGTAGATTTGTGAACCAATTGCTTGGTTAACGTTTTCATCAGCATCGTCCGTTCCTGGAATAACAACCGCCAAGGCCACGTCTGAATCTGGCACGAATGAAATCAATGAACTCGTAACCGTCGTTGCCCCATTCGTCGTCGTTTCAGCAGTTCCCGTCTTGGCGCTAACTTCAGGCTTAACATCCTTCAAGTGCGTTCCAGTGGCATAGCCTGAGCTACTGTGCACAACTTCATTCATACCCTTCCAAATTAAGTCACGCTCATCCTTCGTCCAACCAACAGTCCCAAGAACTTCGGTTGGTATCGTCGTAGTCGTCGTTACCTTATTGGCTGTATCACGGGATTGAATTGATTGCACAATGTGTGGACGGACACGGTAACCACCATTTGCAATTGTTGCAACGTACTGTGCAAGTTGCATCGTCGTGTACGTATCATACTGTCCGAATGATTCGTCTAAGGCATTACCGATGTGCTCACGAGTTGTCGATCCCTTGATACCCGTGATTTCACCAGGCAAATCAATGCCGGTCTTCACACCCAATCCGAAACGGGCGAATCCGTCACGCATCGTCTGGTAAACAGACGTTGGCAAGGCACCCAATGACATACCTGGGAAGTAGTTCAAACCACCCAAGCGCAGCATAACTTGCATAACGTACGTGTTAGAAGACATCATCAAGGCAGTGTCGGCCGTCAATGGCATGTTTCCACTACCATTACGGTTCCACCATGATGACTTTGTTGGTGTTCCAGCAACCGAAATTGGTTGATCAGTAATCGTATTATTTTCTGGTGTAATCGCACCATTCATAAATCCGGTTGTGATCATCGCTGGCTTAACAACAGATCCGACAACGTTAGCTTGGTTAACTGTCGACAAGGCGTCAGCCGTTAACTTTCCTGTTTCATAATCACGGTTAACGCCAGCTGTGGCATAAATGCCACCAGTCTTCGGGTTAATCACGACCGCATACGCACCCGTTGTATTACCACCAGGAATATTCTTCTCCAAAATGTCTTGCACATCATTCTGGAACTTTGCATTAATCGTTAACGTCAAGTTGTCACCAGCTTGACCCTTATACTGGGTCGTTTCCTTCGTGTTGCCATCTTTATCAGTTGTGACTTCAACACGGGCCTTCGTCCCCTTTAACGTTGACTCATACTGCTTTTCCAAGTATGACGTTCCGACGACATCATCACGTGAGTAGCCTTGGGTTAGCAAAGAATTAACACTGTCTTCAGGCAGCCCTGACTTTGAAGTTGACGTGCCACCAACTAGTGACTTAATCGCATCACCTTGTGGATAATCACGTGTGTAGTAGATGCCGACCTTAACGCCTGGCATCTTTGATTGACGCTCACCGATATCCGCAATTTCTTGTTGCGTCACATCAGTTTCTTTCAAGTAAACCGTTGACAAGGCATATGAATTTGCCATCTTCTGGTAAATCATTGCCTTATTCTTTTGCAAATCCGTTAGTGGGAAACGCTTTTTATGTTTTTCAACGTAGCCACGTAGCGCATTCACGTATGCATCCGTACCGGGAGCAGCTGTTGTGCCACTCGCTTCAACCACGCGCTTTGCACGCTTAGGGTCTTGAATATAATACGTTGCATAGTTAGGTGTTGATAACTGCTTAGTATCGACAGTTAAGTACTTACCAACATTATTCGCAATGGCGTACATTTCTGATTCAGTAATGCTTTTTGGCTTGGTATAAGTAATCGCCTGCGATCCCTTATTCGCAACCAAAGCTTGGCCGGTACTATCATAAATCATGCCTCGTTGGACATTAACTTGTTCGACGCTGGATTCGGCACTCGTCACGGCAGTCTTATATTTTGCGCTGTCCGTAATCTGTAGCGTTGCCAATCGCCAGCCCAATGCACCGAGCATCAGTACAACAATACCCATCAAAACATTCAGCCGGACAGGAATACGTGACAACGAACCGTTAGTTGACACACGTCGCTTGCCACGGCGCTTAGGTGATTGCATAACTCGACCCTTTCTTTCTATTCAATCTAATTGTTTAATTGTAGCATATTTTATGCCCCTAATACCTTAACCTCTTACAACGAATTCGCTGAATTTTCAGGCCTATTATATGGTTTAATAGTACTAATTGAAATTATTGGAGAAAACATTATGTTCGCACATTTAAATCCTTTAAAATGGCGCACATCTACTAAAGCCCTATGGATTAGTTTTTTACTACCCGTTATTATCATGACGGTCTATTTTGGGTTCCGTGGGATGGCACCATTTGGGTCAAGTTCCATTCTAACTGTTGATTTGGGACAACAATACATTGATTTTTTCGAAAGTTATCGACATGCCCTTTTTTCTGATCCGCTCAGTATTTTTTATAGTTTTGCGAAAGGGTTAGGTGGTGAGACGTATGGTGACTGGGCTTACTACTTGCTAAGTCCGACGAACCTATTATTATTACCATTTTCCAACACCTATCTGCCCATCGGCATTCTGTTTCTTACTATATTAAAGTACGGTTTAGCCGGTTGGAGTTTCGCCTACGCCTTAAAAAGTATGCGCTGGCAAAACGGCTGGCGGCTCCCCCTCTTTAGTGTGACTTACGCCATGATGGGGTGGTTCGTCGCGAATGACCTCAACTTACTTTGGCTAGATGCGGCCATCTTACTGCCTTTAATCATCGCCGGCCTAGAACGGTATATTGAGGGGCGGTCTGCTTGGCGCTTCATTGCGCCACTGTTTGCAATCTTCGTGATTAACTACTATATGGCCTACATGATTGGGCTATTCCTTGTGTTATACATTATCTGGCGTTTATTCTGGCAACCCTACCGTTTGTTAGAACGCTGGCATATTTTACGGAAATTTATTTTCGGTAGCATTATCAGCATTGGGTTGTCGACCGTCATTTGGTTACCTACTGCCTACACGTTATTAAATAGTAAAGGGCAACATATGCTGGATAACTTGAGTTGGAAGTTTGAATATCAAGCCCCCGACTTACTCGGTAAGTTATTCTTAGGGACTTTCAACTTTGACCAAATGCCAAGTGGCCTACCAAATATTTTTGTTGGTAGTCTACCAATTATCATGCTCTGGTTCTTCTTTACCTACCGCTTGATTCGCTGGCAAACTCGGCTGGTCGCTTTCTTCATTACGGCATTCCTAGTTGTCTCAATGATGTACGCCCCATTGAACTTGATGTGGCATGGCTTCCAGTTCCCAGTTTGGTACCCTTACCGATTCTCATACGTCTTTAGCTTTTGGGTCATCTGGCTGGCGGCGTCCGTGTGGTCACCGACGCTCCGGTTCTCGTGGACCCAACTCGGTAGCCTCTTCATTTTGGCTGTCGCCGCAGTAGTGTATCTCTACTACCGCCTGGATAGCCTCAACTTTTTGACCCAAAACCAACTCATCATTGGAGGCAGCTTCTTCCTATTGCTCCTTGGCTTCCATGCCTTGCCAGTCCGCAGTGGTTGGTGGTTACCAATGGTGACGTTGTTGGTTGTCGGTGAAATGACAACCAGCACTATCTGGTCTCTCAATAATTTCAGCTATCTGACAAACACAGAGTACACAACCTACATTAAGAGTCTCAATCAGATTACGGCAGATTTGCCCAAGTCAGATAAAGACTTCTACCGGGTGGCGCAATCATTCCAGCGAACTAAGGGTGATCCGCTCCAAGCACACTACAATGGCGCGTCAACATTTAGCTCGGCCCTTGAACATCAGCAGAGTGATTTCATGGCGGCCATCGGTCAACCCGAGGGTGATAATTACATCACCTACAACGGCGGTACTTTGGTTTCCGATGCTTTACTGGGGATGCGCTACTTAATCCAGCCAAGTGGTCAAGAACCACACACGTCTGGTACGCCAACGAATATGCGCACTTACTCGCGGAGTGATACCAACGGTTATTATCAAATGACCAAGCACACCCAGATGGCGGTGCTGTCAAAGAACCCTTATGCGTTGCCACTCGCATTTGCAGCGAACACAAATGCCCTCAACGTTAAGTTCAAAGATAACGACCCTTTGCGTAATCAAAGCGACCTTTGGAATGCCCTACTTGGTTATGACAACACACCGATTTTCGAAAGTGCCAATTTTGATAGCTCAGCGGCGACAAACATGACGGCACCAACAACCATCACGGGGGCCTTTCTGAAGAAAGAAAACGCCAATGCCGTTGGTTCATTAACCGTGACCTATACGCCTAGCACGGATGATCCGTACTATTTGACGATTGGGGATGCATTGAATAATGACAATGTTGAAATTCAATTAAATGGTAAGGCACTACCAACCATGCCAAGTCACCGTCACACGATTATCGTGCCACTACCGTCATACCAAAAAGGTCAAACGCAAACTATTACGTTTATCCTGAAAAAGAATGACTTGTGGCTACAAAACGTTTCACTGTACCGGGCCAACACAGATTCTATCCGTGCACAAGCCCAGACGCTACAACATAACGCGTTTAAGCCAAGCCATGTTAGCCAAACACGTATCAGTGGTAAAATCACGATCCCGGCTGGTAACGGTCTTATGATGACTACGATTCCAGCCGCCGATGGTTGGACTGCCTACGTTGATGGCAAAGCAACCGATACTGTCACCGTTGGTAAATTCTTTATCGGTTTGGCCTTAAAGCCTGGCGAGCACAGTGTCACCTTTAAATTCACGCCACCTTACTTAAAGATTAGCGCGATTGTTTCTCTTGGCTTTGCCCTCTTTATGGCTGGGTTGGGCTGGTCAGAAAGCGAAAAACGACGTCATTCATTGCACCAATTTTAAAAGAAGCCGTTGTGAACCTTTACACACGCCAGCCCCCGTGGTATCGTATTTTTTGAACCTACGGGATTACAATTATTTTTTCAAATAAAAAACTGTTAGAAATAGGAGGCCACACACATGGCTGAAGAAAAGACATTCCCAATGACGGTCGAAGGTAAGGCCAAGATTGAGGAAGAATTGAACACATTGATTACGGAGACTCGTGCTGAAATCACTGGTCGTATCCAAATTGCACGTAGCTTTGGTGACTTGTCAGAAAACTCTGAATACCAATCAGCTAAGGATGAGCAAGCTTTCGTTGAAGGTCGCATCAACACGTTGCAAAACATGTTGGACAACGCCGTTATCATCGACTCATCAGAAATCGCTGACGATGAAGTATCAGTTGGTAAGAAGGTAACCTTTAAGGAGTTGCCAGACGAAGAGCCTGAAACTTACGCCATCGTTGGTGCCGTTGAAGCAAACCCACTTGAGGGTAAGATTTCAAACGAATCACCAATCGCCGTTGCCTTGATGGGTAAGAAGGTTGGCGACCAAGTTGAAGTACCATTGCCAAACGGTGCCTCAATGGACGTTGAAATCATGGCCGTTGACTTGGCTTAATTAAATCAAATAAAAGAGGCTAGGACAAATTTGTCCTAGCCTCTTTTTTATTATTCAGTTTCAGTTGCTTTAGCAATCACGGCCAACACTTCCTTACCGTAACGTTCAGCCTTAGCATCCCCAATTCCTGGTACAGCCATCAACTCTGCGTTATTGCGCGGTTGCTGCTTGGCCAACTCGACCAAAGTACGATCATTGAAAATAATGAATGGCGGAATTTCTGTCACCCGGGCCAGCTCCAAACGCCAAGTTCGTAACGCTTCAAAGACCGTCCGTTGCGCCTCATCCAAATCGTCACGCGTACTTGGTGAGCCTGCCTTTACACGATCATCAATCGACCGAACATCTTGACGACGCTTAACCTGACGCTCTCCCTTCAACACCGACACGCCCTCTGGTGAGACAGTCAAACCAGCATACTGCCCCGTCACACGTAGGTAGCCCTCCGCAATCAGGTAGTCAATCAAACTCATGATATGCACCCGAGCGGTCCCTTGAAGCAGGCCAAACGTTGGCAGTTGATCCAAATTGGTCCATTGGAACTTATCTGGCAATTTACCACGCAATGTTTCAGCTGTCAGCGTTTTACCAAAGCCATTCTCGCCACCACGTGACTTTGCCATGCGGACCACGTGGCTCAATACCTTTTGGGCATCCGTCGTGATATCAACCGCATCACGGTTATCCAAGCAATTGGTGCAACGACCACAATCCGGCGTATCTTCACCAAAGTAGCGGGTGATATAGCGTTGCAAACACATTTGCGTCGCGCCATAGTTTGCCATTTCCTGTAACTTCATCTTCTGTAAGTTTTGGTACTCTGGCGTCTGATTATCACTATTATCAATGAAGAAGCGTTGTGTTTGTAAATCAGCCGCCGCATACAGCAAGATGGCTTCGGATGGTAACCCATCACGACCCGCACGACCAATTTCTTGATAATAGGCTTCCACTGAGCCCGGAATCCCATAGTGAATCACAAACCGAACGTTCGACTTGTTAATCCCCATTCCAAAGGCATTTGTCGCCACAACCACGTCACGCCGATCGTAAATAAAATCGTCCTGAGCTTGGGCGCGCGCTTGGTCAGGCATACCAGCATGGTAGCCAACTGCGTTAATGCCCGCCGCCGTTAGTGTCTCCGTCAACGCTTCAACAATCTTGCGGGTTGGCGCATAAACAATGCCTGATTCACCACGATGTTCGCGAATATACTTGGTAATAAAATCTTCCTTACTCCGTTTATTCAGCCCCTTTTCAATGCGGATTGTCAAATTATCACGGACAACACTCGTCCGAACCGTATGTTGAATGTGCAACATTGCTTCCAAGTCGGCTTGCACCCGTTCTGTAGCCGTTGCAGTCAATGCCATCACTCGGGGCGCAGACTCTAGATTATTAATTAACCCAACCGCGTTCAAATAACTTGGCCTGAAATCATGACCCCATTGCGAAAGTACGTGAACCTCATCAATCACGACTAGCGAAATTGGCAAGCGGTTAAGTAAGGCATACGTCCCCTCACTCCCTAAACGTTCAGGCGCCAAATACAGCAGTTTCGCCTCTTCGTTCAGCAGGCTGTTCATTGCTGCCCGATATTCCTCATCATTTTGGGTTGAATTCAATGTCACTGCCGGCACGCCTGCCTCATGCAATTCATCAACCTGATTTTTCATCAAAGATAGCAATGGCGAAATGACCACCGTGATGCCATCCAACATCAGCGCTGGAATTTGGTATGTTAATGACTTACCACCACCAGTTGGCATAATCCCCAACGTGCGCTGGCCAGCCATTACGGCATCAATAATTTCAGCTTGTCCCTCGCGAAACGAGCTATAACCAAATGTTTGTTGTAGCGTCTCTAATGCTGTCGCCATGCTCTCCTCCTATGTGTGTAAAATACTCTACGTTCCATTATGGACTGCTACCGAAAGCGTGTAAAGCCAAACGAAAAAGCGACCCGAAAGCCGCTTTTCGCATGTGTTTTTATTTTGATGATGTTGCAGATGAAGTCGTTGTGTTTGATGACTTCTTAGCTGCATTTGATGAATCAGCTGCATTACCGACTGATTCATTGGTTGATTCCAAGTCACCCGACTTACCCAAGTGTTCATCGTAATCCTTTGAGTAGAACACCTTACCAGTCTTCAAATTAGCCACGAAGTAGAGGTAACCCTTGTCGCGATCCTTAGGATTCAAAACAGCTTGAATTGATTGCAATGATGGGTTGTTAAATGGTCCTGGCCCGTAACCTGAGAACTTGTACAAGTTATATGGGTTATCTGACTTAACATCTTCATTGCTCAAATTCGTCTTGTCTGTATCAAGCGCGTACTTTGTGGCAATATCTGATTGCAATGGCATCTTAACGTCCAAACGGTTTTCGAAGACACCGGCAATTGTGCGTCGGCTATCTTCATCGATTCCTTCACGTTCAACCAAAGATGCAAGCGTCAAAACTTGGTGAACCGTCTTGCCTGACTTCTTAATCGCATCAAATTGGCCCTTCAATTGGGTATAGTCTTGGTAAACCATTTGGTTAATCAATTCATTAACGTTCTTGGCATCCTTCCAGTTATAAGTCGCTGGGTAAAGGTACCCTTCCAACTTGTAGCGGATTTGATCCTTTTGATCACTTGTGGTCTCTGAATCAAGCAAGCCTGGATAAGCAGCTTGCAAACGCTTAAAGAACGCATCATCGTTAACAGCCTTCAAGAATTCATCACGGGTGAAGTGCGTCTTAGCTGCCACTTCATTCGCAATATTTGAAATTGTCTCACCTTCACGAACCGTAATCGTTTCCTTGTTGTTCAACGGATAAGCTGAACCACCTTGGCGCAATGACTTAACCATTTCTTGCACCGTATCTGATGGGCTAAACAAATAGTAACCAGCCTTCATGTCTGACACATTGTTCGTCAACACGTAATTCATAAAAGCACGTTCAGAGCGCAAGACCTTAGCTTTGTCCAAATCCTTCGCAATCGTAGCTGAATCAGAACCAGCCTTAATTTGCACCTGTACATCCTTCTTACTCTTAGCATTCAAGGCTGAGTAATCCGTCTTATCTTTTTGAATTGTGTAGTATTGGTAACCACCGTAACCGGCACCACCAAGTAGCAAAACGGCTACCACACCCAAAGTAATCCAAAGACCCTTGCGTGACTTTTTACCGTTCAATCGACTCAAATCGTCCATTATGCAACTCCTAGTTCTAATTGGGCTTATAAAAAAGCCGTTGTTACTGTCTAGTATACCAGCAACAACGACTTTTTGATTACAGTCTTTTTAAGATTAACGGATTTCCGCGTTAAACTTTTCTGCAAGTGCAGCCGTAATACGTTCCACAGCTGCATTGATATCTTCATCAACCAACGTCTTTTCAACATCAACGAATGTCAAAGCGTATGCCAATGACTTCTTATCATCAGCCACGTTTTCACCCGTGTACACGTCAAACAATTCAACGTCGTGCAGCAAAGCACCACCAGCAGCTACGATGGCGGCACGCAAATCAGCTGCGGGCACATCACGGTCAACCAAGATGGCCAAGTCGCGGGCAACAGCTGGGAAGCGTGATACCACTTCATAACCATCCTTAACCTTAGGCAAATCGAAAATGGCGTCTACGTTCAACTCAAAGGCGTAAGTCTCGTTGACCTTGTAAGTCTTAGCAGTCACTGGGTGTACTTGACCAACGAACCCAATTAACGTCTCACCAACATAAATGTCAGCCGTCCGGCCTGGGTGCATTTCAGCACGTTCAGTCGTTGGTACAAAACGAATGTCATCAGCAAACGCATAGTTAGCCAACAAACGTTCAACAATGCCCTTCAAGGCGAAGAAATCAGCCTTTTGTGCACCAGCAGCCCAAGTACGAGGTAATACGTTACCAGTAATCACACCAGCCACATGCTCAATTTCTGTTGGCAATACAGAAGCATCCCCATTTGAAACAAAGACACGGCCTTGCTCATACAAAGCCACATCAGCTTGCTTGCGAGCAACGTTATAGGCAACGTCATCTAGCAAGCCCGTCAACAAGCTACCGCGCGTTTGTTGGCGATCTTGTGACATTGGGTAGTCCAATTGAATTGGTTGCCCATCATGCAACTTGAAGTTATTTGCCTTCTCTGGCGTCGTCAATACGTATGAAATAGCTTGGTTCAAGCCCAAGCCTTCAAGATCATGACGCGTCGCACGAATCAATGCTTGCTTTGGCGTCAACTTACCGGGTGTCGTTTCACCAGTTGGCAACGTTGCTGGCAAGTTATCGTAACCGTACAAACGGGCGATTTCTTCGACCAAATCAGCGGCAATCGTAATATCCCAACGACGAGCTGGCACAGTTACGGTGAATTCACCGTCGTTCAACTCATAATCGAAGAACAAACGGTCAAAGATAGCTGAGATTTCAGCCTCTGTGATTTCAGTCCCCAACACATGGTTCACATGGGCCGTCGTCACCTTCACAACTGGTGCTTCGTAGTCAAAGTCTTGTGCAACCACACGACCTTCAGTTACTTCACCACCAGCAATTTCAGCAATCAAAGCAGCCGCGTGGTCCAATGCTGTGAACGTATCTTCTACATTCACACCACGTTCGAAACGTGTTGAAGCTTCTGAGTGCAAGTTTTGATCACGAGCAGCGTGACGAATGGCCTTAGGCTCAAAGATAGCCCCTTCTAACACGATGTTCGTCGTCTTAGCCGTTACTTCAGTTGACTCACCACCCATGACACCGGCAAACATCAAAGCTTCATCACCAGCTGCGATGACAATATCTTCAGCTGATGCTTCACGTTCAACGCCATCCAATGTCTTAATCTTTTCAGCTGGCTTAGCCGTACGAACCGTGATGTCCTTGCTTGGCAACGTATCCAAGTCAAAGGCGTGCAATGGTTGACCGTACGTCAACAACATCAAGTTTGTTACGTCGACCACGTTAGAAATTGGCCGAATGCCCATGGTCCACAAACGACGTTGCAACCACAAAGGTGAGTCTTTCACTTCAACATTCTTAACAACACGCAAACCATACTTAGGTGCCAATTCAGCTGGGGCTGTGGCTGAAATCAAATCAGCTGTTTTCTCTGACGTTTCCGTCAATTCAAACGTTGGCAACGTTGGTTCTTCTGACAAAATAGCTGCCACTTCCCAAGCTGTGCCGTTCATTGAGAACAAGTCAGCACGGTTAGGCGTAATGCCTGTTTCAAGCACATCATCATCCATGCCCAAAACATGCAAAGCATTCTCGCCTGGCGTCAAATCAGCAGCGTCAACATCGTTAAACACCCAGATACCGTCTTCAAAGTCCTTAGGTGACACCTTGTCATCAAAACCAAGTTCTTGCAAGGCAGCTAACATACCGTTTGAAACAACGCCACGCAACTTACCCTTCTTAATCTTTTGACCACCACCAACGATTGAGTTGTGCTTGGCCAAGATAACCGTTTGACCTTCAGCTACGTTTGGTGCACCAGTCACAATTTGGATTGGCTCATCTTCACCCGCATCCACTTGGGTAATCACCATGTGGTCTGAATCTGGGTGTTCTTCAACTGACAATACCTTGGCAATCACAATGTTCTTCATGTTTGCTTGTGGTTGGTATTGTCCTTCAATTTCAACTGTCGTACGTGAAATCTTCTCTGCCAACTCATTTGCTGGCAATTCGATTGGCAAATAATCACGCAACCAATTTACAGAAACCTTCATTTTGTTTGCTTATCCTTTCTGGTCAAATTGCGTCAAGAAACGCACATCGTTCAAGTAGAAGTTACGGATATCTTCAACCCCATACTTCAACATGGCAAAACGGTCAGGTCCCAAGCCGAAGGCAAAGCCACCGTATACTTCAGGATCAACCCCAGCCATACGCAAAACGTTAGGGTGCACCATACCGGCACCAAGCACTTCAATCCATTCGATATCTTCAGGGTTCATGTCAGGCGTTACCGCGTTCCATGACACATCGACTTCAACAGAAGGTTCCGTAAATGGGAAGTACGAAGGACGCAAACGAATATCATGGTCTTCACCAAACAAGTTGCGCGCAACTGCCAAAAGCGTTCCCTTCAAATCACCCATCGTGATGTGCTTATCGATCACAAGTCCTTCCATTTGGTGGAATTGGTGTGAGTGCGTTGCATCATCCGTATCGCGACGGTAAACACGACCAGGTGATACCATCTTCAAAGGTCCAGCATTAAAGTCGTGTGACTCCAACGTGCGGGCTTGAACGGGTGACGTTTGCGTACGCATCAAGATTTCTGGCGTGATATAGAACGTATCTTGCATATCACGGGCTGGGTGATCCTTAGGCAAGTTCATCATCTCAAAGTTGTACTTGTCTTGCTCCACTTCAGGTCCTTCAATGACTTGGTAACCCATGCCAAGGAATTGATCCTCAAGTGACTCGATGATTTGTTGCAACACGTGTAGTTGTCCTTGTGCCGTTGCACGGCCTGGTAACGTCACATCCAATGTTTCAGCTGCCAACTTTTCATTCAAAGCAGCGGCTTCCAAATTCGTTTGACGGGTTGCAATGGCCTCAGTCAGTGCATCGCGCACTTCGTTAGCAAGCGCCCCAACAACAGGTCGCTCTTCAGGCGTCAAATCCTTCATACCGCGTAGCACTTCTGTTAGCGGTCCCTTCTTACCAAGCCAATTAACACGTACTTGGTTCAAAGCCTTCAAGTCCGCAGTTGCCGCGATTTCGCCCAATGCTTGATCGCGCAATTGTGTGAGCTCGTCTTGTAAACTCATGATCTGTCTCCTTAAAATTTAAAATCAAAATAAAAAGTCCCTGCGACAAATAAACATTGTCGCAGGGACGCTCATTAACGTGGTACCACCCTACTTTTAGTAGTCAATGCGACTACCCTCGGACATTCGTTAACGGAAATGAACCGCAACGGCCTTGCAACCGCTGAACTCCTGACTGAAATTCAGTTATCATGCTGATGGGTTTTCACCGACTCCCACTCTCTAACACAGCCCACTAACTTACTAGGTCATTCAAAGTTTCTTATATTATTGTACAACATTCTAGGTCCTGTGCAAGGGGAAGTCATTCTGGGTATGGTTTTGTGGTGTTTGCGTGTGTCGTCGCGTTGCGACGAGCAACGGAGGTGGTTGTTTCCTACGCCTTTGTTCAAAAACTCGGCAACCGAATGGCGCGGACGCCATTCAGCG
>ERZ894226.368-NODE-368-length-29904-cov-16.388187_pt1 | contig 29904 bp, 19 predicted proteins | sample MGYA00380294_ERZ894226 | MGnify/ENA primary metagenome ERZ894226 (study PRJEB32331, sample SAMN06328434) | human gut metagenome | biome: human gut microbiome; feature: stool | host: Homo sapiens | collected 2014-10-29 ... | reverse complement strand
ACCGGGTCGCAAGACTAGAAAAGCCTGACAGACTGTCGGAAGCCCGTGACTTCAGTCATGGGTTCTTCACGATGACAACCAGGAGACGTTTTGGGATAACTTGAAAAAGCTTCCAAAAACGGAGCTAGAGTATGTGTGGAAATGCTATGGAAATCTAAAAATAATAGAGAAAAACACATACAACGATGAATCGTTTAAAAATTATTACAGCGCGATGCAAGAAGAAACAAAAAAGTTTTGGAAAACAAGAATGCTGTAAATGGTTAGACCGGAATGGTTAACTGAAATATAAGGGATTGCTGAATCTACTGATAAAAGACATCTCGGCTTTTGCTGAGGCGTCTTTTTTGTGCCCAAGGTTCTACTTTCTGTTAATTCTGGTTAAAAAATTCTGCTTTCTACCAACTAAAACTAATTTTCTCAAACTCAATTTAAAGAAGCTGAGGAAAAGTAGTAACAAAATAATGAATTTTGTTCTTTCCTCTATCTCAAATTAAAATATTCCACCAAGTTTAAATAAATTCACTGAACGGAACTATAAACAGTTATACGGGATGGAAAGATATGCACTTGCCTCAATATTACGTTACGAGAATAAAAGGGCATACAGATTTTCAGATATATAGGTGCGAAAGAACATAGATTGCGTAAACGTAAGCTGTGTAGATGTGTATACAACACAATAGTGTATAAGCATTCTACATTCCCCCAATTAGACTTAAAAAATTATACTTTCCCCCAACTTAAGTTAAAAAATTATGTTTTCCCCTAAGTTCGACTTAATATATTTAATATGAGTTGGAGGAAAGCAGTAATAAATAATGCATTTTATGTCTTTCCCCCAACTGGAGTTAAAACATTCCCACAAGTCAAGTTAAATCGATGTCAATTTAACTCAAACGTGTACAATGGCTGTCGATAAAATATGCGATTTATAGCGAATTTTACCGATATATTGAAAATTTTGTACAAGATATAAGTTAAATAATTTAACCTGTATCTTGTACAAAGCAGAATAATTTAAGCTGCTTTTGTACAAAGTAGAATTTTTAAATCGTAACTTGTACAAAATAGAATTGTAAATTTTCTCCAAAAACGTTACACACGGAAAGATATTCATTTGCCAGAATATTATGTGACAAAGGTAAGTGGATGCAATAATTTTGTTGTATACAGATATGAAAAATGAGTGCTAAATGTGCTGATAGATATCAAGATTAATAAAAATATTGTACAATGTATGATTTTAAACAGAGTACTTTGTACAAACTTAGGTTAAAACATTCTACTTTGTACAAGTTATGGCTTTAATAATTTAATAAAAAGTTCTACTTTGTACAAACTAGAGTTAAAACATTCTACTTTGTACAAGTTACAGATTTAATAATTAAACCTAATTTTGTACAAAGTAGCAGCATAAGTCTTAAAATAATACTTTGTACAAGGTTAAGTTTAGACATTGTACACATTAAGGTTAAATCGATAATCGACAACAATAAATGTGCGAGCAGACGCAAAAATAGTAGTTTTTCCATCTATACGACAAACGCTGATTTTTCCAATAGATGTCTGAATACTATAATATAAATATTAAAATATGCTGATTTCTTTGTTTATTACTTATATATTATATTTATTTAATTTAATTGTATATATTTACAGATTGATTGTCAATTGGCATTGATTCTAAATATGTTGAGCCATGTTTGTAATATTTGTTCATAAACACATTGAAAATTTTGGATAAAGGTTTTGTACTCAAAGAAAGCCCGCAAATTACGTGAAGTTTTAAGCAAGTTTTGCCGTTAACGAAAATATTAAAACCTCGTCCAGATTTGCAGCGACGATTCGGCTCGGTCTATCTGCAACTATTCGCCAAATGCTTATTTTTCGAATAGTTAACGAAACCTGTAAACTTACAGCCGGCAAAATTGCCTGCTGGACTGAATCAATATTCGTTTGCTACATTCAGCCTTGCGATTTCGTTTTCCTGCGGCAAAGCCGTTTGGTAATAAATACAGTTATACAATCAGCCAAATTCTAATCTGAATTCCGGTAAATTCAATACACAAAAAAAATCCGCAAAAAAATATCCACGCCTCAAAATTCCCGCATACTGTATATGTAACAAAAAAATAAAGCTGCAGAAAGGAAGAAAAAATATGCTTAAAGACAAATTTGCATTTATCGATGAGGCAACAAAAACAGCAATCAGAAACGAACAGGACGAGCTCCGGATGCACGGGGCGACAAGAACACTGCAGACGCTCTGCTCTTCTCTCCCATCCGGGATTAATGCCGAGAGAGAAAGATTCAGAAAGATGCCGATGCAGCGATAAGGAGGAAGAAAAAAATGTGTAAAAAAATGAGAAACCTGGACAAATTAAGGCTGATGCCTGTAGAGGATTTGGTACCGCTGTTGGTGCATAAGACCGGAAACGGCTCCTATTGCTCCCCAAGCGGCAAAGAATATCCTGCATACAAGGATGCCGCTAACGATTGCGTTAACTGGCTGAATGCTGATGTTTGTCTGGTTTGGCGGGCATAAGCCCGCCTGAAAGAAAAAATAAAAAAAAATTTTTGGAAAAATGATTCAGTTGGGGAATTTTTTAGCATATTATATATAAGCTAAGTAAGAGAGACGTTCTCTCTCCTGCCCGTTGCAGGCTTTGGTATCGAAAAAGCAGTAACAGGGAAAGCTATGCGGAAGAACGAGGGCTCCGGTTCTCGTGATGCTGCGTAGTGGAACCTGTTCATATGAACCTCCACCGTCTGGGTATGGCATGCCCATATTTGGACTGGCCGATGCGGATACTCTCTGGAATGTCCTTCTCGCTCATTCTGGGTTTGTTGCAAAAGATAAGGTTCTGATATTGTTTGGATGTTCTTCGGAATGTTTGGCAGTTGATGGCTGAGAGGTTCAGAGCAACCGGCTCAGCGCCAAAGGCGCGCGAAGTCAGGGCTGCGGCTTTGCCGCAGAGCTGACAAGTAACCGGAAGGTATGAGCCGGACTTATGGTCAAAAAAACTAAATATGGTATATCTTTTTATGGACGCTTAGCTCAGCGGTCAGAGCAACCGGCTCATAACCGGTCGGTCCTGGGTTCGAACCCCAGAGCGTCCACTACTTTTTTTTTGGAAAACAAACACATTCGCAAAGATTGCTGGTAGAAACTGAATTTATTTTTTCAGCTCAACCGGCTCAACGCCGAAGGCGTGAGAAGCCAGTGATGCGGCTTTGCCGCAGAACTGGCAAGTAACCGGTCGGTCCCGGGTTCGAATCCCAGAGCGTCCACTATTTTTTACTGTTTCAATCTGTTCAATATTTTGCACAACAACGCCATATAATTTTTGTATACCTCTTCTCTCCTATTCTGTATGTTGCTCTGTGTGTTGCGGTTGTTTTATTATATATAAAAAACAACAATAGTTTCTTAATTACTTACTCCCACGGAAATCCCCGTAAATTCAAGGTTTTCGACATTATATAACGGACAAATTGGTTGAAACAACAGGATGTGCAGGATTTATTTAACGGACAAATTGGAGTAAGCTTGTGGATAAAAACGATTAGAAATTTTCGCTTATAGTGTGGATAACTCCATATAAAGAACTGGACATGCATGATGTTTATGACGGACAAATGAGGTTATCCACAAAAAAGGCATAAAAAAGGCGTTATTCTACGGACAAATTTGATTAAAAACAGGTCTAAAAATGCATTTAACGGACAAATTGGAGTGAAATAACGAAAAATGCAGCTGCCCTCCTATTTAGCGGACAAATTTGATGCTTTTGATGATTTGGCAGAATCAAAAAACTCCATTTTGTCCGTTATAAGCCTTGAAAACAGTGGATTTGCCGTGGGTTTTATTTAACGGACAAATTTGATTATCTGCGAATATGAATGGATTTGACGGATTTTGGACAGCTTATTTAGCGGACAAATTTGATTAATATGGTATTTAACGGACAAATCCGATGCTTTTTAACGCTAAATATATGTATATAACGGACAAAATGGATGCTTTTAAGCATATAACGGACAAATCTGATGCTTTACGAACATCTAATTTGTCCGTTATATAAATAATGGACGATACAAAATAATCAAATTTGTCCGTTAAATAAAAACTGCCGTAAAAATAATCAAATTTGTCCGCTAAATAGAAATGGCAAAAATCATTTGACGGACAAATTTGATTATTCTATAACTCCAATTTGTCCGCAATAAGAAAAAGAACATGTGTTTTCATTATGATAAAAATACTTGCTTTTTAAAGGGTTGTCTGTTATTCTATACATGTTATTTAACGGACAAAATGGAGTGAATTTTACATTTAGCGGACAAATTGGAGTGCCAATTTTTATTTAACGGACAAAATGGAGTGAAAAAATGAGCAGTATAAAGACTGATGATAATATAGAAATTATAACAAATGAAGAAGTTGTGTCTTACGAATCTTTGGACGATTCATTTAAAAAGGCAAATTTACTTATAGAAAGTAAATATAAGGCTTCTCTTATAGAATTAAAGATACTTGACATCGTTCTTGCCAGGATTCAACATAAAAAATATGTAACTACAGATGAAAAAGATGGAAGCACAATCTGTTCTATTAAAGCAAATGAATTAAGAAATCTACTTGGAAATAAAAGTGGAAGTTTCTATACTCAGCTAAAACCTGTGGCTGTCTCAATGGCTGCTACTACTATTGGTTTTGAGGACAATGAAAATGAAAGGTTTGTCTTCCTGCCTTTGTTCACTCTTGTAAAGTATGAAAATTCTGTTTTTACTGTTAAGATTAATAATGATTTACAGCCATACATAAATCCGTCAACAAAATTTACAATCTTAGACTTGCCATTAGTGCTAAAATTTAAAAACAAATATACATTAAAGCTCCATGAATTATTATATTCATGCTGCTATACAAAGAAAAAAGTTGGAAATGCAAAATTGATGCCTCAAAAATCAGATGGAAAGCATTTTAAAGTTGAAGTCGGTATCAATGAATTAAAGTTTACGCTTGGCGTTGTAGACTCTTCTACCCGACAGGTTCAAAAAATTTTAAAAGGTCAGCCTCATCCTGATTACGATAAGGCGATGAAATATTCCACTGAAAAAAGTTATGACAGCTGGACAGATTTTAAACGACGTATCATAAATGTAGCCGTTACGGAAATCAACAATACTCCCGAATGCGGAATGACTATTTCGTATGAACCTGTTAAAAGCGGAAAAGGCGGCAAGGTATATGGTATCACATTTTATGTTGAATTAAACAGTGGAAATGATAAGAAAAAATTAGAAACAAAAAAAGAGCAAGAATCTGGCCTTAGTGAAGATGAAAAATTTGAAATGTATGTCCAGGTAAAAGAATTAATAAAAGAGTCCGTAAGTATAAAAGATATCAAGTCAATTTGTGAAACGGCTGAATATGATTTTGAAAAAATACAAACAGCATATCATATTGCAGAACTGGCTGGACATATTGAAAATCTGGTAGGATTTATGATTAAGGCTATTAAAGAGGGATACGCCACACCTGTCAAAAAAGAAAAGAAGAACCAGTTTAATAATTTTGAACAGCGCCAGTATGATTTTGATGAGTATGAAAAAGTACTGTTGAATCGCAGTTGATACGGTTTTCTAACGGTTAGAAAAAACAGGAATGCATATTGCATTCCTGTTTTTTCGTCCTCTCTCCTACTCTGGTGATTGACCGACGGGTAACCAAAGGTTGACAACTCCCCGGCTTTGCCGGAGTCGTTACCAGATTCCGTTTCGCTCCAATGGCCACGGTTTTACGCGCTATTCTGACAATTCGTCTATCTTTTTGTCTATGTTCTCACGCAGCTTTTTCAGATTTTCTACTGCTATATGCTTTTCATTTTCTTTAAATACGGCATTACCGTTTACCAGGTCGTCAAAATCTTTTAAGCATTTTGTAATGATTTTTGAACCATCACGGCGTTTTGCTATCTTCTTTGGCTGTTTTGGCTCGTCATAGAATTCGCGCCGCAGGATTTCAATCTTGTTTATAACCCATTGCCTTGAGATGTTATCAATTCCAGATTCAGATATTTCAGAATTGATTGAAAAAGCCAGCATCTCCTGCTTGTCTTCCGGAAGTGTAACTGCCTGTATCAATGCCGAAAATGCAATGCCAGAATCAGCCAGGGCCTGCAACTTCGGCACTAATTTCAATAAAGCTTTGTACTTATCGATACTTTTTGTGGATAATTCCATCTCAGTTGAAACAATATCTGTAAGCGTTGCATTGTCTGCCTTCAGTCCGGCCTTGATACGTTCTTCTTTGTGAGCTGACATCAGGGCTTCAATTATTTTTGCTTTTTTTGTCGGTGAAAGGTCTGGTCTGCCATGCAGGTTCATCTTAATTAATCTGATTACACGCTCCGAATCTGTTTTTGGCGGCTCGGTTATGATTGTCGGGATTTCAGTAATGCCAGCACATTTTGCTGCAGTGTATCTACGATGTCCAGATTCTATCTGATATTTTCTCTGACCATCTACCATTACAGGATATGCCATGATTACACCTTTGAACCCGTCCGTTGACATATCAAGCGCCATATCCTGAATAGATTCATCTGTTATCTCACCGTAATATTTCTCGTTATCTTTATCGTAGATAAGTTCGTTTGCCGGAATTTTTACGATGAAATCTTTGTTCTCTTCAATAAATTCTTCACTTAAATCACGGAACTTCCTTTTTGGGCTGATGGCATATTCATCAGTTGGAACATTAAGTTTCCCCATTCTTACCTTCTCCTCTCTGCAATCCTGGATATGATTTCTTCTGACAGATTTTTATATTCTTTTGCCGCCTTGCTCTTGCCCGCATACTCAAAAATACTTTGATGTGAAAGGATATGCTCTTCAAGCAATACGCTCTGATGGATTTTTGTATCAAAAAGTGATACCTCTAATTGCTTGGCAATATTCTCTGTCTGCTGAAGCATAGTCTTGGCGATATTAGTCCTTTCATTATATTTATTCATAATGATTCCAAGATATTCTAATGAAGGATTTGAAGTTGACTGAATTTCTTCAACACTGTCATTTAATCCAATGATGGCTTTTGGTGATGCTGCATCAGGGTTTACAATTGGCATTACGTAATCACATACAGATAGGCATAATACGTGTGACCAGTTTGGGCTTGGCGGTACGTCTATTAATATGTAATCATATTTCTTTCGCATTTGATTGATGAAGTCCTTGAATGTCTTGATTTTATGTATGGATAAAAGTCCTGTTACTTCAGTGTTGGCCGGAATTATATCAAGATTGTTTTTAACCGGAACAATTACATCTTTCGGGTCTGCTCCCCTGAATATATGCATGATTGTCTTAACGTCAGAACGCATCGGGTCCTGGCTGTCTCCAACTTTGTTTCCAAATAAAAAATATGAAATATCTGCGGCCTGCCCGTCAAGGTCAATGATGAGAACGTTTTTCTTCTTGCTTAAATAATCTGCGATGTTAAATATCGCGCAGCTTTTGCCACAGCCGCCTTTTTCCTGCAAAATTGTTAATGTAATTCCATTTCTTTCTTCCTGCAATTTTTTTTACACTCCATTCTGAAACAAAAACTATATTTGCTTTTTATATAATAGATTATAAGGTTAAAGACGCGTAAAATCAACAAAAATGACATAAAAAATATAAAAATATGCAGATTTTTTGGAATGGCGGCAGGTTCTCCTATTGCATGGATATAAATTTGTGGGTTCTTTATATGATTGTTCTGGCTTGGTAATATGATGCAGCGAGCTTATGCTCGCTTGCACCAGACGCGGACTGGGTTTCAGACTCCCGCGTACGCGTCCATTGAAGCGAAGCGTAATCTGGTAACGAGCCGGCAACGGCGAGTTATCAATTACATTCAGACCGACGGGCAAACAAGTTTGACCGCGGTTTCCCGTCCGTCGATGATGCCAGAATTTTTCTTCTAACGGTTAGAAAAAAGCCGTCCTGTTTCCGATAAAATTCAGCATACTGTAATAAATAAAAAAAATAAGGAGAGAAATCAATGGCAAAATTACTGAATGACGAACGTGAAACCCATATCAATATGGTTCACGGCTCAAACAAAATGAAGATTTATACAACTGAATATAATATCATGAAAAAATTGGACAGGTATGTTGAGAATAACGAAAACTGGAAGATTGTTGAAGTTGGAATGGTACACGGCGAAGTCGTGTCAAAAACATATGAAGCACCAAAAGACCTGCTCCTCATCAGGGAAAAGAAACGAGTACTGACTGAACAGCAGCGGGCAGACGCAGCAGCAAGACTTAAAGCATATCATGCTGCAAAGCATGCAGATGATGACGAAATGGATGTGATTGATTTCGGGGCAGATGACAGTGACCCGGATGAAGATAGCGAAGAAGAGACAAAAGAAGATGAAAATGAAGCTGTCTCATCTTCTGCCGATACTTCTGCGAATACTGCAAATGCCGGTACGGCAAATAATGAAGCTCCAAGACTTGAACCAGAAAAGTTACAGCCTGAGTATGTAACAGTCAAAAGTGTTATTGATGAGATGGACAAAAACAGATGATGCAGCGAGCTTACGCTCGCTTGCACCAAGTGGCTTTTGCCACTGACAAACGAGTCCGCTAGGGCAAGTGCCGTACACCGCAAGGGCTGACAAACGACGACGAAGTCGGAGTGTATAGCACGACATGCGCGCGAAGCAGACGAAAATCTGCGATGCTGAGCGGACGGGATTCCCGACTCCCATGTTTATACACCTCACTCAGCCTCATGGCTTCGCTTGTCAGCCTCTGCGAGACTTGGTAACGAGCCGGCAACGGCGAATTATCAATTACCTTCAGGCCGACGGGCAAACAAGTTTAACTGCGGTTTCCCGTCCGTTGATGATTTTTCTAACGGTTAGAATTGTATGTATCGGATTTTCTAACCGTTAGAAATCGACAAAATTCTCTAACTTTCCAGCCTGTCGTGAAAATCCGCAAAAAATTTCCCATTTTATGCGATTTCATGCATATTAGAAGTAAGCAAAGAAAAAGTCTTTGCAAAAAACCGAAATCGGCCGGATAAAACCGCCCACAAAATAACAAACAAATGGAGGGAAATAATTATGCCAGCTTATAATAGAGAAGCAATTTGTCAGTTTTGTAACACTAAAATCATTCCACCTAAGAAGGGCTTCCGTTCTTCTGCTAATGGAAATTATATCTGTGAAGATTGTGTAAAGCTGCTTGGACAGGCTTTAGATGTCAGAGGCAAATCAGATGGAAAGGCAAAAGCAAAAAAACGCAATAAAAAAATGACACCAAGAGAAATCAAGAAAGAACTTGATAAATACATTATTGACCAGGACAGCGCGAAGATTTCAATTGCTATTGCTGTTTATAACCATTATAAAAGAATGGACATTAAGTCAGACGTCAAGCTGTCAAAAAGTAACGTCCTGCTGATTGGCCCAACCGGAAGCGGAAAGACCCTGCTGGCTCAGACCGTTGCGAAGATGCTTGATGTACCTTTCGCAATCGCTGACTGCACTTCCCTTACAGAGGCAGGGTATGTTGGTGATGATGTTGAAACCATCTTAACAAAGCTCCTCCGCTCTGCTGACGGAAATGTTGAAAAGGCAGAGCGTGGAATCATCTTCCTGGATGAGATTGATAAGATTGCAAAATCCGGTGGAAGCTCCGGGGCTGCAAAAGACCCAGCAGGTGAAGGTGTCCAGCAGGCGCTTTTGAAACTGGTTGAAGGCACTATTGCTAACGTTCCGGTTAACGGTGGGAGACGCAATCCAAATGAAAAATACGTTCAGATTAATACAGAGAATATTTTATTTATCTGCGGCGGAGCTTTTCCAGGACTTGAAGAAATAATCAATAAAAGAACAGCAAAAGATACATCTATCGGCTTTGGTGCAAATGTAGATAAAGGAAAAGAAAAATCTATCAGTGAGGCATTAAGCCAGGTGGAAACAGACGACCTTGTGAAGTACGGATTAATCCCGGAGATTATCGGACGTCTGCCAGTCATCGTATCATTAAATGAGTTAGATGAGGAAGCAATGGTCAAGATTCTAACAGAGCCTAAAGACTGTATTGTTAATCAGTACAAGGAATTCTTTAAGTATGACGGAATCGAACTGGAGTTTACTCCTGACGCGTTAAAAGATATCGCAAAAGAAACTATTAAAAGAAAAACCGGAGCCAGAGGCCTGAGAGGTATATTAGAGGGAATTTTGAAAGATTCCATGTTTAATCTTCCTGACGAAGATGATGTTGAGAAATGCATTGTTGAGAAAGGGGGTAAAGTTAATGTTGTAAGAAAGCAGGCTGAAAAATCAGTCAGCTGAAAAAATAACAGGTTTTTCTAACCGTTAGAAAAACCTGTATTGTGCTATGCACGAGGAGGATTTTTATATGGATTTAGAGCAATTTAGAAGAGCGTATATGCATATGGAAGGTGTAACAAATACGCCTGGAAACTTTGTAAAAAGAGGTAGCCGGCTTGTTGAAAGTGTTGTTAACATTCCAGGTGCCATTAAAAGAGACGTCGATGAGTCTAAGATGAACGCTAAAATTAAAAAAGACATACTTAACGATATCAGGAAAAATGGTGATAAAAATTTTGACGCTGAGACATTTTCAGACTTGGTAAAAAGTGGGGCTGCAAGACCAAGCCATACAGGAGCTGCTATGGAGCAGCTTGACCATTCTGCAGCCGCCATGGGAAAGAGCGCGAATGAACTGATGCAGACTTCGGCAACAATTGTTGGGGGAAAAAGAAGTGACATGTATGATGGCCAGGACTTGGAAAAAGGCATGGGGTTTGCAATTGACGCTGAACAGGCTATAAGAAAACCTTTAAGACTATCGAATAAAGCATTGAAAAACGCGATTAATATAGGAATGATGACAGGGGCTACAGTAAGAGCGTTCAGAGACCATGATATGAAAGAAAAAGTAAAAGATATTACGAAAACTAAAACTAAAGATATGGAAATGCCAGATATCGGAGGAGAAGATAGATAATATATCTTTCTGACCTAACCTAATGTCGAATATTGTTAAAAAATGTTTCACGTGAAACATTTTTGTCTAAAAAAAGACAATGTTTTGTTTTCTTATGGAATCCTGCATATTACATGTACAGAAATGCAGAAAAGAAAGGAGAAAAATATGCAGAAAATCTATACAGTCGAACAGCCGAAAATTCATTTGTCAGAGGTTATTGGATACGGCCCCGAAAATAAAATATATATCATTTCGAATGATATTTTCTTTGGTAATAAAGAAGAGCTGATAAGGTTTCTTGCCCGTGCACATAAACAGGTTGTAAATTGGAACGGCAAACCTATCCGTGGAGAGTTCAGAAATGAGTATATGGAGAACCAGGCGCTTAATGGTTTTTCAAGGAAAAGCCGTTATGAAAATGTGATAGATGAGTCTTTACATGTTACTGAGCTCAACATGGATTGGAAGGTAAACAAGTTTCTGTTCTGGCTTGATACGCCGGAACAGCCAAACATTGACGTCAGGATATTTAAGAAAGAGGTTGATACTGCGTTCTTGTTTATTCCAAAAAATATTAGCCATATTGAATGGAATTACAGTATTATGGCTTCAATTAAGAGCCGCCAGGGCAGAGCCAAGCATAAGTGTTATCCATGGCGCAGAGATTCAAGATATATCCATCGAGCACGTGCTGCTTATGGTATGGAAGTTGAGGAAGAATATAAGGAATTTGTCAAAGCCAAGGATAAGGAATTCAAAAGTATATGGCCTGATGAAGACTTTGGAGGATACCACTCCACCGGCTGGAAAGATAACTCCGGAAGCAGGTATCGCCATCAGTGGGAGGCAAGAGAGAGCAGAAAGTTTGAAAAAATAAAGAGAAAAAAAGACATTGCAATGTTCAGTGGCAAGAAACTTACTGGACGAAGAGTCAGAAGAACAGATGAGGAGCTTGATGCCGAGCTGGAAGAACTGAGAAAAGAATTCGGATGCTAAAAAATCTAACGGTTAGAAAATCTTCTAACCGTTATTTTTTTGCAAAAAAATATAAGATTACAAAATAATGCCGGCAGGTGCGGCCTGAATATGTCGCTGAAAGTCGGCATCGCGTCCAGCGAAGCAGATGGGATAAAAAAAATTGCAAAAAAATCCGCAAAAATACGTCTCCTTTTTATTTTTTTAAGCATATTGTATCTGACAACAAAAACAGACGGTTTTCTAACCGTTAGAAAAAGCGGCTTGCAGCTTCGGGATACGAAGCATATCTCGCAGAAAAATTCTCTGCCGGCAGCCGTAAAGCGGCTGCTTTGCTGCTTAAGAGCATATTAGAAAAGGAGAAAAAGAATGAATAAAAATATTTTAAAAAAATACTATGAAATGCAGGGCAAGGTAATCCTCCCGGAACAGAAAGACAATAACAATGTTGAGCTGGCAGCATCCGTTGCGGCTAATTTTGCATCAATCGGTTTCCCGATGACAACAGAGCAGACGAAACATCTGGCTAAAGCCGATAAGGATGATATCATTGCATTTTTTAAGACAAACTACGAAATGCTCTCTGACGTGCTTGGAGCTGGAAAGAAACTTACTCCGTTTTATCCTGACTTCCCTGAAAGCTGCATGGAACGAAGTTATGCAGAATATTTTCTTGACCAGATTATCTATGGTCTGTCAGGTCTTGAACTTGAACCGTCTGTTTATATGAAAGAGAAAAAGACTTATCCTTTTCTCGGTACACCTATGCATAGAATCCTGATTGAGGGCAGCAAGGAAGACCTTGATGAAACTTTCCGTATGGCGGTCAAATCTGCCATCGCATACTCAAAAGAGCAGCGTGAATTCATTATGGAATATGTAAAAGAAAACCCTGGCAGCATTGATGCGTTGATTGAGAATGTATCAACAAAGAACAGGGAGAATGCTGTCGCATGCGCGATGATGGTAGAAGAGTTGTCAGGCAATGCAATCCATACTGCCGCATTTATGAAACAGCCTGCTGACCTTTTAAGATATGCCGCATTCAAGTCTCTTAGCAAGGACGGCTCTGCCCGTGACCCTTACGAAGCAATCCCTCTGCGTGATGACGCGAAGACAATGCCATCATTTAAACTTGGCCGAAAAGACCGTGCTTTTGTAATGGACTGTCTGGCAGCAATGGACAAGGGTAGTGGGGAAAGACTGTCTAACCTGATGCATGGTCATGACAAAGAATGGGAAAAGCTGTTTAACGTTCTTCATATCACAGATAAGGCCTGGGCAAAACCGAAATACGATAACGTTAAGCGTGCAATCATCATTATCCAGAGTGAAGAGAAGATTGACCGCCCGGCAAGACGTATTGAAGAGGCAATCAAATCCGGTGATGTTGAAGCAGCCGTAAAAGAAGCTTCAAGAATGCCTGGTGATTTTATGCGCCGCTTTGATAAGCTGTACCGTATGGGAATTGAACAGGGGAAAGAAGACCTTGTTGTAAATGCTATGAAAGAAGTTGCGGCAAAGGCTGGTATCGCGACTGTAACCGGAACAATCGGAAATGTTGAGCAGCGTGACCATGACGACGAAAAACGTTACTTCAAAGGCAAAAACGGAAAGGTTGTTGAAACAACAGACAAGAACAGAAAAGCATTCACAAAAGAACAGATTAAAAATGTTGTTGATGCTGCAATGAACGGAATGTCTGAAAAGTTTGCAGGAAAAGACAGCATGGGTAAGGTTTATATGGCTGAAGGTGTACATGACGTGAAAATCCCTGTTGATATCCGTGATAATTCCGGAGCGATTGGCAATATGACGTCTGGCTCCAAGATGCCGATTGATGACAGCTGGGAAAAGATGCGTTTCTTTGTTGGCTGGACTAACCTCAACAACAAGACAGGATATCATGATGGAAGGGTTGATATTGACCTGACGGTTGCGTTCTGCGATAAGAACATGGATATTGTTGGGTTCTGCGGATGGAATGGAAGCAAAAACGGAAACGGTTTTGTGTATTCCGGTGATGTGCAGGATGGCGGCCCGGCAAAAGGCAAAGGCCGCGGTGAGTTTATCGATGTGGATATTGATAAGCTGAAGGATGACGGTGTTATGTATCTTATCCCGCAGATTAACAGTTATACATGCCAGAAGTTTTCTGAGCAGCCTCATACCTGCTTTGGTGTTATGAAGAGGACATCTGACGATATGGGTGAGGTATTTGAGCCCGCAACTGTTGTAAACCGCTTTGTACTTGACAGCGAATGCACACAGGCTTCTCCTTATGTGATTGATATCGTCAACCGTGAAATCATATGGATGAACGAGCAGGCAATGAACAATGTAGCATCAAGAGGACTGAATGGTGTTCTGAAACGTGTAGGCAGAACCTGCGATTCAAAAGGTATGTCCCTGTCCAGGCTGATTGAAGCTAATGTTATAGCAAATGGCGAATGGACAAAGAATCCGCAAAAGGCAGATATTATTTTTGTTAGAGATGCGGAGGAGATGTCTGATATCAAGTCTGAATTTGAATTAGATGGAAGCTATGACGTGAAGTTTAAGCTTGGAAATAATATGGAGTACATTACCGGATATTTAATGCAGGAGGGAAAAAGAGAACCGGAGAAACTGACACCGGAAAGTATCAAGGTGTCAGTGGAAGTAACAGAAATGAAATGAGACTGAGTTGCTGGCCAGTCCTGTCTTAAACGGCTGGGGCTGGCCAAATAAAAAGGAGAGGGGGATAATGCGATTACAAAAAAATAAAGTTTTTCTAACGGTTATATTTTTTGCCTGTGGGATTGGAGCCGGGTGCTTTTGTAGCAACCCGGCTTATGCTGCAGGAAATGATGAGAATTTGGTATACAACTTTAAGGATGCCAAAAAAGAAGGCACGGTCACCTTTACAAAAAAGTGGAAAGACAGAAAACTAAATGATAACAGGCCTATTCCCGATATTGAAATCAGTACGGCAAAACCAAGAAAAGATGTGAAGGGATATACAGTAACATTCCACAGTAATGGCTTAAAATTTGCTGACGGTTCCACCGAAAATGAAATGATATTTAACAGTTCAAAGGATATCGTGAGCGGACAGTACAAGATGCCTAAAGGTTCGTATGTTTTATGGTACACAGAACCGGAATGTGTAAACCAGGTAAAAGTGTCGTCTAGTGGTATCCCATCTGTCAAAATTGATAAAGATATTGACTTGTATGCAAAGTCTGCTACTTTTGTTTTGAAACAAGGCCCGGATGTAAACAAGCTGATTCCTGATGATGTCGCATCGGTTATATTTACTGATGAAGAAATGCCTGATGGAGTATCAGTGATAGATATGGATGCTGACGGTGATGGTGGAGTTGTCGGGTGGGTTGATAATCAGTGCTTGAAAATTTCCACTCAGGTTGACGGAATAAAGATTGCATTCAATACTTCAGCACAAGATATGTTCAGTTTAAAGAAAAACTTGACAAATATACAATTCAATAATATTGATACAGCCAATACGACTTCAATGGCGTATATGTTCCAGGGGTGTAAAAGTTTAACGAATACGGATTTATCAATGTTTGTAACAAAACAGGTTGACGCAATGTCTGGCATGTTTGATGGCTGTAACTCATTTACATCTATTGATTTATCTTCGTTCGACACATCAAATGTTAAATATATGAGCTCTATGTTTCACAATTGTATAAACGTTACAGAAATAAACGTATCGAGCTTTAAAAAAAAATGTGAAATATAAATACAAAAAAGGAGATGCTGAAACAGCGTTTGCATCTGATAAAGATGGCACTGCAGATGTAACTTTTATGCTGGCGAATAATGAAAACGTAGTGTTTGAAAATATTCCGGAGAATACAAAATATCAGGTCACAGAAGATGCAAATAAGTATTATGCTTCTTATGAAATAACTAATGCTGTTAAGACCGTACAGCAGAAAAAGGGTAATGAACAGACTGACCAGTCTTTGTCAACTGGGACAGAAACTGTTGACGCTGATGAAAACGCAGCTGTGACCTTTACGAATACAGGAAAAGAACCTGATGTGCCAAAAACAGAAAAACTTAAAATAAGGATTAAAAAAATCTGGAATGATAATGAGGATGCAGGAAATACAAGACCGGGAAATATTACTGTTTATCTGATGCAGGATGAAAATATTATAAAAAATATTGAACTGAATGCTGATAATGGATGGGAGGCAGAGATTGACGGGCTTGAAGTGCTTAAAGAAGACGGAAAGACAGAATACAAATACTCTGTGAATGAAGAAAATGTCAGCGGATATGACTCCAATGTTGTTGAGAGCGAAGAAACCGATGCGGCAGGAGATGGAGGTAAAGTCAAGGTATTTACAATCACAAACACGAAAACCGAGACCGGAAGCCTTAAGGTTTCAAAAACGGTTGAGGGAAATGGTGCTGACAGAAACAAAGCATTTAAATTTAAGGTTGAGCTGAAAAATGGTGGCAACCCAGTTTCAGGTGTTTATCCACTTGATGGCACTGCTGGAAGTAAAACCGGAACAATCGTATTTGACGAAAATGGCATGGCTTCATTTGAGCTGCCTGACGGAGAGTCAATTGTAATAACCGGGCTGCCGGTCGGAGCCGATTATACGGTTACAGAAAATGCTTATAAAAATTACAAACCTTCTGACAATGGAAAGTATAATGGAAAAATTGAGACAGGAAAGACCGGTGAGATTTCGGTTGTAAACACATATGATGAAAAGTATGACATATCTGTAAGCAAAACAGTGAAAGGAAATCAGGGCGATAAATCCAAAAACTTTGAATTTGTGCTGAAGCTGACAGGAAGTGATGGGCTGGTAGTGCCCGGCAGTGTTGATGTTGAAAAGAATGGAAACTTTGAGACAATGAAAGTCGTTGACGGCGAAGTTAAATTTACATTATCACACGGAGAGAAAATTATATTCAAGAAACTGCCGGCTGGTGTCAAATATGAAGTGACTGAAACAGTAACAGACGGATACAAGATGACATGTGATAACAATTCTGGAGTGTTGAGGACAAATGCCAATATTGAATTTGTGAATACGAAGAATGTTGGAATTCCGACTGCGGCGATGACGAACACCGGAATTATAACTGCAATTGCTGTCTGCTGTGGTGGTGTAGTCATTGTAGCTATTGTGAGAGCAGTAAAGAAAAAGAAAAAATAATATGGTATTTAAAAGGAAAAAGAATATTTTCAAAAATGTTCTTTTTTCTTTTTTATTTGTCATATTAGATATAACGGCAAAAAAATTGCCGGATAATACAGGCAGAATCCTTGCCTGTAAAAACTTCAAATTGCATCGGATACAAGGTTTGCTGGATATCTATTCGAAGCCTTGCTCCGGATAGAAAACTCCTCCATTCCTTGTTCTCAGATAAACAATGCTGACGGCGTAATACCGCAAGTGAAGAACAGAAATTTCCGTTCTAAGCCTGGCAACGAAGGCGTAAGCCTGAGTTATCAATTTATGCTGGCTCCGAACCGGCAACGGCGAGGTATCAATGTCTGAGAAAGCGGGATTTACCCGTTATCGTTCGAGTGACCTTATTCGCAGGAAGCGAAAATATAATAAAAAAATAGGAGGAGAAACGATGAACAATTTGAAAAAAAGTATCATGTCTGTAGCGATGGCTGCAATTACCGCAGCATCACCAATACTGTCTTCATATGCGGCATATGCAAGTGATATTACAGTAAACGATGATGGAACGGTAACGCAGATATCCACATCAACTGAAGGCAGCACGAGCAAAGCAGACGAAACCAAATTTTTATTCATTAAGATTAAAACGGCCGGTGGTAAGGTTGTGCTTAATGAAGGTGAAGACCAGGAACAGCGAATCCGCCTGGATAAAAAAACGGATGGTGTGGAGTATATAGATGTATATGATAAAAATAATGTGCTTATTTCATCAGAAAGTACAAAAGATAATGATTATACGTATGTATATGAAGCAAAAGCTGACGATGCCGTCAATGTGAAGGCAAAAGCAGACGAAGGATATAAGGTCAAGCTGTATGAATTGACTGACGATTCCTCCGGAACCGAAATCGCTGAAGATGTGGGATTTGATGCAGGAAATAAAGTGGATAGCTTCAAATATCCGGTATTTATGGAGTATGATAAGACTGTAAAAATTGGATTTGAGAAGACAGAGTCCGCTGATGACATTGCAAAGGATTTGAGTGTCAACGATGAGGCCGGAAAAGACAAGGCTGACGAGCAGAGCAAAGCTGAAGCTGATGCTGAAAGCGAAGATAAGACTGATAAGAAGGACGAAGCTGAATCTAAAGAAACAGAGGATGCAAATGCAGATGGCAGTGATGAAAAGCATGATGACGCTAATGCTGATGAGGCGTCAAATGATGAAGACTTGACTGTCGACACTGCTGGTGATGCTGCTACTTCTGATACCGTTGGCGATGAATCCAAAGAAGAAAGCGAAGCGGTTAATAGCTCAGAAAATTCTAATACAGAGACCGAAGCTGAAAACAAAAACGAAGACCTTACTATTGATAGTAAAGAAGAGATAAATGCTGACGATGCGGAAGCTGATGCAGAAAATACAGATGCAGATTCTGTTGAAGGTGATGCGGATATAGCTAATGCAGATACTGAAGCGAAAGATGAAGAAGAAAATGTGGAAGAAAGCGTGAAAGATTCAGACGTTGAAGAACCTGATGTGAATGCTGAGGAGACAACAAAGTCTGGAGAACATTTCACTGAAATTTCTACTGAAATCGCTTCCCTTGACGCAGATTTATTTTCTTCTGCAAGACTTGTCATTATGACAGGAGATGCAGGCAATATCGTTGACGCCGAACATATTATCGCAAATTACGATAATATCTATTTGATGCAGTATTCAACAGTAGAGCAGGCAATGACCGCTTATCTGTATTACAATTACACTGCTTCAACAGGAGTAATTGATGCAGTAGAGCCTGATGCTCCATTGGAAGCTGCAGATGAAGAAACAGTAGAGGGAACTGCTCCGATTGATGAAACAAATGTTCAGGTAACAGCGGATGTGAATCCAATTAGTTCTATTGAGGAGACAAAACCTGCAGAAACAAAAGAAGCAACAAATGTAATTGCTCTGATTGATACAGGTGTATCAGAAAGCGCAAATGTTATTGACAGGGTATCTTTGATTGGTGACGAGCTGGAAGGCAATGGACACGGCGACAGAATGCTACAGACAATTGTCGGACAGAATGCTGATGCAAGCGTATTATCTATCAGAACAATGGGGAATGATGGACGTGGTACTGTATCAAGTATTATTGCCGGTATGGAATATGCCATTAATCAAAATGTAAGCATCATTAACTTATCTATGTCTGCAAAACTCAATGCAGCTAATTCTGTATTATATGCTGAAATCCAGAAAGCTATCAAAAATGGAATTATTGTAATTGGAGCTGCTGGAAATAATGGAGATGATGCACAAAATTACATGCCTGGTTCCGTAGATGAAGCATATATTGTTGGAGCCTGTGATGAAGATGGTATTAGACTTGAAGGTTCTAACTATGGAAGAACTGTTGATTTTAATGTTATTGCTGATACAACATCTGAGGCGGCTGCAAAATTTACAGGTTATGTTTCAATAAATGGTGTTGATAATCTAAATATTGATGCAAACAATATGCTGCACTTAGAGAAGCAAGAAACAGAAAATCCAGACAGACCAGATATTCCAGATAACTCTGATAAAGATAATAACAAGTCAAACAATGATGATGTCGCTTCGGATAATGATGATGAAGAATGGACTCTTGGAGATTCTGATTCATACAATGAAAATCCGGAAGATTATATGGAAGATGACATATGGGAGATTGATGGATATCCAGAATTTCAGTCTACGAATAGGAAAAATGAAAGCATATGGACAAGAGATAAGAAATATGATATTTCTGCTTATAACCCATACGACAGCAATGTAAAAATTGAATGTGTGTCTGATTTAAGTAATATTACAGATGATACTTATGCAGATGGAAATAGTATTGATGTTACATATAAATGTTTTTTACTGGATACTCCTGAATATTTTTGGACTATTATAGTAACATTCAACTTTAAAAGCGATAGAACGCTTGCAACCGTAGGTTCTGATGAAGCAAAGAAATTGTTGCCTAGCTATATTAATCAGAATAGAAACAAAGGTTATACAGGCGTAGTACCGGAAATGGTAGGAGATATTGTTGAAGGAAAAACATATACAGTGCTTGCTGGATGGAAAGATTTTTCCTTAGAGAATCTTTTGTTAGATTATAACCCACATACTTTTAAGGTTAATGGTATCGATGATGACGGTTTTGATATTAATGTACCTGGAACATATACAGTAACATATGAAATTTCTCATTTTATGTATTTTGATTATAGCTGGTATGTAAAAACTACTGTAAATGTAATTGACCCAGATTCACTTAATTCAGGATTGTATATTACATCAGATAATGCATCGTTAATGATGAACAAAATGAGCGATAATACATATGGCGGTTATGGCGATTTGTGGGAGGTATCACAGAACGACAATCAATATATAATTTCATGTTATGATAACGATTATGAGGTTTCCGTCTTGTCAAATAATAGTACCGTTAACCCAGATGATATATGTTCTATCGCTGATTCTGAGGATGGAAGAAAAATATTAACGGTATCTATACCAGATAATCTTAATCAAGCGGCTGTGTTATACTTAACCAGGCCAAATTACCAGTCTGCAAAAATGTTAACTGGTGGAGGATGGAAAACATCTGATTTACCAGAAAATAAATTAATGCAGTTTTCAGAAGAGGAATTCGAAAAGTACGAAGATGAACTTTCCGGAGAATCTCAGACAGATGAATATATGAATGTTGCTGCTGGATGGACAACTATAAAAAGTAAACAGTATCAAGTACGAGTACAGCCTGGAACAGCTAATGTTACTAATTATGGATGGCAGTATTCATTTGATGGCTGTAACTGGGGTATGGTGCAAGTGAACACGGTGGCAAGTCAAATTATTGATTTCGCTGCTGCAAATGGAATTACTGTTAAAAAAGACAAATTAAAAAATTTCAAAATAAGTTGTACTACCGGACATGACTATATGGCTATGGATGCAACTAGCTGGTATATGTGTAATATGACTTGCTATCTCCAGAAGAGTGGAAATGATTCGAGAGTTAAGTTATATGCTTATCTGCATCCAGCATCTGATAATCAAGGTAATTATCAGACATTTGAGGGTTCTGAATATATAGAAGCACAGGATGGTGGAAAAATTAAGATTTATAAAATGTTTAGAAATTCCACGATTGCATTAGAGACTTCTCGTGTTGGTGAATTACAGACTGTATTTGGTATTTATTCAAGCAAATCTTGTTCCAAAGGCGATTTAGTAACTACACTGCCATTAACTGTAAATGAAGATGGTGCTTATAAAGTCAGCGGTGAAGTAGAAGTCCCGGTTGGTAAATATTATGTAAAAGAAATTTATCGTATAGCAGGATGCGCTAAAAATGAGGATATTTACGGTCCAGTTCCTGTAAAATCTGGACAGACTGTTAACTTAGCAAGATATTTCCAAGATAATGGAGGAGACTCCAAATGGGAAGATATGGAAAATGGATGGATTTATAACAGACCGTTTTACTATCAGGGAGAATTATTTGCAAAAATTGGTAAGAATAGTAAAGCTCCAGTAGCTGGTGCTGTATATCATATTAATTATAGTGCTTATGACAATGATGACACTCATAAATTTAAAACTGAAAAGTCATGGTATTTCAAAACTGATGAAAATGGTAAAGTTGTATATGATGATGAACATTTTCTTAAGACATGGACGAATCCAGATAATGGAAAGACATATACAAGTGATGATTTAATCAGACGTCGAGATAATGCACCTGCGTTGCCGATTGGCTTTTTACACGTAAAAGAGGCCTATGCTCCTGAAGGATTTGAGAAAGATAACACAATTTATACTCAAAGAATTCAAGCTATTACACTCACAGCATATCCGGCCAAAATCACGAAGCTTACAATCAAAGAAGATGAAACTGGGGATGGATGGAAAGTAAGAGTAAAAGCCAAAAAGGTGGACGAAAGCGGAAAAGGTTTGGCTGGTGCAAAATTTAGAATTTTTACAGATGAAGCTTGTACGACACCAATTCAAGGCGGAGACGAAAATAGTATCTTGACATCTACAAGCACAGGGGAAACAAATGTATTAGTAATCAAAGATTTGCTTGAAACTCAAAAAACTATTACTCTTTATTGTAAAGAGATTGCAGCGCCAAACGGTTACACAATAACAGATGAAAAGTTTTCTTTGACTTTTGAACAATCAAAATATGCGGAATTAAAAGCTGCGGGTGACGATTCTGGAGAATTAAAAACATTCGGACCTGAAACAGGTATCATAAACAAAAAAGGCTGGACGGTCAGAGTACATTTGAAAAAAATAGACAAAAGAGGAAGAAATCTTGCTGGTGCTGTATTCAAAGTTTATTCTGATGAGGCGTGTACGAAAGTTATTGGAGAAGATTTAACATCAGGTGAAGATGGCATGACGAATGTGGTGTCAATTGGAGTTCCAAATGACACGTCTTCGATAACTTTATGGTGTAAAGAATATTCTGCACCGAAAGGATATATTCCATCTTCTGAAAAGTTTACATTGACTTTTGACAAAAAAGACTATGTCGCTAAAGATGGAGGCGAATTAAAGCAATTTGGTCCAGAAGAAGGTATTGTAAATAATGAAGGCAAAATATCACCAACTCCGACGCCTGTAACAACTCCTCCAACTGGTGCAGGTTTAACTGTAATAAAAACATCTAAAACACCAGACGATATGATGGCTTTAGATAGCTATACGCTAGAAGGAGCTGTATTTAGGGTAACATCAAGCCGAGATGGTGATATGGGTACAATTACAACGGATGCCTCAGGATATGCGGGACCTTTATCTCTTCCTGATAACAGTACCAAAACATGGGTTGACCCAGCTACGGATAAAGATGGAAATGTAACGCGTCCAGGATATTGGCAGATAAATGAAGTAACTACTACATACTATATAACAGAGGAAACTCCTCCGAAAGGTCATGAAAACAATTATTCAAGGCAATCCATTAGCGTGACGATGCCAAGGGATGCAGACCAAACTTTTAGAGTGACGTTCACTGATACTCCAAAATATAATAAGGCAAGTGTTTTTGATATTGAAAAGCTAGGAGTAAAAGGAGAGCCAATTAAAGGAGTAGTCTTTAAAGTAGAATACTTTGACGGAGATGATGATAATGCCAATTTAACAAGAACGTGGCATATCAGAACAGACGAAAGTGGACATGCTAAACTTGATAATCAGCATCTTGATACAACTCAATCAAGTGACCCGTTCTATATGTATGAAGGAAATATCGTAATTCCAATTGGTGGATACCTAAAAATAACAGAAGAAGCTGCGCCAGCAGAGTATGTTCTCGATGAAGAACCAGTTGGAGTAAATACAGTAGAAGGTGGAGAATATAAGTTCACTTATGCGAATAATAATGCATGGTACAATGAATTACAAAGATGCCGCGTAGACCTGCAAAAATATGAGGCTGACGGAACAACTCCAATTGCGGGAGTTGAGTTTGAAATCAAATTCCTTGAAGCAGCTATCCAGCCAACCTCAAAGAAACATCCAAACTTTAAAAGATTGCTTGATGTAGGTGATACACTTATACGTCATACTGATGGTGAAGGAAACGTATTTTTTGATAACCTTGACCAAGGAACATATCAAATCACGGAAATAAAAACGAAAGATGGAAATGCGTTATTAAAAGAACCAATTGTGTTTACATTACCATTTAAGATGACAACAGATGAAGCAAACGAATACGGCAATGTTGATTTTGATTCAGCAAAAGAAGACGTAGGATATACAAATAAATGGTATTTCTACAGTTGTAAATATGATATAACAAATAACGCAGTATTTAGAATGCCGATGACTGGTGATGATGGTAAGTGGAAGTACGGCTTTATTGGATTTGGATTTATTATAGTAACTGGAACGATGCTGATGGTTTGTAATAGAAAAACAAAAAAAATAAAACGTAAACATAAGAAATAAAAAAGAAATGCTTGCACAAGAATGTGCAAGCATTTCTTTTTTACATTTATTAAATTTAATTATTTGAAGCCCATTTAGCATAAAACGTTTGAGTTACTCTTCCCGCACAAGTAGATGTTAGATTTGTTTCGTTGTATTCACTAACCCAACAAACAAATGTATAACCACTTTTTTGTGGTATTGGAACATTTTTGAAATAAATTCTTTGACCACATGGAATAACATATGTATGTCCGCCGCTTCCTCCATTTGCATCGAAGATTACGGTTCCTTTTTCATCAGGATTTCCATCCGCAAAATTCTGAACCCAATAGTATCTTCCATCATTGTCTTGATAAAAACCAACACCAATATAAAGATTTTCTTTATTTAACATGGTTAATTTATGACCCTGGCTATTCATCCATGCTTTTACAGCTAGTTCTGGGCTTTTCTGGCCAGCTGCAATATTCTCACCGCTAATATGTCCGGCACCACATTCATTTAAAATAGTAGTAAAGCTTTCTCCATTTGGCCTTTCATGAGAAAATTTTATAGATATTTCTTTTGCTCTCATCATTGCACCTCTTTGTAATGATGCATTATAAATTAAAGCACTGCGTCCAGCTTTAGCTCTTTCAATATTAGTCAGTCTGATAACCTCACTAGCCATTGCTTCGGCGTTAACGGGTGCAGGTGTTGGCGTAATGTCATCTCCTACATCGTCTTTATCGTTGTTGTTTCCTCCAGTGTTTCCATCTGTTACAAAAACGCTTATCCCATTATTGTCGTACTTACCATATACATTAGATGCAGAATTATAACTTTTTACAGTATAAATATTAGTTGTATTCTTGAATGGATATTTTACTGTATATGATGTTACAGAAGAATCAAGTGTAATGACTTTTGTCCAATTTGTTGTGAACTCACTTGTTTGAATTTTGTAGAATAAGACATATTTGTCAGCTCCTCCGGCTTTATTCCAAGTAACATCAACTTTGCCATTATTTGCTTTTGCGGAAATAAGCTTTACGGTTTGCGGAACAGTTTTTGTTGTTAAACCTCTCTTATTATAGCTTCCAGACTTCTTCGCTTTTTTGTTGTAAGCTTTTACGGTATAGGTGTATTTTTGGCCTACAACGATTGGATATTTGCTGGAAGATGTGTGAGTATAACTGGATTTTTTACTGTCTAGTGTTTTCACTTTAACCCATTTACCACTGCCGGCTTTTTTATAATATACGATGTAATTTGTAGCCCCGGAAGTCTTCTTCCACTTGATGTTGATTTTATTGTAATCAACAGCCTTGATGCTTGACAGCTTCACAGTTCCAGGTTTCTTTGCTGCCGCCTGCGTTCGCATCTGCAATGTCTGCGGGATACAGATGAGCGCTGCAATCATGAACGCGAACAGCGCGTATAAATATTTGCGTTTCTTATACATATATTTACCCTCCTTGAGTTTTTATTTCTTATGTATTTATTATACTATATTTTTGTATAGCATTCAAATGTATAAGCTGTAAATAATATGCTAGAATTTTAGATAAATAATTCGCAAAAAAAATTAAATTTTTTCAAGTGTATGGATGATTACCGAAAACATTTCATCTATATCATCATCAATCCATAGCTGCTTAGATGATATTACTCTTTTCTTGTATTTCTTATTAGAAGCTATCACATTTAATACTTTTAATATATCGTCAACATTATTGTATTGTGGAAGTTCTGTATCACTTAAAATATAAGTATCAACACATTCTCTTAATTTGGCTGTGTTCACTTTATCTGAAAGATAATATAAGTCTGCGATATCTTTAAATCTTGTAGAAACTGTTTTAAATTTAATCAAAGAGCGTAGCTTTTCGGCAAATATCTGCTCATTACTATTAACCAATATTTTGAATTCTTGACGCTGATTGTCTATGACTGCGTTAAAACTACACTCATCTTGCTCTATATTTAACCGATTATGTACACCAATATCCATTTTTGTCTTAAGACTGTTTCCAAACATATCTGTAATTAAAACATATATTCGTTTTCCGTGATAATCTTGCTGATGTAATTCTTCTATTTTCCCAACTCTTTGGAACTTAATCCCCGGGATATGTAACTGAGATACAAAATCATTAATTGATTCATCAGACAGTGAGTAATGAATAAAGCTTAAATCAATATCTCTTGTTGCTCTACGTACGTTTTGAGTTTTATTCATCATCACAACACCGCCTTTAATTGCGATGTTTTTATTTACAGAAGACCCTGAAATGGCGACTAAAATTAAGTCTTGCGCAACTTTTGCTGAAGCTTGGTCTGTCTGAACATATCCGTTTTTGTTTTCTGCTTGTATCATCTCTGCAATATTTATCATATATTTTACTCCTTTCGTTAATGCTTCTGTATTTGCTGTATGAACATGATTAACGATATTACAAGATTTCCAATTGTAAAGCATCAGATACAAATTCAGCTTTCGGCAATGCATATATATAGTCCATTACAAGAGCGATATCTATTGTATTTATGATTTTTCTGTAATTTAATATAATTTCTTTATAGTAATCAAATGGTAGCTTATTTTTGTTTCTTAGTAATTCAACCAACATGCGTTCTTTGTTATATATATTAATCTGTGCTCCGTTAATGTCAATTACTGTTTTCCCCATATCAAGAGAAGAGCAGCTATCATATATTTGTTTAATTCTAGTGTCTCTAATTTTTGATGAATGCTTTGATGTTAATAAAAAATATTCTTCAGGTATTACATCAGTCAAATCATGATAATAAAACGCACTTTCCATTGTAAAAACAGCTTTTGGATATTTTAACGTAATAACGCTTAGCTCTGATGGGTATTGTTTATCAGAATAAACACCTTTTTCAATTTTATATAACTTTTTACACGATACGGCTTTCTTGATTTGATAATCCGACCCGTATTTTTGTATACAATCTTCATACGAAAATACCATTTAATTCACCTCCATGTGTGATTTTAAAGTAATTACAGGAAAAATATTATTTTTTTCCTATATTTACTTTAATTTTAAACCATACTTCAGAGTTTGTCAATACTAATTTTAAAGCAATTACCGAAGAAATTCGTCTTTTTTCCTGTAATTACTTTAATTTTTTCGCAAAAATATATCCGCTTTGGCAAAAATCCAGCATAATAAATATATAAGAAAAACCAGAAAGGAGAACCATATGCAGGGAGCATTATTCGTATGCGGGCTGACCGCCGTCATCATGCTTGCGGCGGAGGCGGTAAAGAAATACGCAAGACGGGAAGAAAAAGAAACGGAAAAAATATGCGAAACATTTGCTGGCCGACTGGAAGATATAGTGGCAAGGGATGCCGCAGAGAGAGAAGAAAAAGAATGGCAAAAAACAGCTTAAACCTGATTCAGGTAGAAAATACAAGAGAAGGAATCGAAAAACTTGCAGATTTGCTGCTGGTTGCGACTGAAAACATAACATATATGCAATATAAGCTTTCATCGCAGATGTTTGGGGGTAATTCCGATGTAATTGAGATACGGTTTGGAGACTGCGTGGAGTATGTCAGCCGTATAATCATGGAAGCAGACGCCAGGAGAAGAGACGAGCTGCTGCTCCGGATTGCAAAAATACCGTTTGCTCCGCTGCGGCTTGTTCTGTTGAGGAGATATTTCGAAATGCAGTACAAAAACCCGTTTTTGCATTTTCAGGAAGAAGTAGCTTTCAGAACATATGTAGCGATGAGCGAAAAAAGAAAGAAGAAAAGAATAGGGAAAAATATCCAGGAATATCTGCAGCAGAAGAGCGGGTATATAGCGGCGATGTGTGTACAGGAGAGTAATGGCCTGCTGCTGTATGAAATGCTGAAGGAGGGCCTGGCTGATAGGGAAACTGTGAGAAAGGTCTTTGACGGAAACCCAGACGCGCCGGTGGAGATTCGGGCGTGTCTGATGGAGTTTTTGGGGAAAAGTGAAGAGGAGAGGGATGTGTTTGAGATTTAAGCACATAAAAATAAAGAAGGGAGATTTGTAATGCCTCATGGATAAAAATGGACAAAAATATACAAGCAATTTACAGATGTCGGTATTTGCGATTACAGATGACAGAAAAGCGTTAAGGTCTATTTTTCGTATTTTTATACTATATGCAGGGCAGCATTCCTGTATGTATGAGAGTTCATGTTTGTTTTCTTTAGACTCATTTGGCAAAGAAATTAAACGCCCATCGGCATCCGGAAATATTCTTGCATTGGAATATTGCGGACAGATATTCTGCGTCCCTCTTGGATTAACAGAAAAAGATAAGGCCGAAATTACAAAACGGTTTGATAAAATTTCATTCCTGGTGCATGGCAAGCAAAGACGAAAAAGGGCAATCTGGAATTTTCTGGATTCTTTATACAAATATGTAAATGATACAGATATGTCAAAAATAGTTGCTGTAACTACATATAAAAATATGAATCAGGAAAGAAAAGAAAGCAAAAACGGAAAAGAATTAAAAAAATATCTGGACACTATCGCACCTGCTGCGATTTCCTGGTGTGCATCTGAAAATGATGCCGAAGCATTGAAAAACCTGTTGGATGTATGCGAGATAAAGCAGGAAACACTGAAAAATGCTTATGAAATGTATGGTGTAGATGCAGATACCCAGGTAAAAGCGTATCTTTTGGACGCGATTGGAAAAACAAAAAAGGATGAAGATGTGTTTGATATTTAAAACATGAGCCGAATCTTTTCGGCTCTTTTTTTCGCAAAATCCTGCATACTAAGTATACAAAAAATCTGTAAATAAGGAGAAAAAAATGAGAAAAAAGATATTGGTTTCTGATACCGTATATGTTTTGCTTCAGCCGTGTCTGGTATATTTCGCATTCGGAGACGGGAGGGGCAGAATACCGCCTCAGGCAAGATTTGTGCTGATGGTATTGGTTGGCATGATGATGATTGTTAACCTCTATTTTTGCGAAAAAAATTGCTTTCAGAAAATACAAAAAGAAAGCGGTAATGCATGGGTGCTGATTTTCGCTTTGCTTGTGCAGAGTGTGGTTTTGATTGTGCCGATGATGGTTGGGATGAGTATTGGAGCCTGAAAGCAAAAAAAAAAGAATTTGTAGAGAAAGAAAAGTCAGAAGAAAAAAAACATAAAAGACAAGAGAAGAGAGGAGCGATAAAATCGCTCCTCTCTTCAATACTTCAGCCACGTAACGCCTTTGCATACAGCGTCTGAAATCCAATATTCTTAACGCCCTTGTGTCCGTAAAAATACAAAAACCCTTTCAAATATAGTTTGCCGGCTGAATTCAAGTGAACGCGGTGTTTCCATTCGGAATCTACAACTGTCCATATGTGAGATATTGGAATATGGTGCTGCATCTCGTGGTGTTTTGACGATACCAATATGGCATCCAGCAAAAGTATGCGGTCGCCGTGGCGGCCGTTTACGAAATCTGGCTTAATATACCATCTTTCACATTCTATGTACACGACGTCATTTAAGTATGACTCCAGATATGTCCGGTAATATTTATCCTTTGGCAGCAATGCCGTTGCGGTCAGATGCTTGTTTTTCTGCGCGATTGTTGGTGCAAATAGATTTCTGTGCGGTGTGAACTACCCGTATCTAAAGAAGCAGGCTTCCGAAGAAACCAGTCTAAAGACACAGGCTTCGAGCCCGCAGGCTCTCTCTTTTCCTGCCTATCCGGGTGACATATTATGTCACGTCTGTAAGC
>ERZ894226.360-NODE-360-length-30450-cov-9.182629_pt1 | contig 30450 bp, 24 predicted proteins | sample MGYA00380294_ERZ894226 | MGnify/ENA primary metagenome ERZ894226 (study PRJEB32331, sample SAMN06328434) | human gut metagenome | biome: human gut microbiome; feature: stool | host: Homo sapiens | collected 2014-10-29 ... | reverse complement strand
CCGGAACAAATGAACTGAAAGTCGTTGCAGACAACGCAGATGTCCCGAACAGCCGTTGGTACTCCGGATCCGGTATCTACCGCGAAGTGCACCTTTACCGTTCCGGAAGTTCTTATATCCGCCCGGAAGGGTTAAAAGTGCAGATTGTTGATCTTAATACAATCCACATTTTTACTGACGCGGTTATGCAGCCTGATGAAAAAATTGTACTGGAAATTTTCAATGACACTGGCAAAATCGTATCTTCCGAAGGCACAGATGTCACCATCACCATCCCAGATGCACACCTCTGGTCTGCCGAAGATCCTTATTTATATACCTGCAAGGCAACCCTTCTACAAAATGGAACTGCCATTGATACTGCCAGAACCTCTTTCGGAATCCGTACCCTTTCCTGGGGAAAAGATGGATTTCTTGTAAACAGCAAGTCCGTCCTTTTCCGGGGTGCCTGCATCCATCATGATAATGGGGTACTCGGTGCCTGTGGCTTCCATGATGCTGAATGTCGGCGGGTACGCATTTTAAAAGAAGCCGGATTTAATGCCATCCGTTCTTCACACAATCCCATTTCAAAGGCAATGCTGGATGCATGCGATCAACTTGGTATGTACATTATTGACGAAGCTTTTGATATGTGGCTGATCAAGAAAAATCCTTACGATTACGCCGGTGAAACATTTTCCAAATGGTGGAAAGCTGATATTGCTGCCATGATTTCAAAAGACTATAACCATTCTTCTGTTGTGATGTACTCTGTTGGAAACGAGATTACAGAGCTTGGACTTGCAGACGGGCAGGAACAGGCCCGTATCATGACTGAATTCTGCCATACCAAAGATCATACAAGACCTGTCACAGCCGGGATCAATCTGATGCTTGCTACCATGGCCGGAAGTAAAAAAAGTATTTATGGCACGGACGAAGACGGTAAAGTCAAAGACAGTGGTTCCGGTGGACTGGATAACGCTCCGACCTCTGAATTTTTCAATATCATGATGAACAAAATGGGCGGACTCATCAATAAAGCAGCCAAAACAAAAAAAGCGACTGCCATTGCTGAAATTATGTCCGGTATTTTCGATATTCCCGGATATAATTATGCATCCAGCCGCTATAAAATTGATGCCAGAAATCATCCGGAACAGGCGACAACCGGCTCTGAAACTCTCCCGCAGACCCTTTACGATAACTGGCAGCTTGTCAAATCGATTCCTACCATGACCGGCGACTTTATGTGGACCGGATATGATTATCTTGGTGAATCAGGCATTGGCACCATTCAGTACAAAGACAAAAAGACGAAGCAAAATGCCGATCCGGGCCTTATTATTTCCGGTGGTGCCGGTATCATTGATATCTGTGGAAAAAAACGTCCGGAAGTTGGATGGAGCAAGATCATCTGGGGATTACAGAAAACTCCAACAATTGGTGTTGACCCTTATACCCGCACAGACTATTTCCAGTCTCTTTCTATGTGGCGTGTCACAGATGCGGTGGAAAGCTGGTCATGGGAAGGCTGCGAAGGGAAAAAAGCTTCTGTAACAATCTACTCAGATGCAGACAAAATAGAACTTCTTGTCAATGGAAAAAGCGCAGGTAAAAAGAAACCGAAAAAAGATATTGCAAAATTCAGGAAAATTCCATATGAAGCCGGCAAAATCGAAGCCATTGCTTACGACTCCTCCGGAAAAGAAACAGCCCGCACCACGCTTGTCTCAGCCACTGGAAAAACTTCGATAAAACTCACTCCTGAAACAACAAACCTCTGTGCAAATGGTCAGGATCTCTGCTTCCTTAATATCGATCTTATCGGTGAAAATGGAATCACAAAATCCTCTGTCGACCAGGAGCTGAAAATAGAAATCTCTGGTCCTGCAACACTTCAGGGATACGGTTCTGCAAGACCAAATGTTGAAGAAAGCTTCTGCAACGATACTTTCAAGACATTCTATGGCAAATCCTTAGCCGTAATCCGGGCCGGCTATGAACCAGGCACTGTCACTGTAAAAGTATCCGGAAAAGGATTAGACACCCAGGAACTCACACTAAATATCTGTTAAAACTCTACAGATTTCTAAATAAAACCAAAGGAGAACATCAGAACTCTTTTTCTGTTCTGACGTTCTCCCTTCTGGTCATTTATCCCATTTTCTAATAAATATATTTCTTCATTTCCTGATATACCCTTGCAAGAGGAAGTCCGACGATCGTATTATAATCACCTTCAATCCCACAGATATACACGCCAAATGCCCCTTGGATTCCATAGGCTCCTGCCTTGTCCATCGGCTCTCCTGTCGCAATATATTCCCTGATTTCTTCCTTGCTCATCGGATATACATGCACATCACTGCATTCATGAAATGTCTTCCGGATCTTTTTCCCATCCTTCTTTATCAGAAGCGTAACACCGGTGTAAACCTGATGTGCTTTTCCCTGAAGCATGGAAATCATCTGATATGCCTGCTCTTTATCCTTTGGCTTTCCGAGAATCGTTCCATCCGCTGCAACCACCGTATCTGAGCCGATCACCAGAAAATCTCCTGTATTTTTCGTTTCATACTGCTGATAGACATCTTCTGCTTTCTGTACAGAAAGTTCTTCCACAACCTGGCTTGGAACCTGGGATGTAATTACTTCCTCACAGTGTGACGGCATGACTACATGCTTTATATTTCCCTGTTCCAGCAGTTCTGTCCTGCGCGGTGATGCAGAGGCCAGAACTACAGTCAGCTTCTGTGTCCTACTACACATAGCCTAATCCTCTTTCACAAGAATCTTCTTAATTTCTCCCATATACATGTTATGCATATCTTTGTCAGCATACCATTTGTCAAGATTTGCTTTCTCAACAAAATTTTCTTCTCCCATGCGCTGTACATAAACCTTCTTGCATACAAAGATCATTTTTGCTTCTTCAAACGCAACTGTTCCATCTACATAATATGGTGTCAGACCGGCTTCTTTGATCTTATCTTCGTCCCTTCCGGAGACTCTTCCACAGAGATTTAACGCTTCTCTATGCTCTTCTCCAAAGAATGCCAGTGTAAAATAATCTTCTCTGTCTACAAATTCTTTTGTATAACGGGAATCACGGATATAGGCTGTTGCAGTTGGTTTTCCCCACATGATTCCGACACCGCCCCAGCTTGCGGTCATGGTGTTACATTTTTCTTCATTTCCTGCTGTGATCAGCATCCACTGTTTTCCGATCAGGTCAAATGGATTATCCTTTAATTCTTCTGCTTTTATTTCTGTAAAACTCATTTTTCTGTCCTCTTATTTTGCGATTACTTTACGGAAATTCTTCTTTCCTTTTCTTACAACTTTTCCTTCACCTTCAAAGTCTGCTTTTGCAAATGTTGTCGCAATATCGGAAACCTTTTCTCCGTCAACGGCAACTCCACCCTGCTGTACAGCACGGCGTGCTTCTGACTTGGAAGCAACCAGTCCACTCTTGTGAAGCAGTGTCAGGATATCGACAGACCCATCTGCAAAATCTTCATCAGAAAGCTCTGCTGTCGGCATATCTGCTGCATTTCCTGAGCTGAACAGTGCACGTGCGCCTTCCTGTGCCTTTGTAGCTTCTTCTTCGCCGTGAACCAGTTTTGTCAGTTCGAACGCAAGGATTTCTTTTGCTGTGTTAAGCTGTGCGCCTTCCCATTTGTCCATCTCATCAATCTGCTCAAGCGGAAGGAATGTCAGCATACGTAAACATTTAAGAACATCTGCATCTGCCACATTTCTCCAATACTGGTAGAATTCAAACGGAGAAGTTTTTTCCGGATCAAGCCATACAGCTCCAGACTGTGTCTTACCCATCTTCTTTCCTTCTGAATTCAGAAGCAGTGTGATTGTCATCGCACTTGCATCCTTACCAAGCTTACGACGGATCAGCTCTGTACCACCAAGCATGTTGCTCCACTGATCATCTCCGCCAAACTGAAGATTACAGCCGTATTTCTGGTATAACATATAGAAATCATAGCTCTGCATGATCATGTAGTTGAACTCAAGGAAGCTCAGTCCCTTTTCCATACGCTGTTTGTAGCATTCTGCAGTCAGCATACGATTTACGGAGAAATGTGCTCCGACTTCACGAAGTACTTCCACATAATTCAGATCCATCAGCCAGTCCGCATTATTAACCATCAGTGCTTTCCCGTCTGAAAAATCAATAAAACAGCTCATCTGCTTCTTAAAGCAGTCACAGTTGTGCTGGATTGTCTCCGGTGTCATCATCTGACGCATATCTGTTCTACCAGACGGATCCCCGATCATAGCAGTACCGCCCCCGATCAAAGCGATCGGCTTATTGCCAGCCTCCTGCAGTCTCTTCATCAGGCACAGTGCCATAAAATGTCCAACATGCAGACTATCCGCCGTCGGATCAAACCCAATATAAAACGTAGCCTTCCCGTTATTCACCAGATCCCGGATAAGCGGCTCATCCGTAACCTGCGCAATCAATCCTCTGGCCTTAAGCTCTTCATAAATACCCATTTTCCTAATTTCCTTTCTTTTTCAAAACCTATATCTTACTCACAGCCAATCTTCTCCCCCGGAGAAGGAGGCGTCCCGTCTGGAACTCTTTGAAGTCTTCAAAGATGTCAGCCATCCGGAAACCATTTCTATTTGACTGCATGTGCAGGCGGATGCTCATACTTCTTAGGTTTTGGGAATTTGTGTTATAATTGAAAATCCATCTGTCTGAGCGCAGCGAGTTATGGATTTTCAATCATGCCCTTAACAAATTTACAAAACCTTAGAAGTATCAGCCGCCGAACCCGCAGACAAATAGAAATAGATTCCGGATAGCGTCCGTCCTGAACCCCTTCAATTTTTCCAATAAAAAAACCTCGTCCTCCGGCCAATCAGCCTTTAAGGACGAGGTATATTCTCTCGTGGTACCACCTTAATTCACATCCGGCTCGCACCGAATGCCTCAGTCAGTAACTAACATTACCGTAGCAGGTATAACGTCCGCCACTCCGTCACAACTTACTTGCGCTTCCGCGCGTTCGGTGTGAAGCTCCAAGATGTATTCACATCTGACTCTTCGTGCACCTCTCATCAACCGGTTACTTTCTGTCTGAGCCTTGTCATCTGCTACTTGTTCTCTTCATAGCCTGTAATTTTCTCTTCTTTTGTCATACTACCGTATCCTTCAAAATTTGTCAAGCCGGATTTCACGCCAAATTATCACAAAACAACTTTTGTCAAATCCAATTCACAGCCTTCCATCATTTTCCGAACCACTCTCGCAGATTCCCTAATTCCAGAAATCCGTCTTCTGCTCCAGCTCAATATCTGCACTTTTAAACACCGGATTAACTCCCCGCTTCAACTGATCCTCATAATCCCGGATTGCCTTAAATGCCGTCCCGGACAAAATCAGGATCACCGGAATATTGATCAGTGCCATCACGCCCATCAGTACATCGGAAAGATCCCACAAAAGCGACATTTCCATACCTGCCCCCAGAAATACAACAAATGCCGATACCAGGCGGAATCCGCGCATAAATTTTTTCCCCGGTTCCTTTTTATGGATATAGGTCAGAAGATTGTCGCAATAGAAACAATTTCCAAGCAATGTTGTAAACGCAAAAAATACCATAGCCACCGTTATAAATACCGGACCAAATGCTCCCAGGGATTCCTGAAGAGATGCCTGAACCCACGGTGCCCCCTGCATCTCCCTGGTTGGATCAATGCCAGACGACATACACATCATCGCCGTTGCCGTGCAAAGAAGAAGTGTGTCGATAAAGACAGACAGCATCTGAACCAGTCCCTGTTTGACCGGATGGCTGACATTTGCAGAAGCAGATGCATTCGGTGCCGAACCGATTCCGGCTTCGTTGGAATAAAGCCCACGGCGGATACCCTGCATCATAGCAGAACCCGCAAACGCTCCGAAAATCGCCTTGAAATCAAACGCTTCCTCAAAAATACGCAGGAACATTTCCGGCACATTGCGGATATTGATGATAACCACAATCAGCGCCATACCGATATATGCAAGTCCCATCACCGGCACAAGCGTCGATGTCACCTTTACAATACGGCTTCCACCGCCAAGCAGACACCATCCGGTCAGAACTGCCAGAATCCCACCAATAATCCATGGGCTTACCTTCGGATCATAAAAAGAAAATCCGGAAAATGTAGACTGCAGATTGTAAGATGCCAGCATATTGAATCCAAATGCATAAGTCAGGATCATGGCAATACAAAACACGATCGCCAGTGGTCTGCAATGCAGCGCCGCCTCGATATAATAAGCCGGACCACCATAGCATTTCCCATCCTCTCCCTTTTTCTTGTAAATCTGTGCCAGCGTACTTTCAATCAGTGCAGACGCACTTCCGATGATCGCAATCACCCACATCCAGAATACAGAACCAAATCCCCCAATACAAATTGCCGATGACACCCCGACAATATTTCCCGTTCCTACTCTCGATGCCGTTGAAACCATAAGCGCCTGGAATGATGAGATTGCCTCTTTGTCGTCCGGCTTCTCCATCACGGACTCACAAGCTCTCTCAAATAAACGCACCTGTGGAAATCTTGTCCGGATTGTAAAATATAAACCTGCACCGATCAGAATAATCACCAGAAGTTTGCTGTACATAAATGAACTGACCGCCCCAATAATCGTCTGAAACATACCTTCTTTCCTTTCTCAATGTTTTCTTCCATTTTTGCAATATCTTAACGGAAACTCTCAAAATTTGCAAGCTTTTTCTATTTAAAAGCGGACAAGCAACGCCTGTCCGCCAAATTTATACTATATTTTTCTATCCCTTTACAGCTCCGGCAGCAACACCCTTGATGATGTACTTCTGTCCTGCCAGATATACAATGATGATCGGGATTACTGTAAGCATAATGCTTGCCATCATCGGTCCCATTTCAACTCTTCCGTAACTTCCACGGAAATACTGGATCAGCATTGGGATTGTTTTATACTTCTTAATATCAAGTACAAGAGTTGGAAGCAGGTAATCATTCCATACCCACATTGCTTCCAGAATACCTACGGATATCATGGTAGGCTTCAGGATATGGATATCGATCAAAAAGAAGGTCTGCAGCGGATTACATCCGTCGATCATGGCAGCTTCTTCGATTTCTACAGGAATCGATTTTACAAATCCGCAGAACATAAATACCGCAAGACCTGCGCCAAATCCGAGATAGATCACCCAGATATTCCATGGCATATTCAGATGTAAGGTATCTGCTGTCTGTGACAAGGTGAACATAACCATCTGGAAAGGAACAACCATGGAAAATACAAACAGATAATATAAAATCTTTGAAATCGGACTATTTACACGGGTTATATACCATGCACACATGGAGCAACATACAAGAATAGCAACTACAGAAGTAATCGTAATAAATGTACTGTATCCAAGACTGCTTAAAAATCCTTTTGAAGCAATGGCATCCACATAGTTTGCGATTCCTGCAAATGCATCTGCAGTCGGAAGTTTAAATGCAGTTCCTGTACTGATCGCTGATTCTTTTTTCAAAGAGTTCATCAGAATCATAATGATCGGATAAATCCAGGCGAGTGCCGCAATTGTTAATATAACTATCCATATTGTATTTGCAATACTTTTCTTCTTTTTCATTACTGCTGCACCTCCTTAGATCTTGTTGCTTTCAGCTGTACCAGTGAAATAATGATAACCAGAGCACAGAAGATCACTGCTTTTGCCTGTCCATAACCTTTCCACTGCATTCCGGCACGTGCGTAGAATGTCTGGTAAATATTCAGCGCCAGCATTTCTGTCGCATGGTTTGGATCTCCACCTGTAAGAGCCAGGTTCTGGTCAAACAATTTAAATGAATTGGTAAGTGTCAGGAAGACGCAGATCGTGATGGAAGACATTACCATCGGAACTCTGATTTTCCAGAGGATATCCCACTTTGCTGCTCCGTCAATCTCTGCTGCTTCGATCAGATCATCCGGTACATTCTGAAGACCTGCGATGTAAATGATCATCATATATCCGATCTGCTGCCAGCACATCAAAATGATAAGTCCCCAGTAACCGGCTGAAGAATTCAGTGCCAGAAGCGGCTGTCCGATGATCGTAAGCAGACAGTTGATCAGGATCTGCCAGATATATCCAAGTACGATTCCACCGATCAGGTTCGGCATAAAGAAAATAGTTCTGAAAATATTGGTTCCCTTTAACTTCTGTGTCAGAAGCAGTGCCAGACCAAATGCCAGTACGTTGATCAGTAAGATCGATACAATCGCAAATAATACTGTAAATTTAAATGAACTTGTAAATGATGTATCCTTGATTGCTGCGGTATAATTTGATATTCCAACAAATGTTGCATTTCCTACTGTTGTAAACTTACAAAAAGAAAGATAAAATCCCTGTGCAAACGGAATGATAAATCCGATCACAAATGCAAGAAATGTTGGGAGAACAAATATTGGTGCATGTTTTTTCAGTGCCTTTTCCATAGAAATCCTCCTCTTTTCCTTTTGCCCGGAAGGATCTTCCTACCAGGTGGCTCTCATTTCACTTTTTATTTTTATATGGAAAAACGTAGGTTCCCATATCCAGAAAACCCGCTTCGTACAGGCTCTCCTCTCACTTAAAAGGGGCAGGCAAGCCGCCTGCCCCTAGGTCAGTTCTTTTTATGCAACTTATTTATTCATTTGCAAGCTTGTATTCAGATGCCCATCCATCTACGAATGCACTTACTACTGCATCCCAGTTAGCATCTGTCTGATCTGCCGCATAAGCTGTCAGTGCAGATCCAACACCATTTTTCCACTCTTCTGAAGGCATTGTTGAGAAGTTCCATGCTACCGGAGTCTTTCCATCTTCGGTCATCTGTTTGTCTTCTTTGATAAAGAGATTCTGAGATTCCTGAGCTTTCTTAAACGGAATGTTGAATCCCATATCGTCTGCCATACATTTTGTTCCTTCATCTGAAGTTACACACCAGTCCATAAAATCTAATGTAGCCTGAATATCAGCTTCGTCTGCTTCTTTATTTACGCACCAGTAATTTTCTGTACCTGTGCAGAGTCCCTGGCTTGCTTCATCGCCTACACCAAAGTAAATCGGAAGCATGGTCATGTCATCATCTGTCAGACCACCATCGACCAGCTGTGTATATTCCCATGTACCATTCTGATAGAATACAGCTTTTTTATTCAGGAATTCATTTCTTGCATCGTCACCTGTCTTTGCAGCAAGATCCTTTGGATCGCATGTGCTGTTGTTGATGTACAGATCCCACATATCGCGATAATTGTCAAGATATGTGCCTTTGATTGCATCTGTTGTGTTAATTCCTTCATCCTGATATTCAAAGTAGATCGGAAGGTTTGCAAGGTGTGTCTTGAATCTCCAATCAGAAGATCCGTCCATACCTGCTGAAGTAAATGCAGAAAATCCAAGTTCAGAAGTTCTATTTGTAATGTCTTCTGCTACTTTTTTCAGATCTGCAAAAGATTTGATGTCATCCGGTGTATATCCTGCTTCTTTTAATAATGTCTTATTTGTGATAATTCCGTATGTTTCAATAACATATCCGATACCTGCTACAGAATCTCCGTCTTTCAGTGCATAATCATCACTTGTGAGTTCTTTGTAAATATCAGAATCTGATAAGTCGTAGCAGTAATCTTTCCAGTTTGCAAGTCCTACAGGTCCGTTTACCTGGAATAATGTTGGTGCTCCGCTCTTTCCCATTTCACTCATCAGAGTGGTTTCATAGTTTCCGGAAGCTGCTGTAACAACCGTTACATCTACACCTGTCTCTTTTGTGTAATCCTTTGCCAACTGCTGCCACTGCTCATCCTGCTCCGGTTTGAAGTTCAGATAATATACAGATCCTTTGCTGCTGTCCCCTTTACCGTCTGCACTCTTGCCATCGCTCTTGCTTCCACATCCTGCAAAGCATCCAAGTGTCATGATTCCTACCAGCCCCAGTGCCAGCCATCTTTTTTTGTTTTTCATAATTTCCGTTCCTCCTCGTCTGGATTTCTTTTCTATGCTTAAATAATAGCAAGAATCCAATCAAAGACTGTAACAAATCGCAAACCTCCTTTAACAAAAAATATACTTTTCGAAATGTAAAAAATTTGTTATTGATAAAACGGCACCAACAGCCTTCTCCTCCCATCATCTCTCTTTCTCATACTCCCGGATACTTTCATCGGCAATCTCCACCATCTGCGCAGGCGTCATTTTCCCGGCGGCAAGCTGTGGCAGGCACTCCCCGATCGTCTCTTCCTGAAGGATGGAGTTCCATTTCACCTGATAGTTCGGAACGATCTGCGGATTGTTATTGTAGGCATTTACATAATCCTGAAGGAGCTGGCTGATTTCAGTGCGTCCGTTCTTGTCCATCAGCTCTTTCTTCTCTTCCAGATTGAATTTCGTGCGAAATTTCAAAAATTCAACCGCTCCTTCTTTGACCTCCTCGCTGTAAGTGGAAACCACCGCCCAGCCAAAGGTTTCCGGTGAGGCGATCAGTTTATTTCCCGGAAATGCGGAAAATCTTACCTTTTCTTTCCATTCTTCCGGCAACTGGTCGATCATCCAGTATCCGTTCGGGATCATTGCCACCTTTCCTGTGACAAAATTATTGTATGCCACATCGTAGTCAGCATGAATTGCATCTTCTGTTGTATACCAAAACAATTTCTGCAAGGTTTCTGCAATTTCAAGACCGGTATCATTGGAATAGCTTTCTGGGAGAAGCTCTTTCATAAATGCATAGCCTTCTTCCGTGTGTGCTGCCTCTGCTGTTGCAATCAGCATCGGCGCCCAGCCGGTTCCTTCAGTGTGAAGTCCAAGCGGTGTGATTCCGTTTGCCTGCAACCGGTCACAGCAGTCCCAGAATTCTTCCCATGTCTCCGGGAATTTCTCAATCCCTGCTTCCGCAAAAAGCTCCGGATTCCAAAACATGCCGGCGCACGCAAATGCCGCCGTACTGATCGGTCCAAGATAGATATTGCCATCCTCATCCGTACAGCCTTCCATCACCGCCGGTTCGATCATATTCCTCCACTCTTCATCCTCTTCCAGATACGGACTCAGATTCTCGATCCGTCCATCCGCAACCATCATCTGATAAAAGGACGGCAGGGTGCGCACATCATAGATCACAGCCGGAAGCTCGTCTGTGACATTTAACCGTTTCAGATTTTTTCGGTATTCCTCTTCCGTCTCCATGATCCATTCCACTTGCATATGATACGTACCGGCATATTCTTCATTAAATGCATCAACGACATCCTGTTCCGTTTTCTTGCCGGAAGTCGGATCTACCGTCAGAATGATCGGAATATCAATCTCCTTTTTTTCTGTACTCCGGCTTGTCTGCCCCGTATTTTTACCACATCCGGTCAGCACTGTCAGAACCAGTGCGATACAAAACACCGATTGCAAATATTTTCTATAAATCACGTTTCTCCTTTCCGTCATCCGGAATTTGGATTGTACACCGGGTTCCATTTTCTTCTGCCTCATAGTAAAACAGCACATCCTCTCCATATTTCAGCCGCAGTCTAGTCAGTACATTCACCACTCCATATCCGTGTTCCTTATCCGGGAAGCATTTTTTCGCCTCCAGAATCGGATGCCCGTTTAAGGCATTGATCTTTTCTATCATTTCCTGGTCAATCGGCTTCCCATTATTGGATACCACGATTTTCAGCTGGCTATCCTCCCTCGCAATCTCAATCCGGATCAGACCATTCTCATAAATTTCGCAGAATCCGTACTTGATCGCATTCTCGACAAGTGGCTGCAAGATCAGCTTCAGCATCCACGTACTCTTCTCTTCCACCTTACACTCAATCTCATACCGGAACAGATTTGCATTCCGGATCTGTTGGATTTCCATATAACTCTTTACATTTTCCAGTTCGTCCTCCACCGTCACGATATCACTGCCCTTGCTGAGTGACAGACGCAGATATTTGGAAAGTGCCTGAATCATCTTCATGGTTGTCTCTTCTCCGTTTATCCGCGCAAGCATGTAAATTGTATCCAGCGTATTATAAAGGAAATGTGGGTTGATCTGTGCCAGAAGCATGTTCAACTCCGTCCGTCTGAGCACCCCTTCCTGTTCTTTGATCTCTGCCAGAAGATTCTCAATATTTTTTAGCATCTTATTGTAGGAATGTCCGATCTGATCCAGTTCTGTATTGGTATTCAGTTCAATCAGACGACTGAAATCATTTCCGTCAAACTGTGTCATCTCTTCACTGATCTCCCGGATCGGACTGGTGAACCGCTTGGAAAAATAGATACTGAGCACAACCGCTACCACTGCCACAAACAGATAAATCCCGATCAGCACCGTAAGTACCCTCATCGTTCCCTGCGTCATTACACTCGACGGAACGACTGTGAACACCGTCATTTCAGAGCTGCTTTCTTTGTAAATGGAGCAGACACCACCGCTCACTCTCCGGCTTTTTGCAAGGATACCGCTTGTTTCCTGTGCGCTGATCTTATAGACTTCCTGTTTTACCGCATCCGCAATCTTCGTCCCTTTCGGACACCAGGCAGCGCATAAATTTCCCTCCTTATCCAGAATTCCGATCTGCACGTCATCTGTCATACTCCGATCCTTTCCAAGTATCGTTTCCAGAAAGCTGTCATTCATCTTGATAAGCAACAGCCCTGGTTTGCTGGCGTATTCCATACTGTGCACATACCTTCCGATAAACAATGCTTCTTTCTCCGTCCCAAACAGAGTATCCTTCGCCCAGAACCACTGTGTTTTCGCATAAGAATCTCCCATGTAATCTTCCAGATGGCTGTCTGAAAAATCTTCATAATCAATATGAGAGTAGGATCTGGCATAAACATTATTTTTATTGTCCACATAGCAGTATTCTGCCACATGATCCAGATTCATATAGGCAAAATATTTCTGAAGGGAGTTCTTTTCCACATCTGCAAGTGAAGTTTTTTTCAGACTTTCCTGAACCTGATCGTGAGTAATACATTCTGCTGTCCCTTCATCCGCCTCTTTTGACAGTGTATCCAGAGCCAGCCCCATCTTCTCATTTAAAAATTCATATTTATCTGTAACCTCTGTGGTCAGACTCTGCCTTACATAAATCCAAACACCGATGCTTGACAGCAAAATTGCCAGCAACAACAGCCCCATTATATATCGAAGGTATTTTCTCTGTATTCCGGATTTAATCACCCATTTCTTCATTCTTCGTAATCCTTTTTGTATTCACTCGGTAATTTTCCTGTATATTCTTTAAATAAATGTGAAAAATAGGATGCATTGCTGATTCCCACCTGCTCACATACCGTTCCTATACTCTCACATCCATCCTGGATCAGCCTCTTTGCTTTCTCCATTCTCTGCTGTAAGAGATACTTTTTAAAGGTCATATGAAATGTATTTTTAAATACACGCCCAAAATATACCGGATTCAGATAAATCTGCGTTGCCACCTGAACAATAGAAAGTTCTTCCTCCTGCAAATGCTCACCGATATAAGAAAGTGCCACTGTCATATATTCCTTTGCACATTTATTTTCTCCGCTTTCTGTGTATTTTTCCCGTTCCTCAATTGCTTCTCCGAGGATCCTATAACTGACATCTACCGCCTGTGCTGCTGTCAGACTCTCCATATTCGAATAATAATTTCGGAACTGTTTCTGCAGTTTTTCCGTCATTCCGTAAGTATCGTTCAGCATCATCTCCGCTTGCAGCATAACCTTATGTATATAACGGATCTGTAACTCTTCCTCATGTGGAAGTGCGTAGATCAACGTAACAAAAGCCTGTTTTAACTCTTTAAACGCATTCTTCCGAACAGCATTGACGATCGTAAGTCCTGCCTCTTCACAATCACTTTTTGCCGCTTTTTCTTCCTTTTTCACAGGTATGGAAAAAGTATTCTCATTTGTGGCACTGCTGCAGATTGGCTCGAAAAGTCCCTGCGCCTCTTCGTAACTTCGGCGGATTCCATCCAGTCCTTTATACGGTTTGGAAATCGATGCAGTAACCGGACTTTTCTGTTCCCTTTTAACCTGTTCCAGAATCTGCGCAATCTCGCGCACTGTCGCATTTTCCTTTGTCTTGATCAGAAATACATGACAACCTTCTGCCTTTTCAAAATGCCAGAAAAAATACCGCTCTGAAAACATTTCTTCCAGAGATTGTATCAATTCCAGCCTGGCTGCTTCGTAATTCAGTGCATCCGTAATCTTATATGTAAGATCAAGATCCACACACATTGCAATAAAACGGTCACCCTCTTCGATCACATCTTTCAAGATCGCAAATACTTCCTGCATTTTTTCATAGGAAATTTTATTCTGTAAATATTTCTGTACAACAACCTGGAGAAAACTGGTGGAATCTTTTCGGATCATATTTTCCCAGCTTTCATAACGCTCTTCGCTCTCCAGTTTCTCCATACAGGTCTGGTATGCGCCCTGCATGGTCTCCTGCAGTTTATCTTCCTCGATTGGTTTCAGCAGATATGCATATGCACCAAGATCACACGCCTGCTGTGCATAATTAAAATCACGGTATGCACTGAGCACAATAAAAACCGGATCCAGCTCTGTCTTCTGGATCTCTTCCATCACCATCAGACCGGAAACCTGTTTCATCCGGATATCCGTCAGTACGACATGGGGCTTCACTTTTTTGATCACTTCGATTGCCTGCTCCCCACTCTGTGCCTGACCGGCAACTTCAAATCCCATCTCATTCCAGTTGTACGTCTTAACCAGTCCCTGCAGAAGGATTGGTTCGTCATCTACAATCACAAGTTTTAATAATTTCATACCATTTTCCCCATTCCTGATAATCTTCCTACCTCTTATTTTAGATAAGACATGATAAAGAATTTATCAAAAACTATACTTCTGATGCAAAAAATCATACTTTTACCAAAAATTATACATTTCAGAAAAATAAATAGCAAGAAATTAAAAAAAGCCGTTACATAATCGATATGATATGATCAGATCCGGTTGCAAGTGATGATAAAATCGTGGTATCAGAAAGCGGTGAACAATGATCACCAAAGCATCCTCCACCCATTACAGCTGCTATTGTAGCATATGCGACCGGTGTTAAAGCTCCACCAGATATATTCAGAGCCATCTGTACACAGATTGGTGTAACAATCGCATAGGTTCCCCATGAAGTTCCTGTAAAGAATGCAATAAAAGCAGATACAACAAAAGTCAATGTCATAAGGATCGTCGGTGTCATCCAGCTTTCTGTAATAGAAATTACATAATCTGCAGTTCCTTCGGAATCTCCTATAAAAAAAGCTGGCAGACAAATGTATTTTTTCTCATCTGTCTGTCAGCTTTCTGATTCTTATTCTAATTTGATTCTTTGTTACAAATTATCGTGTAGTCTTATTTTCTTTTTCTGCGTTTCCAAGCAAATCCGCCCATACCTGCTCCGAGCGAAGAAACTGCAAGTCCAAGCCAGCCAAGTACACTTGCCGGATCTCCTGTCTTCACAGAATCGCTTCCGCTTGTCTTTGACCCATTGGTTGTACCATCTGTCTTCTTTACAGATGAGCTGCCTTTCTTTACAAGTGCTTTGATCGCTTTGTTCAGGCTATTTGTTGCATTATCTACTGCTTCCTGGCTTTCTTTCGCTTCCAGTGCTTTCCGGGCATCTGAAAGTGCGCTCTGCAGTGCTTTCCAGCTTTCTGCTGTGTAATCTGCTTCTTTAAGCGCTTTTGCATCTGCAATTGCTTTTTCAAGAGAGGCAGTATTGATTGCAACCGGTTCTTCTTCAGCTTTAACCAGTGCATCTTTTGCTGCATTTAAAGCAGCAAGTGCCTGATCAACTGCATCCTGACTTTCCTTTGCTTCCAGTGCAGTACGTGCGCTCTGCAGTGCTGCCTGGTATACACTCCAGCTTTCTGCTGTGTAGTCTGCTTCTTTAAGGTTATCAGCTTCTGCAATTGCAGCTTCCAGTGCTGTTGTATCAACCTCTGCCGGTGCCGGAGTCTCTGCTATCTTGTAAGTAAATGTAAGAGGAGTTGTATAACCTGTTGAAGCTACTGTAATCTGGAATTCCGTTCCAGCTACCGCATCCTTAAACGGATCTGCATCTGTCTTGATCGTACCATCCTTATTGATAATAACTACGGAGCCTCTTCCACTTGCTGCATAATCTTTACCATTTACATTTACAGAAGTAATATTTCCAAGATAAGCTTTAAGCGCATCTATGTCAAATCCTTCTGCCTCTACAAGTTTCTTATTCTCTTCATCATATGCTGCAGGCATATCTTTTGTTGTCAATGTAAATGTTGTAACAACATCTGCATATTTCTTGTTCTTATCTTTAATTGTGAGGGTATATTTTCCAGGTTTTACAGAAGCTGCTGCTCTGCTCTCTGTCGCTGCTTTAAAAGTCAGTACCTTACCTTCTACCGACACATCCAGTCCAGCCACACTGTATTCCGGATCAAATCCTTCTGGAAGCTGTACATTGATTGTAGTCTCGCCTGCTGTAATGTCTGCATCGGCGACTTCCACTTTTGTAATCTCTGATTTTACAGGAACATAGATATCTGCGATATCCATTGTATACACCCCATTTGTTGTATAATACTCAATGCTGTCAATGGTCTTTCCCATCATAGATTTGTAATGTTCAGATGATGTCGCGCAACCATGTACTTTACTTGTAAATCCGGTACTCCATGCGATTTCATTACCTCTCCAGATATTTTCCAGATGGCGCATACCATAAGCGGTTCCGTCTGTTGTCTTTACTACAACTGCATTTACATTATCTGATTTGATTTCTTCTGGAAGTCCATCAAGATCAAGCTCATAATCTCCATAAGATGTTTCGGTTGAAAGTTCAGCTGTAACTCCTTCTACTTTCGTTGCTTCCTGACCTTTTACTTCACTGAACACAAGATTTCCATCTTTATCAAGTGATGCTTCTTTATAGTTTACAGGTGTATCTTTAAGCTGATAATATGCATAAGTATCATTTTCAAACAAAGTGTCTTTTCCAGTCAGTGTTGTGGTAGTTGTCTGTCCTCTGTTTGTAACAGTAATGCTTACAGAATCGTCATCGCTTACTTTTTTGTATTTTGAAAGATCTACAGAAGAAGTTACCTTTACTGCATAGGTGATACCATCAATCTTGGATCCGTCTGCGTTTTCATGGTATGATCCACCTGCAAGGCCTTTGGTTCTGGTCTTGTTCATTGTCGCAGAAGTAAATGCATCTACAGGAATATCATTATTTGTTGTTTCAGCTTTGTAGAATTCTGCGTATGGGATGTTCATGAGAACATATTGCACTTTCACAAGAGAGTCAATTGCATCTGTCAGATGTTTAATCTGTTCGTTTACTTCTGACTTCAATGGATTTTCTGACTTAAGGAGATCTTCTGATTCTTCCAGTTCATCCTGCATCTTCTTCCAACTATCAGTAGTATACTTAGATTGATTCAAGGCTTTTGCTTCATCGATCTTGTCCTTCAATGCCGCTATTTCCTCAGCACTTGCTGTTTTTAATGTGGCAATATTCTCGGTTCCAACCTCAAAATTATAGCTGTAATCAGCATAACCAAGTCCATAGATAGTAATCTTCCAGTAACCGGTTCCATTCGTATTTTCCGGCAGCCGGCATCTTAAAGAATCAGTAAGTCCAAGCTGGATCCCCATTGATTTATGCATCCAGTTATCTGATGCAAATTTTGTTCCAAATACTCTTACCGGATTTGTATAAGTATCATCATTTCCATAGTATGTCCATTCAACAGCCTGCATCGCAGAACCAAGTCCGCCATAATTTCCATTAAAATCTACACGGATGAATTCTCCATAGCTTCCAACTTTATCTCCTGCTTTGACATCCGGAGTAACATCAGCAGTTGCAAGCTGTGTATCCTTTAATCCAGAATAAGATCCTGTTGTTCTTGCTGAAAATGTGAAAGAACCATCTTCCTGCTTTTCTGCTGTCTTAAGACCATTTGTATTCGCTGTTACATCTGCAATCGATTCGTATGACTTGAGCTGGTTTTCACCATATCCACCAATCAGTTCACCGCCATTTTCTACGACTGTATATTTTACTTTCAATGAATCCAGATCTGCTGTTTTTACCTTAACCGGCACATATTTAAGACCGATCACTTTGTAATCTTTCAGAATAAATGAGCTTCCGTCTTGTGCTGTAAATACTGCCTGTTTATCCGCGTTTGAAGTTTTGGTATAAACAGTTCCATCTGTCATAACAGCTTCTCCATCCTTTGTCCAGTATGACAGATTATGTGTTCCTCCATTTGTATCTTTAATAATAGTATTACACTGGAAACTTCCTCTGTGCAGTCCATGATTTGCTGTAGCTCTTGTGACAGTGTCAAACGCACCCTTATCATATTCATTACGAGAATCTTTAACTTCTGAAGATTCTGTGCTTCCTGCAGCATATACATTTTCATTTGCCCAGTACTCTGACCAGCTCATTCCTACATAAACATAAGAATACTCACCGTTTTCATCCGGAACTTTATATGTAAATGTATATTCCTTGTATCCATTTTCTGTTACAGTGACAGTATATGCATCTCCAGCCTTTGCCCCTTTAAATGCGTCCTGCTTAAGATCAAGTTTACCATCCTCTTTAATCAGCTTTACTGCTCCTTTTTCAGTTGCCGCATATGTCTTTCCATTTACCGTAACAGACTGAATATTTTTAAGATATGCCTGATATTCGTCTGTATTTGCATCTTCCGCTTTTTCCAGTGCCGGTTCTTTTCCGTCTTCATTGTATTTTGCCGGAATTGCTTCGGTATACAGATTAAATGTAGTTGAAATCGGTGCATAAACACCACTCTTATCGCTGACAGTTAATGTATATCTACCCTTTTCCGGTGTCTTTGTAAATGTGATTGTTCTGGCTGTACCTTTCTCGGTTTTAACAATATCTACCGTATAGGCATCTTTATCCAATCCCATAATCTCATATTCTTCATCAAAATCTTCCGGAAGACCACTTACTGTGATTGCTGCACTTTTTGCATTGACTGATGTATCTCCAACAGAAACAGATCCGTCAAATTTCTTTGCGACTTTCTGATCCATCGGAATCTCATAAATACCAGCATCTGTATAGTAAGTTACCATATTGATTGTCTGTCCCATCATGGCAGCGTAGTCTTTATAATCGAGGTTATTTCCTTTTGACTGTGTTACAAATCCGGTACTCCATGCAAGCTTTCCGTTTTTCCAGATATTCTCCAGATGACGAAGTCCATATTTGCTGCCTTCCTCGGTACTGATTACTACACCATATACAGTTTTAATCTCTGACGGAAGTCCGCTTATATTTAACTGATAATCACCATATCTTGATGAAGTTGAAAATTTTGTTGTGGCATCTGATAAAGTCTGTACCTTTGCTCCTTTTATTTCACCAAAACTCAGGCTTCCATCAGAATTTACTGTTGCTTCTTTATAGTAGGATGGTGCTTCACTTAAAACATAGTAGGAATAGCTTGCGCTTTCAAATAATGCATCCTTTCCAGTATAGGTTGTTGTCGTTTCGCCTGCTTTTGACTGTGTAGTAATATCAACTTTACTCTCGTCTGTAATCTGTGTATATTTTTCAAGGGAAGAGGCATCACTGATCTTAACCGGGAAAGTTACACCTGTAATATCCGATCCATCACTGTTTACATGATAAGATCCTGCTACAAGTGTTCCTCTCGTTTTCTGCTTTGTTGCTGATGAAACCGCGTCCGCACCTGTCACACCATCTGCTTTGTAGAAATCAGCATATGGAATGTTCATTAATACATAGACTTCTTTCTGTACTTCCGGAGTTTTGGGTTCAAGTGCATCCATTGCATCTGTTAAAGCTTTTGCTGCTGCATCGACTGTTGCCTGGTCTTTTGCTGTAAGAGCATTTTTTGCTGCTGTCAGCTTTTCCTGCATATTACTCCATGACTCTGCAGTATAATCTGCCTCTTTATCTTTAAGTGCCTCCGCCAATGCAATTGCATTGCTTAATGCCGTCGTATCCACCGTAATTTCTTCTTTTTTAGTTGCATTTTCTAATGCATTATTTACTGCATCAACAATCGCATTTGATGAGCAAGTAGCCATCGATACCGTATCAATACTATCTGTTCCATTTGCATCTCTGATCTGTTTCACAACACCCGTCTTGCTTTTTGTTCCATTAGCCGCTTTCGTAATATATGGAACATTATCTTCCGCTCCATTTCCGCTGATATTTCCTATAGATTGGATTACTCCATTTTCTATCGTTACATCTACAGAAAGATCATATTCGTCAAAATCCTGATCTTCATTTGGTGTACACTTTGCAGTCCCCGTATACGTTCCATCCTGAACCTTCGCTACATCCTCACTGTTTGCCGCAAACACCGTCGACGGGCAAAGTCCAGCTACCATCGACATCGCCACAGCCATCGTCATAGCTTTTGTTTTAATCGTTCCCTTTCCCATAATTACCTCCTTGTTGTTGATAAAATTTATTATTAAGTTAGTTTATACTAACCCATAATCAAAAAAAATTAACCTATCTGTGCCTCTTTCTCCGATTCTCTTTTTACGATCGGAAGCAGCTTTTTACTTATCATTCCCATCACGAATCCGGTTACTGTACCGGCGATAAGAAGTGCCGGCAGATAATAAACCAGTTTCAGATTCTCTACCACAACTGATGCCACGATGATCTGACCGATATTGTGTGACACGCCTCCGGCGATACTGACTCCGGCTACGGAAAATCCTTTCAGCCTCTTCATCAACGCCATGACCAGAAAGCTTAAGATTCCTCCTGCCAGGCTGTAAACGATCGACATTCCATTTCCAAATAAAAAGCCGGTCAGTAGGATTCGCATAACTACCACCAGAAATACTTCCGGAAGTTCCAGAAAGTACAGCCCGGTCACTGTCACCAGATTGGCAACTCCGAGCTTCATTCCCGGTATCCCGAAATTGATCGGTATTAAGCTTTCCACATAACTGAATATCATCGCCAGCGCAACCAGCATTGCCATATTGGCAAGTTTTTTGTTTTTATTCATCTGTTTTTCCTTTATCATTTTGCGATCGTATCCGGAGCTACATCTTCCGGATCTGAAGTTCCAAAGCTCTGGTCATTCTCATTTTCCAGAACCTCTACTACGAGCTTATGTGGCAGACAGACGATCGTCTGTGTATGCCCGCTGATCTTTCCCTGCTCTTCACAATATCCATCCGGACAGTTTGCCTCTTCCATATACGCCTTTCCGTCTTCGATCCGGATCCGGTTATAAAAATCCCCATCCTTTACTTCGATGGTCTGATCCTTCGACAAGGAATACGTTCCATAGATTTTCCCATCCAGCGTAACCTGGATCTGATTTCCTTCTTCCCCTCTCGTCAGCTGCATCACAAGCAGCATCGCAAGCGCAATCACAATAATTCCTGCTCCAAGTATCAGATCTTTCTTCTTCATCTTCTATACACCCAGCCAGAGCAGAAGAATCAGTAAGATTACTGCCCGCAAAATCGTAAACCAGAATTCATTTCCACGAAGTCCTTTTACTCCGGTATGAATATTTCCTTTTGGGCAGGTATCGATACATTTCTGACACTGGAAACAGTCTCCTTCTACCTTCGGAGATCCATCTTCCGGAAGTCCGATGTTAGAAGGACATTTCTTTGTACATGCCTTGCATCCTTTGATGCAGTTTTCCCGGTCTCTGTGAAGTGCGAAAAACGGAAACACCGGAAGCAGGGAAAACACAGCTCCCATCGGGCAGAAATTTCTGCAGAAAAACCGTTCTTCAAAACACATTCCCACAAGGATCAGAACCAGAAGTACGATTCCCACCAGATATCCGCCAAGCTTAAAGTTGCCGGCATGGAGCATGGAAAATACATCCCACGGGCTGGTTCCTTTTGCCTTGCTGTAGACACCGGCAAAGCACAAGATTGAAATCAGTGCCAGTACAATATATTTCAGATAACAAAGCTTTTCTGTCCATGCATCCGCAATCTGAAGAGGTTTCTTTTTCATCTTTTTACAGATCCACACATAGAGTGCATGCACACCATCTCCCAGTGTACCGAACGCACAAGCGAATCCGCAAAAGAATCTTCCGAACAGAATGGTGTAAATACAGATTACAACCAGTACTGTCACAAAAGAGGTCATGGCAACCTTTTCGCCTGCACCGATCTGTGTAAAGATGTATTTCACTCCGGCAAATGCCGCTGTATACACAGATGGGATAAACAGGAAATACAGTACCTGGATCAATGCTCTCAGCCATATATGTAATTTTTTTATATCTTTCGCCGTTAAATTATGAATATCCATCTTTTTCACGTTACTTTACCGCCTTTTCCAGAGCCTGTTCCGATGCATTTTTGATTCCGGTCGAGCTGAATGTCGCACCACTGATCGTATCTATATCTGCGCTCTGTGCATCGATGATTTTGGGAATAATATCCTTTGCCATGGAAAGGTATGCTCCGTCTTCTTTCTCTGCCGATATCACATTGATCTCTGCAATCTTGCTTTTCTCAATCTTCACTTCTACCTGGATCGTTCCGCCAAATCCATCAGCTTCCCCGGTATAGGTTCCGTCCTTGTAGTTTGTGGAACCTCCATTTCCGCTGTCTGATTGTCCGTTTCCGGCAACCTGTGCGGAAAGCCGGGCGATCTCATCTTCTTTCGCACGCACATCCAGCACTGAATTGTATCCCAGCAGAACTCCCACGATCGCGAGCATACTTACCAGTCTTACCCAGAATTCTCTCATTGTTATTCAGCCTCCATATCTGTCGGTCTTTCTGCTTCTTCCAGTACTTTCTTGCATCCTTCCAGGATTGCATTGGAAGAGCAGGTTGCACGGGAAACAGTATCAATATCCTCCGGCATTCCTTTTTTTATGATCTGGGATACCACACCCTTTATACTTAAAGTACCATTTGCCGCTCTCTTAATATAATCGTCATTACTGCCTGCACCATTGCCTGTGATATCCGTAATTGACACAATTTTATCGTTGCGGATCACCACCGACATTGTCAGCTCATACTCTTCAAAGTCTTCGTCTTCATCCGGCGTACATGGAACAGTCACTTCATAAGTTCCACTGACATATTTTGTATTTTCTTCGTCTTTTCCATCTTTTGATTCCAGCTGAGCAATTGCTGTTTTCAGCTTTTCCACCGCTTTATCAACCGCAGTCTGTTTCATTTCCTCAAGTGCATCTTTTGCGTCCGCAAGTCTGGTCTGCAGAACTGCCCAGCTCGTTTCTGTGTATTTATCTTCTTCCAACTTTTCTGCTCTCTCGATCAGCTCTTTCAGATCAGTCAGATCCGGCTTCTCATCAATGGATTCTCCATTTGTCACTTTCTCTGCCTGTTTCAGTGCATTCTTGATTGCATTTAACAGTCCTTTGGAACTGTAGGTTGCTCCTGACACCGTATCTACATCGTCTGTCTTCTGTGTCCTTATCACCTTTTTCACAACATCCATTGCACGGTTGAAGAACGCTTCATCATCTGAACTTTCTGTGATCAAAATCGCTTTGATCGTCTTTTCCTGGATCACGACTGCAACGGATACATCTCCGCTGTAACCATCTGCTGTTCCGTAATAGATTCCTTCCTTGTACGGAACGGTTCCGGTTACGGTAGAATTATTGTCGTCTGATGAACTATTGTTATTACTGTTGTTGCTGTTGTTATTGTTATTCTGCGAAGTATCTGATGTACCATTTACCGCAGCCTGACTCAGTGCATCCCGGACTGCCTGGATAATTCCGACTGAACTGTAGGTTGCTCCTGACACCGTATCCACATTGGTGCTCTGTGTCGCAATAATCGAATCGATCAGAGAAGCTGCTTTGGAAATATAATCGCTTCCATCACTGTTCTCCACAATCTGGATGGATGCGATCTTTCCTCCGCTGATTTCTACCATAACCTTCAGCGGACCGCCAAATCCGGTTCCCGAACCGTAATAAGTTCCGTCCTTATACGCTGCCGCATCTTCTACCTGTGCCACACTAGTTGAGCTTCCTGCCGCCGCCCCTGTCTGACCGGACTGCGCCTGTCCTGTCTCACTGGTATCCTTTTCCCCGGTCAGCGCATTTTTTACTGCGCTGATGATTCCTCTGGAACTGAACGTTGCTCCCGATACAGTATCCACATCCAGCGTCTGTCCTTCGATGATCTTGTCGATCACCGCTTTCGCACGCGTGAAAAACGCCGCATCATCGGAAGAGCTCAGAATATCAATCGAAACGATCTGCTTGTCCTTGATCAGTACCGATACGGTGATGTCTCCTGCATACCCGGTTCCGGTTCCCTTATACACACCATCCTCCAGGTCAAATGATCCTTTGGCTGCTGTCTTTTTTTCTTCTTTCTTCTCTTTTGTCTCTTCTTTTTTTGCCGGTGTTTCTTCCTGTGTCGCCGCATAGACCGGAGCCTCATATCCACTTAAAGAGCCTGCCACGCACGCCGTAACCAGTGCAACTGAAAGAACGGGTGCAAACGGTTTTAATTTTTTACCGGTTTCTTTGATGTCCATCTCTCATTATCCTCTCATTTCACGCAAATTATTTCGTAATAACCTTCATGTTAAGATCCGTTGTAAAGCTGTCTTTCAGACCTTCTGTCACATAAATCGTCCCATCATCTGTCGCAAAGATCGCCTCAAACTCATTACTGTGCGCCTTCCAGAATTCTGCCGCTTTTTCTTCTCCCATGATAAAAAGGGAGGTGGAAAGCCCATCTGCAAGGGTTCCGTCCGAGCTTACAATCGTGACAGATACCAGTCCGTTCTCTGCCGGATATCCGGTCTTTGGATCAATAATGTGATGATAGGTCACACCATCCTGTTCAAAATAGCGTTCATATCCACCAGATGTGATCACCGCTTTATCCTGAATAGATAAAACTCCCAGGTAGTCCTCGGTATCGTCTGGGCTCTGCACTGCAACTCTCCAGTTGCTTCCATCTGTTTTGGTTCCGAGTGCCTGTACGTTTCCGCCCAGATTTACCAGACCACTTTCAATCCCGTTCTCTTTGAAAATCTCCATAATTCTCGAAGAGGTGTAGCCTTTTGCAATCCCCCCAAGATCAATCTTCATCTGGTCATCTTCAAAAGAGATTTCTCTCGTATCCTTATCGTATGAGATCTTCGCTGCATCCACATGCTTCAGAAGCCCTGTCAGTTCGTCAGCTGATGGGACACGGAAATTCTGTATCGGAAATCCCCACGCCTCCATAACCGGATAAATTGCGATATCAAATGCCCCATCCGTTTCCTTATTCAGTTCCAGTGCGCGCTTCACAAGATATCCGCCATCTTCTGAAAGTGTTGCACTTTTCTGTTCATTCAGTTTTACAATCTCACTGTCTGCATTTCCCGTTGATAAAAGTGTATCTAATCTTTCAATCTCTGCTTCAGCGGCATCCACCGCATCCTGTGCTTTTTCTCCATATGCTGTCACTGTCATATAGGTATCCATTGCAAAAATGTCTTTTGATGCCTCATTATCCTGAGAGATTCGTTCTGTACTTTCCTTCGAACTGGCTGTTCCTTCACTATTTTTACTCTTTGTTGTATTCTGACCACCTTGACCGCATCCACCCGCGAATACAGATGCGCACAGACAGACCACAATGATTTTATTTTTGAATTTCATTCTGTTTCCTCTTGTTTGTATTATCTAACTTAGAATAGTTTATATTACCGAAAGTTAGTATGTCAACATTGAAGTTGTTAGTTAAGAAACTTTCTCATTTTACAATTCATACTTGTATTCAAAAAGAGCTTATGGAAAATGTGTCATTACATTTTCCATAAGCTCTTTCGTTATTTTCTAATATTCTAATGTTTTACTCATAACATATCTTCGTTTCCCGCCATACTTCTTTGTCTCGAGAACTGCCTTCATCCCAAGCTTTTCCATATTGCGAAAACTGTATATATTATCCGGATGAACTGTTGCCATCAGATACCTCATCTGCTTATTTTTTACGATTGCTTCTGACTGACAGAAAAGCTCATATTGCAGTCCGTATCCCTGATACTCCGGTACTACAACAGCAATCTCCAGATGCGCAACCCGCTTCATTTCTTCCCTGGAAATCTTCAGATATTCTCCCAGGTTGTCCTCTGCCAGTCCGGGAATACGGACAATCATGATTGCTGCAGTCTGTCCATTTTTCTTTGCCAAAAGGGTAAATCCTTCCTCACGGATATGCTTTGCAAGAAATTCTTCATCCTCTGCCTCAAACCATTCTTTCACGGGAACAATTTCTCCGGCAAGCTTTACTATACGACAAATTTCAGGAAGATCCTCCTCATTCGCCCTGCGGAACTGAAACGCATTTCTCTTCATCATACTCTCCATTTACAGCATCTCAACAAACGCAGCAAGTCTGGTGTTCAGCTGTCCGATGTCTGCCTGAGAGTAATCGGTTTCCACACTGATATACGGAATTCCCTTTTCACCTGTCACAAACTTGCGGATGGTATTGGTCTCCACATTGTAGGTATGACAGGCCTGAAGGATCATATCTACCACACCGTCTACCTGATATTCGTCGATCAGTCTTCCAAGAAGCTCCAGACGATTCGGGTTCGGCGTCATAACAGAACATCCAATGCTGAGGTATCTTCTTGCGATTGCATCGTAGATATCTTCTGCGTCCTCGTCTACCAGCTTGTCAATGGATTTTGCACCGCTGCAATTTTCAAAAGTTACAACAATACCGCCGTTGTCTTCTACGGCACGGATTACTTTTTCAGTTGCTCCTCCGATTGGACATCCTGTGATCAGGATACGTGGTTTCTTCTCTTCTCTTTTGCCCTCTGCATATTCTTTTTCAATCTTCGCAGTAAGAGCATCCACTTCACCCGGGATCAGGGAACGGTCAAATTTGAAGGTGCTTCCGTACAGAACTTTGAACAGATCCTGTCCTTTGATCGGAGCCGGATCATATTTCATTACTTCATAAAGTTTCTTTAAGGATCGACGTGCCTGATTCTCTGTCTTTACAGCTTCACGGATCTGCTCTTCCGTGATCGTCACGCCAAATTTCTGTTCCAGATATTCCTTGAAACGGATGATCTCGCCTTTCCAGAGTTGAAGTCCCGGTTCTCTCTGGCTATTCGGAAGTTCCATGATAAATACATCTTTGAATTCTGACATATATTCATACATCTTCTTCTTACCATCACAGGTTGTTTCCCCAACTACTACATCTGAGAAATAGAAGAACGGACATTTGTCTGTCTTTGCAAATCCATAGCTTGATTTGATCAGCGGACAGAGGTTCTTCGGAAGATCTTTCTCTGCTTCCGGAATTGTCTCATCAGAAGTTGAGCAAAGGCTTACGCATCCTGCCCCCATCGCCATTGCAATCTCTTTCGGGAAATATGTACAGTACGATCCAACAACCGGAACCCCTTTCTCTTTTAACTCCTTGACAGCCAGAAACGATTTCTGTCTCTGCTCTGCGAATTCCTCAAATACCTCTGGTAAATCTTTAATCAGTTCCATTTTCATTATCTCCTTTTATCCTTCTTTTCTCTAGCAAGAAGTGCTGCCCCGTATGCCCCCGCAAAACGGCCAAACTCTTCTGATTCCACTTTCTGATCCAGCTTGTCTGACAGGATTCCTGTGAAATAAATGCTGTGACTGAGTCCTCCGGTCAGGATCACTCTGTCTCCAAGTTCCTTTTTCTGCGCAAGCTGCACTACTTTATTGGCAACAGAATCTACAACTCCGGCCGCAATATCTTCACGCTTTTTTCCTTCTCCGATATAGTTAATCACCTCAGATTCGGCAAATACCGTACAAAGTGAGCTGATCGGAATAACTTCTCCTGCTGCCGCCATATCAAATAATTCATTGATCGTAACACCCAGGCGGTTCGCCATGATCTCCAGAAACTTTCCTGTTCCCGCCGAACATTTATCATTCATCTGGAAATCGGATACCATTCCATTCTGTACAATGATCACCTTCGTATCCTGTCCTCCCACATCAATGATCGAACAGTCCCCCCCTGCAAGTTCACGACCACCTCTGGCATGGCAGGTAATCTCTGTAATTACATGATCTGCAAAATCAACTGCGATTCTTCCATATCCTGTAGCAACTACCTTTGTATCATCTGAGGTAACATCTACCCCCATCTCAAGCAACTTATTCTTGATCTTTTCGCAAGTCTCTTTGCTGCTCCATCCTGTCGGCAGTACGAAATGTTCTTTCTTATCTCCTTCAACAACAACCTTGGATGCTGTTGATCCGATATCAATTCCTACATAATTCATATTTCTTCCCTTTTCTCTCTTTAATGACATCCTGTTTCTATGCTGTTTTTCCAAAATGCCTCTGGTTATTAGGATAACATTTTCATAATATTTCTTCAATAAAACTGCCTGTTTTACTTATTGTTTATCCGGATAGACCGACTTCTCTATAGAGTTTTTCTATTGTAAAATTTCTCCGATATGTAGTACCTTCTATTCGGAATTTCCTGTTAAAAAAATGAGCCTGCCTAAAAAGCAGACTCATGCACTATTCTTCATTCTGATAGCTGATTTCCATCAGGCAGAGTCCCTGCGGCGGTGCCGTGACCGCTTCCCTGGTTCTTTCTCCGCCTTCCAAAAGTTCCTTTACCTTTTCCGGTTCGTAAAATCCTCTTCCGACACGCACCAGTACCCCGGCTATGATGCGCACCATGTTATACAAAAATCCATTTCCCGTGATCCGGATCGTAATATGCTCTCCACTTTGCAGAATCTGCAAATCCGTGATTGTCCGCACCGTTGTCTTTGCATTAGTACGGATACAGCAAAATGGTGCAAAATCGTGTTCTCCTACCAGATAAGCCGCTCCGCGTCTCATCTGCCCCACGTCCAGGTCAAAACTTACAAAGTAATTATAAAGCCTCTCTGTCGGAATCGGCACTTTCGTATTGATGATATGATATTCATAGGTTTTCAGAGTATCCTGATAACGTGGATGCCAGTTAAGATCCACCTCATCTGATTTTACAACTACAATATCTTTCGGAAGACGCTGATTCAGGGCATAAGAAAAACGTTCTGCCGGTATCCTGCTTTCCGTGTCAAACACAGCAATATTTCCTCTTGCATGAACCCCGGAATCCGTCCGACTCGCCCCTATCACCTGAATCTCTTCTCCGGTGAGCTTACAGATTGCCTTATTCAGCACTTCCTCGATCGTAATTCCATTTGGCTGGATCTGCCAGCCACAATAATTTGTTCCATCATAAGCCACTGTTAATCTGATTCTTCTCATCTTATGACTCCTTAAAAGATCCACAGCTTGAATGGAACATATCTTCCAACAACAAATGTGATCACAACATACAGGATCGTAATCAGGTATGCCATGTGGTCAGCACTCTTATAAATCAGAGGTTTCATCTTGGTTCTGCCATTGCCACCGCGATAACATCTTGCTTCCATTGCCATTGCAAGATCATTGGCACGGCGGAATGCGGATACAAAGAGCGGAACCAGGATCGGAATCATTGCCTTTGCCTTCTGGATCAGATTTCCACTTTCCATATCCGCACCTCTGGCAATCTGTGCCTTCATGATCTTATCCGTTTCCTCCAGAAGGATCGGAATAAAACGAAGTGCGATCGACATCATCATCGAAATCTCATGTACCGGTACATGGAGCTTATTCAATGGGTGAAGAAGCTTCTCCAGACCATCTGTCAGTGAATTCGGTGTAGTTGTCAGTGTCATAAGTGAGGATCCCATAATCAGATAGATCAGCCGGATCGCCATATAAACCGCTGTGCTTAAGCCGTACTCCGTGATCTTGATAAAGCCCACATGGACCAGTGTCTTTCCGCCCGGTGTCAGAAATAAGTTGAAACATACTGTGATCAGAAGCAGAATGATAATTGGCTTCAGTCCTCTGACAATGAATTTAAACGGTACCTTCGCCAGCTTAATGCATCCAAACAAGAACACAGTCGCAAGTACATATCCCAAAATACTTTTAAATGTAAAAAGAGAAATCAGATACAGCAGTGTGCATACAATCTTCACACGCGGATCCAGCTTATGGATACGGCTGTCAGCCGGATAATATTGTCCAATCGTTATGTCTCGAATCATTTGGCTGCCCTCTCCTTCTTCAGTGCTTTCATAATGCCATCCGCTGCTTCTTCTATCGTGGTTGCATCTGTCGGAACATCCATTCCCTTTTCCTTCAGCGCATGCATGATGTACGTTACCTGTGGTGCTGCAAGTCCCACACTCTCCAGTTCTTTGTAGTGTGCAAACACTTTCTTTGGCACATCATTAAACATGACGCTGCCTTTATTCATCACAATAATACGATCTGCATCTTGAATAGAGGAAATCCGTTGA
>ERZ894226.359-NODE-359-length-30505-cov-11.230542_pt1 | contig 30505 bp, 26 predicted proteins | sample MGYA00380294_ERZ894226 | MGnify/ENA primary metagenome ERZ894226 (study PRJEB32331, sample SAMN06328434) | human gut metagenome | biome: human gut microbiome; feature: stool | host: Homo sapiens | collected 2014-10-29 ... | reverse complement strand
AGCGCTCTCCCAGCTGAGCTACGCCCCCGTGCGAAGAAGTACTATACGGGAACTCGGACGGCGATGCAAGGACATTTTTGGAAAAACTTTCGCCCGTGCCGGCGCAGGCGAAACACGACCCGCCCGCTCAACCGGGTTTCCCGTGCTCCGCCAGTCCCATTATCGGGCCCGATTGCGAACCGCCCCTCCTCTGCGCCTCAGAACTATGCCGGTTTACTACGATGAATCAGGAATGTTCGACCACGCACGCCTTTTCACGCAACCGTCGGGCTCCCTACCTGCGGTTTTGCAAACGGGGAACACGCGGTGCTCGGGAGTCGCCGATCAGTCGTAGTAAACTGGCGGTGTTTTGAAATGACATCAGCTTGATTTCGCGGCAAAATGTGTTGGAGCCCTGAATTAATGGCCTTAACTTTTTCTAAAACGCGTCTTTTCTGCGACGCGCCTAGATTGGTTGTTGTTTAGCATTGGACTTGATCTTGCGTTGTGCGACTTGCTCGTGCATGGTAGTATTTCTCGACGTGAAGCGAAGAAATTAGGCCTTAGATGCCTTTATTAGAATTGCATTCACCGTTCATAAGGGCTCTTGGCGCAACGGTTAGCGCAGGGGACTCATAATCCCTGGGTTCTGGGTTCGAATCCCGGAGGGCCCACCAGAGTATTTTGAGGCCGGGCATTACGCCCGGCCTCTTTGTTATTAGCGCTGCAAACTAGCTTTGCCATCCAGAGACGTAAAGTTATTAACATTCATATTCGTAATTAACAATGGGAATGTCGCCAAGATGCTACCCAACCAACACATGGCGTCAATCGTTAGATATGAAAAAAGGCCCCAACTTGCGTTGGAGCCTCATTCAATGCTCGGGTGGAGACGAGGGGGATCGAACCCCTGACCTCTTGACTGCCAGTCAAGCGCTCTCCCAGCTGAGCTACGCCCCCGTGCGAAGAAGTACTATACGGGAACTCCCCCGCCGATGCAAGGACAATTTTGGAAATATTCTGCGGCGCGTGGAACAGGCACGAGGACGAAGAGACACACGATGCCCGAAATAGCCCGCGGGGCGCGCCCCAGGTGCCGCCGGCCAGAACAAAGCAATCCGCGGTGCTTCCGCGGGAGGGTTTCGTCTGAGCCCCTCTCCGCGCCTTCGGGTCAATTTACTGAATCGTGCGCAGCTCGCGCCAGCTGGTCGCTTCATAAACGGACCGGTTTACTACGACGATTCCCGGATTTCCGACCTCACGCCTGCTTTCGCAAAACGGGCAGGCAATCTACCTGCGGTTTTACGAGCGGCGAATTCGGTGTGTTCAGCCACCCTCAATCCAACGTAGTAAACCGGCATTGTTTTAAAATGGGACTTAATTACTGGCAGCATATAAAGTATTAAAAATGCTCACTAGGCCATTATTACTTACCAATACCAAGCCAATTGCACAGAACGTTTGCGCGCAATCTGGTCTCAGCACATCTCATCCCCTCGGTTTTTGGCTTGTAGCGCAACTCCAATCGCTTACACACACTGTGAATGATGGCATCAAGCTGTTCGTGATCATTGAGCATGTCATGAGTTACAAGAAATACGTCGTATCCCATGCTTTGCAATGCTGTCATTCGTGCGGCATCGTGGTCCAGCACGGCGCCTGAACCATGGATAACCTCTCCCTGAAGTTCGATAATCACAGCTTTCATTATTATTGGGTTTACGATGACGATATCGCCGTAACAGATTTTCTGACCTGCGATTTTTCGAGCTGAATTCGACAGCGGTGTTAAGTCGTTGACGTATATGTTTTTAAACTCCGCTCCGCCAGTACGCCTCGGAAGACTTAGCAACATGATTCCAGCAACTTCTAGCGGGGATGCCGCAATACCCATTACCTGCCGTGCGGCTTCGTAGAATTGTTTTCCCCACATCTCGCCCTTAACCTTCGCTGCAAATTTGTGCAGTTCTTCTATTTCAATAAGAGGCTTTCTCATCCAGAGCGATGTGCCTTTTCCGTTTGCTTTATTTCCGGATCCGTCATTCTGCTACCCACTTTGATCATTCTCGCTGTCCTTCTGGCTCGCCCGAGCATAGACTCGCTTCCATGGGGCCTCGTCTTGGGTTTCATCTAGTTCAAAAAGACTTTCTGTGGTGTACTGCTCTTCTTCTGATTTTGCTTGCTCAAGTGCCATGTCGACCGCGGGCGATGGTTTAAAAACCGAAAACCATCCGCAGAGCTCGTACATGGCCAGAACCAGGTCGCATGAAGAAACGCTTCGAGTCATGGTGAATAGCGTATGAAGAGGGTCTGTGACGCTAAAGCCCATGCCCGTGTCGATCGAGACCTTCTCTGTATAGGCGCTGTTCCATCGGATGGTCCGTCTTGTCTCGGAATGTAGGTTGCTTCGAGTTGATGCTGCTGTGATGACTGGGGTCTCGAGGACGTCGGTTACGAAAGGGGCTTGGGATAGAGCTCGCCAGCCTTCTTCGGAGTTGGGTTTGCGCGGGTAGAGGTCGCGCACCTGCGGTGGGCAGCGCCAATAGCGGAATGCGGTGTTTGCGCAGACGATTTCGTCCATTTGCGCCTCCCCTGGTATCGGCCGTAGACCGTGCGGTTGTGGTCGTGGACGATTATCTACCGGGGCATCATGCGGGTAAGTACCGGAAGCTGACCAAACGCTGACCAAAAGCTTGACGCAATCCGTTGAAAAGCCGCCATAGGCATGAACGCGCTGGTACAAGCTGTGAGCCAGCGGTCTCTGTCTCCACAATTGCACATAGATTACGCAGGGAATTCAATGAATGAACGCAGACGCATTTTGCAAAACGCGCAATGACGACACCTAAGGTGAACTGCGTAACATATAACGCCTTAGGTAACTTCGCTTCAATTTTGGTGTCAAAAAGAAAAAGGTCAGAGCCTTAACACCTCTGACCTGTGCTTTAGATGGTGGGCGATACAAGATTCGAACTTGTGACCCCATCCGTGTGAAGGATATGCTCTACCCCTGAGCCAATCGCCCGTCGCCTTTCGGCAAAAGAGATACTAACATAGCCGCGCGCGGTTTACCAAGAACTTTTTGCCCTCGATTTTAAATTCGTGGGTGCTAGCCAAGCCAAAACAACCAAGACAATCGGCAAAACCGCAGTTAAGCCACCCTTTATCGCTTAATCCACGAGGTCTCGGGACGGCAGATAAGTCGAGCATTGTTATAGGCCATGTCGAGCGTGAGGCAGGTGCGCGCGGCGTAGAAGCCGTCCTCGCGCTGGATGGTCAGCGCCAGTTCGGGCTTGTCGCCGGTTAGGCACAGCGGCAGCAGCAGTTGGATCCGACCGCCGTAGAACTGCGGCACGGCGAGCGTGTAATTGGCGGCGGCGCGGCGGGCGGCCTCGACGACGGCTCCCTCAAAGGCGCGGCGCAGCAGCAGCGAGTTGCCCTCCCCCATCAGGCTGGCGGGAATACGCGTGAGGTTCTCCTCGTCGCCCAGAATGTGGTCGATGTTGGAACGGATGGGCAGGCGGTAGTCAAAGACCAGCTCGGAGGGGTCCTCGGCAAAGCGCACGCGGCACGGCAGGTATTCAAACGAGACCAGCATGGGATCGCTTTCCTTAAAGAAACCCTTCAAAAACCAGCGCTGGCGCGCATCGGGCTTGGTGTTGGGCTCAAACAGACCGTAGATGGTCTCGTAGCGGCGCGTGTACAGGCCGGTGTTGAATAGGCAGCGGTCGTCGTCGAACACCAGCGGCAAGTTGGACGGGGCGGTCTGGTCCACGTCGCGCTCGGTCAGGAACACCGCGCGGCTAAACGAAAACGACAGGTAGTTTTTGAGAATGCGGTTGCCGGGACCCCAGTCCTCGGGGTCGGCGAGGTCGACCGGGCGGTCGTAGCAGGGCTCGTGGCAAAACGCAAAGTCGTAGACATTGCTGCACAGGGTGCTAGGGAGTTCCATGTGGCGTCCAATCAAGATAATGGCAGGCGTGCGGATGCTTTGATTTTATACGTGCGACGGATCGCCCGTGCCCACAACGCAACCGCGGCGCAGCTCGTCGGCGAGTTCTTCTCGCGTGCGGTTTCCGGAAACAAGGTCCTGGATCCATGCAAAGTACTGGTTGTCTTTGGGCTCGGGGCTGTCAGACAGCGCGTCCAGTGCCGTCTTCTAGCTGAACATAGCTCCATAGCATTGCTACCTCGTTTACGATTTTTTGAGTTAAAAGCCTGCCCCTAACGCGGGATGAATCACACTAGTTACCCGATCCAAATACGTCATCTACAAGATTAGGCAAGTCTGTCCATACTTGATAGGCGGCAACGTTGTCCGGATTCGTTTCTCTTGCACGACGTTTATTATCCGTATTGTGCTTTGCGGCATTGGTCAAAGCCTGGGCCTTGTTGCCGTCAATCATTTCGAGATTTACCGACTTGAACTTTGACGCGGAGGACCTGTTGGGGTCAGTAGATTTTAGAATACCAAGGTCGCGCGCTCTTTTCTCACATTGTGGCGTCGATGCAAAAGTTTCCGGGCATGGTGAGACATGATCGATAAACCATACTTCAAAACATGGATTAGAGATTGCGAGCCTAACTCCCTTTGTCTTTGCTTCTCGTTCTGCTGCGGCTAGGTTTCTGAACTCATCTGAATCGACCACGATCCATGCGGAACTCAATGCTTCGATTTCGCCTGCTTTAACGGCCTTTTTATCTGAATCGAGCTCTCGCGAAAGCTGCTTGGCCACCTTCAAAGGGTCTCCGTCAATATGCCGATACAGCACGCTTCCGCGAACGTCCATTTCAGTAATAAGGAAGTTAAAATATTCGGTTTCGGTCACCTTTCCATTGGACACAATTAGGTGGCGCTTTCGCTTGGCTCTTGTCTGCTTTTTGCGGCCGCGAGCAAGCCCTCTCCTTTCTGCCTTAGCCATTTATGTCAGCGCCTTCCTTCATGAGTTGGGCCACAAGTTGATGAAAACTTGGGTTGGGCAGCGGCACATAGACACCGTTTAAGTAATTGCGCCCCAGATTCTCATTTGCACGAGGCGAATACTCTATCGCAGCAATTAATTGCGAAGCACCTTCAGAGTCCTTTTCCACAAACCAGACCTGGTCACGTTCAAGCACCTCTTCCATGGGGCTGGTTCGCGTCATCAAGGTGACATCATGGGTCGAGAAGATTAGCTGCGCGCCCTTTGGATTTGTGTCGGGATCGGCGAACAGTGAGACGAAGTCGCGCAGGAGCGTAGGATGAAGGCTCGAATCAAGCTCGTCAATTACTGTTGTGGCCCCACTGCTTAAAGAACGTAAGGCTACCGAGAAAAACGCCAGCGCAGCTTTTGTGCCCTCCGATTCATGGGCGGAGCCCAGCCAAAAGCCATCTCCCGAGCCTTTATGGTGGAAGAACAGGTCATAAGCGAACGACAATTTAAAGTCTTCTGTAATTTTATTACGTGCCTCTTCCGGAATCTCATCGAGTCCAATGAGTGAGTCTTTTAAACCCATGACGCCTTCCGATTGACGGACATCTATGCCGTCAATTCCGATATCAGCATATTTAATGAGCTGAGATAGCATCTGAGCTCGAGCGTCATCGTTGATAAACAGCTTTTTTATGGTGGCGAGTTCTGCTAGATAATGCGTTGCATCATAGAGATTGATGTCATTGGCAAGAGCTGTGAATGCGGGTTGAATTACATCACTTCCAGCCGCCGCTGCGGCAGATAAGAACAAAGAATTATTGCGCGTGATATCCCAAAGTTGTTTTTTTGCACCTGTAAAGGTAGTACCAAATTTAATTGACTGTTCCCCGTTTATCGAAGAGCGGTCATAGAGAAGGGACGGCTGTTTTGATCGATACACAGTGAGGTTCTCATATGTAACCTCATTTTTGTTCACACCAAATGAAAACTCATACTTTAAGTTGCTAGCGATAAAATCTATCGAGAATTCTGTGTCACTTGATCGCGATTCCGAGTCAAGTAAAAAGGGGACGATGGGTATTTGAGAATTCGCATCGCCTGCCGCATAACCTGTACGAATAAAGTAAGAGACAAAGTAAAGAGCATTTAGGAAATTTGATTTGCCTGACGCGTTTGCGCCGTAAACCGCAGCCACTCGCACAGGCCCAAGTTCCTTTTTGCTCGAAATCGGTTCAAACGAGAACTGTTGAGCATCTCGAAAGCTCTGAAAGTTCTTAAATGAAAAATTGAGAATCATCGTCAGAATCCTTTTCACAAAAGCCGACACCCATGACATCCTTTAATTACAACGACAATTATATTGTTTTAAAACCAATATTTGTTAGTTATGAACAAATATTGGTTTTAAATCGAGATATAAAACGAAAAGTTTAAATCGGTCTTGTAGATAGGGGCGTTAATGCGCGTTGGTACAGTTGCCAGAGATGGGTGACGAATCCGAGCAAAGCGAATGCTCAGTCTTTCTTTAGCGAATCGAAGTCAATCAGCTCTAGCTGCTCGACGAACTTCTCGAGATACGAGGCGACTTGCTCGTTGTTCACGAATAAAGGTCTGTCCTGCGTCAGCTTGCCCGACTTATAGGACGGATATCGGAGGCTGATGCCGTTGTCGTCGATGTCGGCAATGCTGTTCACGAATGCCCCCATATTCTTGATGACCTGTCGGTCCTCGCGCCCCCTTTGTTCCGGAAACCGCGAGAGCAGGGAGTTCCAGAGTCCTGAGAGGCCGTGGTTCCCCTTCGGCTCACGGCCGCACTTCCTAATCGCCCGCTTGATAGCGAGTTCCATACAGTGCCTCGTGAGAAATAGCACAGGAATCGCGTAGGAATGATTTAGTATCACGTACATGCTTGGCCTATCGATAGCCGTCCTGCCGGCTGCGGCCAACACCTTGGCAGCATTGAGGAATGAGCGGATGAACTCGTCTTCGAACATCTGGTCCTTGAGCTCAGGCTTCATAAGAGCAGACAAGTCAAGCAGCGAGAAGCTGTTGAGCGTCGGGTCTTCCAGGCCCTTCATCTGCGGCTTCATCGCGCGGCTCTTTTCGTATTTGGGGAAGACATGGTTCTTGAACGCGTCGCCCATCTAGAGCACCTCCCCGGTGGTCACTACCATCTTCGCCTCCCGACCGTCGGTCAATGAACACGGTCACGGGCTCGCCCTTGGTCTTCGTGACGATAGTCATGAATCACATGTCTATTTTATTTGCTACAAATGACTATGATTCGGATTAATTTGAACAGCTTGTTTCCTGCTCTTGGTCCGCTTCGGCGGCTTGGGGTGGTGCTGCACTGTCTATCTCAGAGTCCAATAATCACACTCTAGTGATTGAGGTCTGCATCAGCAAAAATAATAAACCCCGTGAGCAAGCTCGTTCCATTTTTGCTTAAGAAAGGCCTCATTTGTAACAACCCATTCAGAAGCCAATTTCATTTTCTTGGAATTGATGTTTCCGGTGATCACTTTACCTGAGGGTATTTCAAGAACAACTTCTTTTTGCTGATATTGAGCATGTAGGTGAGGCTTGTTGTGGCCGTTTTCGGAAGTGTGAATGATAAATTTAATCCCATTTTCCTCCCCAACACGTCCTCGCTTCGAGATGTAGTCGAATATGCATTGCCATTCACGCATTTCTGGAGCTTGAAAGTGTAACCAAACGGCCATTGTCTCCCCTTCATGTTCGGCATGTTGCTTTGCAGTCATGTTAGACGGATGAAGTCAACGTCACATTATTAGGCTATTTCATTTAAGATATTAACGAAGTCAGCTCTACGGTTTGCGTTGCTTTTGCTGCACTCGAGTGGCGAGCCATAGATTCGATGGCAATCTTGCTTTCAAGAATTCAACCCGTCAATCAATGCTCTCATCGTGGAGTCCAGTATTTTGAGTAGTCAATTCGCGATGAGCGGCGAGTAGCAAGTAATGAATGCTCGGGCACTGTGCTCTTTTGAAAAACGAGCGCCTCAGCAGCGATGTACGGCGCACAAAAGTGCTGATCCCAGCAGGAATAGCGCTAAGGAGGCAGCGATCCAGTTGCTGTCGCCGGTCTTGGGGAGCGTCGGCGTCGTAGCCGTTGCGGATTTGGGCATGGTCTTCTTGGTGGCTGTGGTCTTGGTCGCCGTCGTCTTGGTTGTCGTGCTTGTCTTGGGAGTCGCGGCTGCCGGCTTCACCGCGGAGTCCGTCGCCGGTTCCGCACTAGGTTGCCCCGCAGCGGGATCAGCGCCATCAGCAGTCTCGCCCGTCCCGTCACCCGCCACGTCGCGCCCGTCCGTCTCCACCGCCGGCGGCGTGGCCACATCGGGCTCAACCACCACATGCGGTGCCACCGCACCGGAGGCATCCACCACGCCGCTAGCACCAAAGACCCCGCCAGCAGGCGACACAAGCCGCGCGGACACAAGCGACCCGCCCAGGCAAGCAACGCCGCCGTCGGCACCGGCCGCATCGAGCCGCGATTCGTCGACGGAAAGCCGACAGCCGGCCGCGCCATCGCCAAGGCTTAAGTCCTGCAGATACACGCCGTAGGCGCGCACGCCCGCTCCGGGCCCGGCGCCCGCGGCAACGACGCGCCCGCCGCCGCGCACGGCCATGTCGCCTGCGATCAGGCCGGCGACCGCCTCGTCCGTTATATCGGCCCCGTCTGCCCGGACATCGACGGTGCAGCCGTCCACCACGAGCGCCTGCGAAACGTGGATCCCGCACTGCGAGCCCGTCGCCTTCAGTGTCCCGGTGCCGCGAAGCGTCAGGTTGCCCCACACCTCCATGCCGCACAGCGTGATGTCCGCATCGGGCGCATGCGACTCCGTCACGGAGTTTTGCCCGGCAAGCGTCAGCACCAGGTCGCCTTCGGCGCCGATGGCCTCGCCCGCGTAGCCGTTAAGCTCCAGGTGGTCGGCATCGGTCCAGGTCCAGCCGGGGCCCGACACGCCCGGCTCGCAGTACGTCACGCCCGCGATGATGAGGCTCTCCGCGCCCGCGGAATAAGAAGGCCCGCCCAGCAAAACGCATAGGCAGGCAATCATCATTGCGCAACTACATTTTCAACAAGATAGAACAAATTGGATGCCATTAGGTTGAAATCCGGATAGTTTTGGTGCTTTCGATATTAAGGGAATTATCGGAACAGCTCATCATGGCTGCCGGTGCGTTCAAAGAAAGCTACCTCTTCGTTTGATGACCATATAACAAGCCAGTCGCCAGAGTTTGCTACGTGACATTCGTTTCGCCCTGCCCAGTTGCCGCCTAGCCGGTGCATATTATGACGTCGCTTTAATATGTCCATTGACTCAGGTGTATTCTGTAGCACCAAGTCAATTAGCTTTTGAAGCTCAGATAAATCCCATTTACGGCGCTTTGCTTTTTTCTTTAAATCGCGGGAGAAGGCTGCAGAGAACTCTGCGGTTAACGTGCTCATTGTGCCATCGCCGCAGCGATCAGATCGGCGCCATTGTCAAAGCGTCCTTTTTTGCCAGCTGCAAGAAAAGCGTCCCCCTCGCGAATGGCCTCAAGGCTTTCGGCATTGGGCTCCTCAGGGGCAAAAGTCAACGGGATGCGATGGGTGTTGACCATTTGCTTGAAGAACGCGCGCGTTACGGACGACAAATCAAGTCCATAGTAATCAGCCACTTCCGCCGCCTCGCGTTTGAGGTCGTCGTCAACCCTGATGGTTAATGTTGAGCTTGCCATTTTTAGACCTTCCAATCGCGTGAGTGTATCCTTAGTATAACGCACATACAATAGTAGATTATGTAATTACAAGTAATTAACTATGCATATGAGTTGTATGGCACGTAAGAATTTGCATGCGCGAAAATAGCAACGCTCCCTTCTCAAGAAGCGTTGCCCTCAAAGCTTCAACGGAGTTCTTTTATTGCAGCTAGGCGCGTCGCGCCGCCTCAGCAGCGACATGCGGCAGCTAGAAGTACTGTTCCTAGCAGGAAGAGCGCCACGGATGCTGCAATCCAGTTGCTGTCGCCAGTCTTGGGGAGTGCCGCAGTTGTTGCGGTGGCAGTCTTGGGCTTGGCCGTCTTGGCGACCGTGGTCTTGGTTACTGTCGTTGTTGTCTTGGTTGTCGCGGCCGCGGGTTTCAGCGAGGGATTTGCCGTGGGCCCCGTGGTGGGCTCTCCTGCAACTGGGTTACTATCGGCGGAAGGCTTGCCCGCACCATCGCCCGGCGCCTCGCCCCCGTCGGTCTCCCCCGCCGGCGGCGTGGCCACATCGGGCTCAACCACCACATGCGGTGCCACCGCACCGGAGGCATCCACCACGCCGCTAGCACCAAAGACCCCGCCAGCAGGCGACACAAGCCGCGCGGACACAAGCGACCCGCCCAGGCAAGCAACGCCGCCGTCGGCACCGGCCGCATCGAGCCGCGATTCGTCGACGGAAAGCCGACAGCCGGCCGCGCCATCGCCAAGGCTTAAGTCCTGCAGATACACGCCGTAGGCGCGCACGCCCGCTCCGGGCCCGGCGCCCGCGGCAACGACGCGCCCGCCGCCGCGCACGGCCATGTCGCCTGCGATCAGGCCGGCGACCGCCTCGTCCGTTATATCGGCCCCGTCTGCCCGGACATCGACGGTGCAGCCGTCCACCACGAGCGCCTGCGAAACGTGGATCCCGCACTGCGAGCCCGTCGCCTTCAGTGTCCCGGTGCCGCGAAGCGTCAGGTTGCCCCACACCTCCATGCCGCACAGCGTGATGTCCGCATCGGGCGCATGCGACTCCGTCACGGAGTTTTGCCCGGCAAGCGTCAGCACCAGGTCGCCTTCGGCGCCGATGGCCTCGCCCGCGTAGCCGTTGAGCTCCAGATGGTCGGCATCGGTCCAGGCCCAACCTGGGCCCGACACGCCCGGCTCGTAGTACGTCGCGCCCGCGATGATGAGGCTCTCCGCGCCCGCGGCATAAGAAGGTCCGCCCAGCAAAACGCATAGGCAGGCCATGGCAACAATCGCAATGTGATGACGGCTGGTGTAGGACTTGGCAGCAAACATACCCGCTTCGATCTTCGCAGGAGCCAATAGAATGTGCACCAGAAAATGCCCTGGTAGCAGCAGCTATTAGTTTAGCGAGATCAGGCCGTAAGCAAAGAAAACGCCCGTGAACAGTGCCAATAATTAGGTGTAAATCGTTTTGTCAGTCGGCGAAAGGAAGCTTCTCATATGTTGAACAAGCGCATGGCATCAGCAAGGCGTTGAGCAACTAGGCGTAATCACATAACGGCATCAGATTCAGTTGATGCGCACTGCGCCCTTTCGCTCAACGTTTCGATTGCCTCCTTGATGTCATTGCGAATCCATTTAGTTCTCAGTCCGCCCATGCGAGATTTGGACCCCATTTTGACAAGTTGCGCGTCAATCTTTTTTAACCATCCAACGGCTTCATTCAGGCTATGCTTGTCTCTATATCTCTTCATGCCGGTATGAAAAAATGAATGCAGAGAATTTTGTGAGTCGGCGGTTCCTACATAGGTTGACATGGCCACAGTTTCAGCTGGTACATTCAGTATTCTATTTTGGTGCTCGGATTTAATGACTTCTTCAAAAAACGCGGAGATTGTTTTACCTGTGTTCTGGTCAACTATAGAAAACTCAAAACTGATGCGATTTAAATCTCGCTCCCTTTCATCTTGTTCAACCTCAGTTATAAGTTTGTCCATTATGAGATTGGCATCTGTACCATAAAAATCATTAAAATTATCCCGTTCTTGCCTCAAAGCAGCAGCGTCGCACTTGGGGTCGTGATTTACGGCGAGCCGAAGCGAATCGAGAAGCTTCTCGCGATATGATTCATCCCAGAACCCAAGATTAATAAGATTAAGTGAAAACCCAATGATCTTATAGAACCATTCTTGAGAATACTGCCCCTTAGCTAGCATGTTTTTAAGTTTGTTCGCCAGCAATTCAACCTCACTGTCTTCCAAGCAGTGCAAAGCGCTCCAATGGTATTCCATTTCTTGGGCCTCGACGTCTGCAGCTGAATTGGGGTTTTTCTTCAGCACAAATTTTTTGAATGAACTCTTAACAGTTTCTGGGTTTATATCCTTCCCTTCAGCTAAAGGGGCAAGGGCCCTTGATAAAGTAAGATAGTTGTCATATTCCTGAAGTTCAGACGCATTGAAAATGCTCATTGATTTTTTCGCCTCTTTAGGCTCATCAGGAACTATTCCTGCTGATGCTTGAACTGTATAGCCAACAAAATCTGAGAACGCTTTTACTCTTCCATGAAAATCGATATTTTCATCGAAAAGAACCGACGTATTTAATGCGCAGTTAATAGACGGAATTGATCTTAATAGAGCCCTTATATTGACAAGGGATCCCTTCAGTCCTTCAGCAATAGCATCCATGACTTCGAAGTCGATATGTTTGGGAATGCGCAGCTTGTCCTTTACCATGACTCGGTAAAGCGCCTGTAGGTCTGGCTCATATTCGATTTGGCGTATAACCGCCTTTTCAACAGAACAGTCATCCTCAAAAGACAGGGGCTGATTCCTAACGAGCATCACATGCCAGCCATGGTTTTCGACCATATTGTTAACGAACCCAAGAAATGAACGGTCATCATGGGCGAAGCTACTGCGTTCGCAATCGTCCAATATTACGAGAACTTTCGTCATGTCGATTAAAGACAGCATCAAGTCGGAATTTACTGATATCTGAATTCCTAAATCTGCAATTTTGCTATTTAATGCTGAGGTGCCGGCTTCAATTGCACTTTTCTTAAAAACGTTCATCGCGGTGCCAACGCGATCTTTTGCGTTTTCGTAAATATGGAGTCGTGAAGCCAGAACTCTATTGCAGATCTCATCATAGCCGGAAACGCCAAATAGCGACACGCGACATGTCTTTACGCCTATATCATTTAGAGCGGCTTTAAGATCGTTCTCGCAATAATACGTCTTCCCCGAACCCCATTCGCCATGCAGAACTACAGCTTGAAGGCCAATGGTGTCACATTGCATGTATTTTTTAATTGCCTCGGTGATTTCTTTTGCTTGCATTGCGTGTTCTCCAATCGGTCATTCCTGGATTTGCAGCACTAGATCAAGTGTTTGCTGAGTCAATATATTTAGCAGCTAATGCCTTCCCTACATGCTGATCTTGCTGAACTCGCACATTCGGTATTCGTTATTGTAATTGCTGATAACTACGAAAGACGGGGCGTATCGGCGCTAGCCGATACGCCCCGTCCTCAGCTAAGGTGACTTCGCTGCAGGTCAGGCCCTACCTAGCGCAGGCGGTCTCTCCCCTAATCCCGCTTAAACAGACCCATCGTGTACACCTTGTCCGCCACGTCAGCGAGCTCTTCGCTCCAACGGTTGGCGACAATCACGTCGCAGCCAGCCTTGAAGGCCTCCAGGTCGTGGGCCACTTCGGAGTCGAAGAACTCCGGCGCGTCCAGCGTGGGCTCGTAGACCACCACGGGCACGCCCTTGCCCTTAACGCACTTTATGACGCCCTTGATGGAGCTCGCTCGTAAGTTGTCGCTGTTTGACTCTGTCGTCAGACAGCACACGCCTTGGACCGGCCACTGCTCGCCCATGCAACTATTCACAACAAGAGCTTACATGAAGCATGCACCGTTCTATAAAGATGCTTGGATTATCCGACTAGAACCCAAGACCGAATCAACATGATTCGATGAATAGTTTCTCTACAGCTCTTATATCATTTTGATATTGAGCCATTTCATATCGGTAATCGTCGGCAGTGTCGACAACGCGGTCTTCCCTATCGTCTTTATACTCAAGATTCAAATCCCATACAAATTCGGAAACGCAATCTTTAACTACTTCCTCTACCTGGTCTAACGAAATGTCTTCCGTTAGAAATTCACCTAAACCGTCACAAAAACCATAAAGTATCGAATATGGATTTAAATTCTTGAGCATCGCATCGTGAATCTTCTTTTTTACAAACGTTTCCCAATCCTCGATATAACAGTCGAACATCGAAGGTTGATATTCAGATTCCCAATCACGACCATTACCAAAGCTCTCAACGGAATCTATGACATATTCTTTAAGCCAACGATTCGCTTCCGCCTTAAGCGCAAGTGAAAGACGTCCAGAAACTTTATCGGAGACATTCAGTATCTTTTTAGCTCTTTCAAGGTCTTCCAATAAGTCATAGGCTGTTAAATAGCTTGTACCTATCGCTAAATGACTCAAGTTCAAAAAGGAGCATAGCAATTCCGCATAGTATGGGCTGTTATAGAAAGCACCCCGACCTGAGCCAACCAGCAAAAGCGAAACAGATTCCCAGGCTTTAGTGTTTTCTGAATCGAGCATTTCACTCAGAAGAGATCCAATCCATTCAAAATCACTATCGATAAGAAGACCAATAATCTGTCGCAATACAGAACAAACATAATGCTCCGGACATAGACGAAGCCAAGATCCAGGGCAATCAACTTTAAGGGTTAAAACCTCGCCTTTAATGGCCCTGAATTTAAATGCGTCGATAACGGACCTATCTGTATTGACCTTAAAAATGGTTTCTAGCTGATCGGCATATATTGCTGATTCCACTATCGCTGTAGACTCTAGGGTATTTCCAGCAAGAAAGGCGGCACAGTAATCATTAACAGAAGGGTTAATCATTGCAACATGCCGCTCACCATCGATAACAACCGTTTTGATTACGGCCGACTCAAGGCGCTTGATTGCACGATCAAAGCAATCGATAGAACAATCAATCCCATAAGATAGTTTGATTCTAGAATTAAAGGCAGTTTTTAGATGTGACAGGCTTACGAATTTCTTTCCAAACGAAAATAGTTGAAAAGCAAGAACTCTCTCTTCCTCACCAAGACGCTCTTCGAATTCGTTTTTCCAGATATCAATAGGGTTATTAAGACGTGAAACAATCTCTGAACAGTAATTGTTCAAATCACATTGCTCAATAAATTCCGGGCGAGAACAATACTCAATCACACGAGGATTATAGTTGGCGTGTTCACAAATCTTAACGCAGCCCGCTTTATCTTTATCGACTTTTTTAGATAGCGCCTCTATGTACGGCTGCGGTACGTTTTCGAATCGCAAGTTAGAAAGAAGTATTCGAGCTTTGTCCAATAAGGCCATGGAACTGGTGTCTATTAAAACAAGCTGATCATCAAGTTTGCGAATCAAACGATGAAAAGAATCGTCCTTCCTACCAGCTTCGTTGAGAATGGAAATGCGTGAATTGAGAATTATCTTTCGCTTGTCAGATTTCTTAACCATAAAAAGTAAGCTGCTAATCAGGCGCAGCAACTTTGAATCGACATCAAGAAAATTCTGTCCAAGGAAATCATCTAGTACAATAAGTTCCGGTAGGTTGGAATCGGGCGAAGATGCGCTAATTACGCCCTCCAATTCATAGCATGAAGAATAGAGAACGCGATAACCAGCTGCGGACATTTGAAGGGCGAGCATTTGTGTAAGTGTGGTTTTGCCCGTACCCGGATCGCCGGTGATGATTAGACAGGGGTTTGATTCGAGAATATTGACCGCCCTGTTAAATAGAGCGGTTTGGACAAATAAGGATTTGCGTTCATCGATATTAGCAAGATACAAATCACAGCCTACAAAGAATGACCTGTTGTACAGGTTTTGCAGCACATTGGTCCCAGCAATCCATAGCTTAAAATGATTACGCAGAATATCTGAATTAGACTCATCAGAAAGGAGCTGGTCAAGCTTAACGGAATCCAGTAGTTTGAAATCTTGAACACCGAGAGCTTTCGCCTTAGAAAACAATCGCTGTTGGAATTCTCTCGTAACGCCAGAGGCCACAGTAAGTATTAAACATCTGGAGGGAAGATTACCGCGAGAGTCTAGCTGTTTAATCAAAGCTAATAAAGTTGATTCAAGCCTGGAATAACGCACATGCTGAGTCCAATGCTTGGCTTGAACGACAACCGATGGACAGGCATGAGAACCACAGAAATAAAAATCGGAGGCATCTATCCCGCCATCCCTGCCCTCGGTATAGCAGGACAGCTTAATATGCATAAGCTTTTCGGCGACATCACGACTGAGCAACTCAAACTCATAGCTATCAAGCGCGGAATAATTAAATTGCATATGCCGAGCTCCAAAAGAACAAACAAGAATACTCCTTGCAGTATAACCATGTTTAATAGTCAAGGACGATAAGTTCGGGTGGGCAGTAATTATTTAGACCCTTAATAAGTAGCAAATTGGCTTTAATAAGAAGGGGCATATCGGCAGCCACTTGTCAGCCCTTCCCTTTTTGCGGATATGCAGTTATCAGTAAGAACTTCTAGAGCTGTCCAAAAGTGCGATCTGATTATTTGCGCATTGGATTAGAAGAGTATCGGCTCCCCCACCATGAATTCGCAGACAACACATGGGAACCTCCGGCATCATATTGCTGCCTATTTAAACCAACTCAATCGAGCTTTCTGCAACATCAATGCCAGGTGCGTATTTCTGCACTAATTCATCCAGAATTAATCGGTTCCCCGGCGTCATCTTTGGGGAAGCGACGATCTTCATCGAAGAAAATGCTTCGTCTGAGATAATCAAATCGTAAAAGGAAGGAATTTCGGGATCGCATCTATCAAGTATGACCTCAGTGGCCCTCTTAACTGCTTCAACATCACCCTTGATTACAGAGGCGATGCCCACAGGAACTGCCGTCAAAACATATCGCCATTCGTTTTGGTATGACCAGGCAGTAGCTTTGTGAATCCCAAGTGTGTTTAAATCGGCTTCTATCCAGCCGTTTTCGAAGTTACGGATCAACTTTGGAAACAGAAGCGACTTATCGTTCGTATACTGGACTTCATGAAGCATCTCAACGCTTCGGGCCATTTCTTTAAAATGATATTTTTTATCCCAAAAGTCTTCGAGCGGCAATTGAAGTCCATCAAACTTGCCACCAGGAGTATTCAAAACTGCGTCACTAGATAGCTTACTTAGGCTTTCGGTAGACACAGAGTACCGCTTAAACGGATGACTCTTCATTTGGATTCTTACTCCACATTCAGCTCCAGCATACTCGCGCCACATGGGGATGCTTTCCTCATCAGAAGAGGTCCAACAACTGACGAGCTTCATTTTTCCAAGATTTTGAGAGTCTGCTGAACGCTGTTCTTGTGGGTCGTCAACCTTATCTAACCGGCTGAACCTGATAGTTCGATTATGCAGAATCAAGGCCAGCGTATCTAGGCTTGCATAATGATAGAGAACGGCGGGTGCTTCCATGTTTGGCTCCTAGCTATAACAATGAGTCCATATCACTGTTCATCAAAATTTATAGACGCGGTCGTCGACGCGCCAATGCCAATTAAGGCGGTACACCTTAATCCTTGCCTTGCGAATGCAAACGCGGAGATGGCCAGAGATGACCGTCGCTGGCATATCGCTTTTACACCCACAGCACGATGATTGACGCACATGTGCACCACGATTTACGTCGTACATGCACAATAGCGTTAAGCCCAATCGTTACCACAGCCCACTTCCAATGAAATGGAATAAGACACCACGAATTACCATAATTTCCTGAGCCATCAAAATGCAATCGCGAACCATTTCAAGCAAATAGGTGTTGCCTCGAGAATCGTTGGTCCCATCCTCACGCAAAGTGCGAATTACTTGAGTCGCGCAGTCGAAATCCGTCCGATTATGACTAAATGCATTGCGCAGAACCGGATTCCAACACTGCTTGATAAGGCCAGTAAATGGGCCCGTACCGACAGCGTTGAATCGCTTTGCCTTAGGGGCTTTAGAAAGTTTGTCGAACGACTTTGCACCTAGGTCTACACCTTTGGACATGACATCGAACGCCCCGTTACATTCGATGTTGTCGAGCCCGATAAACAGAACAAGCAGGCTGCCAATAAGCTCATATTCCCGACAATAAAGCTTCTCAATATCACTAGGAGTGCAGCAGAACGTACCGTACTTTTCCAAGTCATAGGCGTCTCCCGCCATAAGAAAGGTAAAACCGTTGAGGAGAACCGGATAAGATTCAGCTACGGAATTCAGAACTTCGTTGATTTCAGCAAGCAGCGACTTGGCAGTCATATTGGTTTTGAGGTAGTAACCTGCTAGGCCGGAAAGCGCCCCTGCCTCTAGACCAGAAACGAGTTTTTCACATTCAACAGCGCGCTCATGCGCGTCACTTCCTGCAATCATGGGAAGACCGAGCCAAGACATTTTCGCGATTCGGCTCAGCAAGGGATAGTGTCGATTGTCCTCGCCGAGCAGTTTGCGCTCGAATTCCGAAAGAACCTTATCCGCATAATCGTCATGCCCATCGCAATACAGTTGAAGAGCGGTCCTCAGGGCAGGCCAGTCTTCGCGGTAATAATGAAGACAATAAACCATATCCCTCACGTACTCGCTGAGTTCATCAAACGGAATCAGCCCAGAGGCTCTGATAAAGGGGCTTGTCATGCAGGCACAATGTTCCACAGATATTTTATATGACGGAAGCTCACCAGATAACTCCACCATAACTCGGGCGCAATCTAAATTTCCACCCATGGAGGCAACCGTGCCAGGGTCGAGATTAAAATCAATCAAAGCGCAGCTCGGGTCAAGGTGAACCGCTCCGTCGATGCGGTTCCGGCACTGCGGACACAAGTATCTAACCGGATAGTCATTAACAAATCCAGCCTGAACGCGTACACGATGCACGCATCCACATACTCCGCAAGTGACAAAGAAGTTCTTAACCACAAACACCTCTATTCAACCTCGCTGATTACGCGAATCAGAATTAACCAACCGATGCTAAATCTGATACAAAGGCTATAGAAGAGAATTACAAGATCCCCTCGTATCTCCCGCGAACATCCTCGAAATCGTGCTGTCATCCTTATTCTATAAAAAATGCCCAAAGCGACGCCTTGATAGCCCCTCGCAAATCGCCGAATCGGCAAATCCGCGATAGTGGCAAGATAATTCATCGGGCGAAAATCAAAAACCGGATAAACCTCGACTAGGGCGACCACAAGATTACGGCGAACGCCTCACTCGAAGTCCTTGTTCCTCAATCTCGATACGTAACGATCGAGCTCGTAAAGGGCGTCAATGTAGAGCTGGGCTACATCTCGAACACCCCCCAATGTCAAAGCAAAACCCTTGGAAATGGAGTCCGCCGTCCTCGTTCGAATCTTCCGAGTATGTTACCAGGACGACATCACCGTCCCGAACGCTTTCGGTCTAAACGATACCCTCTATGTATAGGCGATAGAGCTTCGCCTTAGGAAAGCCATCCATGATTGACTTGGTGCGGACATCCACACAAATCCGTCCGCCGTCGAATCCGTACTTAGGGTGTTTGTTCGTTCTTTCCGGGTGCGCGATCACGAAAGAGCGGATAGCCTCAAGGAAGTCCAGGCAAAGCTCAAGCCTTGCCGGATCTGAGAACTCAAATCCCTTCGAGACATCGTCACGCAGGCAGTTCTTTACCTGCCAATAAGAGCGCTTAATCCAATCGGCGAGAACAATCAGGTATACGACATCCTTTGGCTTGCCGCTGAACCCGCCTTCGATTGTCGCGTTGAAATCCTGAATGCTGTATTCATTTTTCAGTATCAATTCCCACATCAACTTACGGCGAGCCTTGTCTTTCGCGAGTCACTGTTTACCTATGCCAAGGCCCCTTTTATCAAGTTGGGGGTGCGGATGATTTCTTGGACCGCGCCTAGGCGTATCCAAGCTTCCTGCGGTACTCCATTGGGCTCACCCACCCGAGGGACTTATTGATCCGCTCCTCACGATAGTACACAAGGTAGGCCTCGAGCCTCCCCATGAACTCCTCGGCCGTCACAACCTCCCAGTCCCTGTAGCGGAAGTGAGGTTGTATGCCTGCGGGTCGAACCCGTCGCCCTCCTCCGCGGCCATCTCCCGGAGCGCCGCGTCTATAATCTCCTGTAGGTCATCGTGTCTCTCGTTCACCTCAATGGTCCTCCTAACGCCGGCGTGTTGGCACCACCAGCGCAGTGGCGGCGGGGAGGCACGGTGGCCATTATTCGGCGATCGTAATTGGTCAAAATTATTTGACCAATAGCGGTTAAAATCGCCCGGCGCTAACAGCGCTTCGTTCGGCAAAAGACATCTACCCGAATGTCCGCCCCTGTTTTTATTGCTGCAATTAGCGCTGCTGTCCATCTTTAGCAGTCATGGTTCTTTGATTTGAAACTTGGGCTAGAACGTGAGGGAGCTGGGATCTCTATTCCCAGCTCCCTCACTATCCGCAGCCCTTGCTCTGCGATTTGTTTGCTGGAGGTGGTATCTCTGACGTCCGGCTTTAGGCCCAGTGCTTAGTCTTCCAATCTAAGCAAAACTTGCCGTTCTACTTCGGGAAAGGCGCTTGGCTTAATCATTCTTGCAGAGCTAATTCGACCTAGCTTAGATTAAGCAGCCGACATATCGCCCGCGCGGCTTTGCGGCCGCTTCATCTTTATTCTAGTGTCTTAGTTTGTTTGGAATAGTCGAAATCCCCTCTTTGGTGATAGCAACGCCTCAATCAGCCGCAAAATAATAATTCATAGAAGTTTATACGCTGCTTAGTCGTCAGTCTTCTTCTGTTCCTCATGCGTTTCCTTGTTTTTCAGCAATGCTAGATAACGCTCGAGTTCAGAAAGAGAGCCGCGGTATTTTTCAAATCGACGAGAATCATAAAAATAGATAACGAACTGATTATTGTCATCTAAAAAGCCCACTCTTAAATCAAGGGGCTCATGGAAGTACTGGCTTCCAGCGTTTTGCGATTCATCAAAAATCGGGTACTGCAACTTTTCAATCACAATGGCAGGCTGTCTGTAGTTTGGCAGCGTACGATTTCGCATACCAGCCTTCCAAGAAACAACATCCCCTGCCGATAGCGATTCGTTAGAAATATACGCCTCATAGGATTTTTTTAGCTCTTGTATAGCGGAGTCATCGTCTTTGGACACATTCAAAGAGTCGATAAACTTCTTCATATCGTCAGATTCCAAATTATGTGTCAGCAGGTTCCTTAATGCTGTGTCCTGAATCGCATTTTCATTCATATTTACCCCACTAAAATACTCTTGTTGCTGATTTGCTTATTAGCTAAATCGCTATCGTCTTTATATGTGTTTACATTGCTTACTGTAGTACCGGATTTTTCGCATGCCTCGCAAAGTTCGATTCTGCATTTAGCAATGGAGCAGATTTTGGCGTATTCAGCGATGGTGATCTGTACGTCATTTGTTAGATCGAGCTGTTTTGCTGCGCGTAAAAAAACAGAGGTGCTTGCATAAAGTGTTTCGATAATCCGCTTCGATAGTTCGTTTCCAGGCATGTTTAAGCACTTGGAAAGCGTACTGATTAGAGCGGTTTTGAACTCGTTGTCTAATAATGGCAAATACCACTTGACGGATTCACTAGAGTTGGTAAGACCCTTGTTCAGCAACGAAACAGAATCACGGATAATACCAACCGTTTTAACGACATCTGAATCGGAAGAGATATCACAATCCTTGCTGGAAAGATAGCAGTCTTTTGAATGTGGAAGAGCCTTTCCATTTGACCAGAGTTTAGGCGCCGGATGCATAACCTTATAGGCCGCAAACACTGACAACAGCGCACACAGGCTCGACAGTAATGAAATTAAGAACTCTAGGGCGCTCACTCTTCATCGCCATTCTCGCTACGGCCGAGACTCAATGCATCTCGTATTATCATTTCCAAATCATCAGCAGTAATTATGTACCCATCATCGCTTGTTTCATTTTCCCTATATTCATCAGGCCCAGAGCCCGCGTTACTGCTAGTGAAAGACATGGCTGCTAAATAAGCTGAAACGGCTAATGCAACCGATGAATTAATATAAGGAGACAAGCTTGTCTGTACATCAAAGAAGTGCGACTCAAACAGCATCTGATTGACCGCCAGACCACAAGACAACAAAAGCGAAAGCATGAGGAGGATAATTCCAACGCCCCATTTAATACCTGAATGAATTTTTGAACAATTGCCATGAATCAACTCAAAACAGAGAAGTGACGCAGAAGAAAAACTAAAGGCCGCTTTACTCAGATCGCTCATAAAATACTCGTAGAAAGACTGTAATCCGGAAATTGCAAGTAATATACCGCAGGCAATAGTGGGAAGTAGAATTCCGACAAGATTCCAGATGAAGGCAATGCTAAATTCAAAAATAAACTGATGGCTTTGCCGAAAGCCGTTCACTTTATTAATAATACTGCTAATCAACTTGTTCAATCAGAATTGTCACCAGAATTCAGTTATTCATCTAGGCAGATTTATTCCAAATAAGGTAAAACTTACCGAATTTAAATAATCTATAGAGCGATCTCCGGACGAGCGTCGATTCATCATTTACCTTTCTTATAGCCACAACGCCACCCTGTCAGTTCAAAAAAATTGCGACTAGCGTCACGAACAACGCGCCGGCTGCCGAGTAGATCCACGTGGAACGACATATACAAACCTCGCACGCAACGGCGGGCTCTCGCACCGCTTGCAGCTGCCCGTCGCATGCCGCTAGCGAATGCCCTCGCGAGCAACCTTGAGCACCTTGCGTTTGATCGCTCCCAGTTTGCCGCGGACGCGCTGCTTAAGAGACGACTTGAAGTCGTACTTAGCCATCAGTCCCTCGATACCCATCCTTGAAGCAAGATCTGCCATAAACTCATCGCACTTCGCATACGGGGCAACCGATTTGACCAGGCTAGGATTGCCAGCAAGAACCTGCTCGATGGTCGCATCGCCACAGTCAATGGAGTTCGCAATTCCTTGAAAAGCTGCGATACCCTTATCGGTATTACAGATAACCGCAGAGACACCCTTAGAGTAGTCGACCTCAGGATGGATACCCTGGAAACCCCAGAAGTCGCCGAGGGTAATATCGGAGCCGCAACTTCTCTTGGCAGGGCACATGAAACAAGAGGGCCTCAGCGACGCATTGGCCAGAAACGCTTTCATGTACCAGTCCTGATTGAAAATGGTGGATTCACAATTAGGAGATGGGTCTTTCTCCGCTATGTACTCGTACATAGCGGAGAAAGACAACCATCCGGTTGTCTTACTCCGCATATTAACGTCACACACGTTCGATCCGCGGAGCGAATTCTTGTAGTCAATCCACTCCGACCAGAGGCGCGGCGCCGGGACACCGTGGCAGATGACGTCGACGGTCAGGAGCAGGCTGCTCTCCCCCATCTTTCCCAGATAGCGCTTGAGGCCCGCGATCTGACATGCCGTGCCGGCGAAGAGGACACGGCGACCCGAGCGGATTGCATCGCGAATCCCAACGTAGACCCCCCTGCCGATGCGGCTCTGGACGTACTTGGATCGCATGACGCAATCGAGAGAGGCAGCATCCTCGACCAGCACATGCTCGACGCGGCGACAACCGTCGGCCCAGGCGGCTCCGCAGACGACACCACCGTCCGCAATCACACTTTCGGCCAGGAGGCCAAAGATGCCGCCGCTGGAGGAAGCCTCCAACAGCTCACTGGACTTGCCCTTGGCCCAGCGGATCCCAAGAGCTTCGTCGCACTTACCCCCGCCAAGCGCGGGACACACCGATTCGCACGCATGGCACCCCACGCAGGCGCCTGCATCGATAACGGGATGTAGGAAGCCAAACTTATCCTCCTGCATGGAGATGCACGACTTGGGGCACTTCGCGGCACATGCGCCACAGCCACAACAGGCATCGCCGAGCTTGGATATCTTCATCTCGTCATAAGACACAACGAACTCCTAACGAAGGAACGGCAGGCGAGCAGCGAGCATGTTCTTCTCGTCGGCATCGAGTACGAACGCCCACATGGCAGCCATGAACAGGACGGTGTAGACAGCACCCCAGCAAAGGAACAACGCCCATCCAGTGACGGGCATAAAGGCTGATCCCAGCAGGCATGATGCGAGGACGCAAGCGGAGACCAGCAGCACAGGCAGGTTGCGGCGCCAGTAGAAAACCATATCGAGCCCAATCCTCTTCTGGTAATACCAGTTCATAAAGAGGCCGTTACCCAACGAAATGCTCAGAATGTAGGCGATGGCCGGAGCCCAGTAACCCAGAATAGGTGACATAGCCCAAGTGAGCACAACGTTGATGCCTGCCATGCAGAGATAAACAACGGAGCGAGCCTTGTGCTTGTTCTTGGCGCGCTGAATCTCGATTCCTGTGTTCTGACACAGGGGGATTCCCAGCGGCAGCGCCATGGCGCAGATAAGCCAGTACGCGTCCATAAAGCCCTCGCCCGCCCACTTGGCAATGAAGAAGCGCCCGAGAAGGACGAATCCACAGTACACCCAGCAGAATAGGAACATCTGGTAGCGTCCCACGCGCGTCATGAGTCGGGTAAGTTTAGTGTTGTCATCGCTTGTGGCCACGATGCGATTGATCATTGGAACAAAGACATTCGACATCACTGTTGATAGGGAAACGAAGACGCTACGAACTTGAATTGAAATTGCAAACACTGATACGGTAACGGCACTCGTAAGAGCACCAAGTAACATATTTGGAACACTCTGGTTAACCAGTTCACAAATCTGGTTACCAAATATCCACGCGCTGAACGCGGCAATCGAGAGGAAGAGAGACCCGTCAAAGTGGAAAACATCAAATCTCATGCCAAGCTTTAAGACTGCGAACCTGGCGTTCAGAACCAACAGTGTCAATGCAACTGCAAGCTGCGCCGTCGCAACGCCTACCGCCCCCATCCCAAGATTGAGCAGCACGAAAGCCACGCCAGGAGTCGCCAAAGATGTGAACATCTGCCTCGACTGTTGAAACTTGAACTGTTCATGGGCAAGAATGTACGCATCAAAGACGGTTGAAAACAGAGTCACGGCGACGTTGAACGACATTATCACCATGAGCTTACCCGCGAGTCCCACCTGGTTGTCCGTGAAACTATCTGAGAAAAATGTCCCAACATTAGCAGAAAAGAGTAGGCCCAGCGCAAGGGCCACGACACAGACCGCAATGTAAAGCATGAGATACATGCCGTTGAGCCTGCGAATGTCGCCCTCGCTACCCTTCGCCCGTTCCTGCGTATAAAAGCGGATGTAGGCCTCGGAAAAGCCGAAGGTTAGAAGTGTAAGCGAGAATACGAACGAGTTGGACGTCTGGTATACGCCGTAGTCAGCCTGGCCCACGAATGCCAGCAGCATGGGCGTATAGACGAGGTTGACCAGGTTCTTGACTATGATGTTTGCATAGCCGAGTATCGCACCGGTCTTACGTTGGCTAACCATGATAGACAATTTCTTTTCTCGATTTGCTGAACAGGGATCGATTAAGGAACGAATCGAATTTTGCGCGCTCAATTCGAAGCTTATCCTCAACATCAAAGGATTTTGGCTCCCCGCTTTCGAGGTAATTCCAATTTGCTTCACGCCAATTACCTAGGCCAAGCTTCTCAGCCAAGGTATCGAACCGATCGCTCATGTCGAATTGCGAACCTGCGCGTTCGAACATCAGAAGCGGCTTACGATATAGGAGCGTAAAGATGCTTCCGTGGTAAGAATCAGTGGCAACAAGCGAGGAGTTCCTTATGAGGTAGATGAACTCAGAAGGTCCACAGGCAAAGAACCGAGGATCCCCCAGAAGATCTACGACCTCCAATCCCGCTCGTTTGCAATATTCGTCGAACATCGCAACCTTGGGAGAATCACTACCGAGAAAGTACTTCAGGGCATAGCGCCTAGGAAGTAAAGCCGCAGGCGCTTCGGCGAGTTTATCCCATTCTGCAGCGTCAAGCATAAGGGTTGGATCGATCAAAACCTCCGCGTCCAACCCAGCGCATTCCTTAATCAATCTTGCGGCGTTCTTCTCCCTAACCGATATGAAATCAAACGCAGCGAGTCTTTCCCTGTATGTGCTTTTTTTCTCCACGGGCAGCTCAGGTGCAGAAATGCTAGCCGAGAGAGACACTTTCTTGACACTTTCGGCAAAGCAAAGAAACATAGCACCATTGCTATCAGGAATGTAAGGGGACCAAATCTGATCGCTTCCCGCTACAAAAGCGTCGAAACCATCGGATTTTCTCGGCGGGAAATCCGGCAAAGAATAATTCGGCTCATATTTAATATGTTCCTCATCGAATCGAAGAAACGCTGAATGCCTCGCTCGTTTGGCCCCCCTCTTACCAGCGAAGCTATCGACAAGAAAAACTTTAACCTGGTGCTTTAGGCTGCAACGTGGCTCGCTTTGGCGAATCGTGCTCGCATCCGCTCCCCTTCTTTGAAGCAGCTCCTGAACAGCATAATTCTGCAGACGCTGACCATAATTGTCACCAAAGGTAAAAGTAACAATCCCGACCTTCATATTACCAGTCACTCCTTAGAAAGGGCCGACGTACTCTGAGCAATGGACTTCCACCTTTCGACGAGCGCAAGCCCTATAAGCAAGAACAGCAAGGCATTATTTGCCCTCGTAAAACACTGAGTGTAGATTGTCGCAGTTGCCGCAAGCGCAACAAGGGAAAGATAAAGAACGTATGGTCTGCGCCCCCGACACCCGCAAGACACGCAGAAGACATAGAAAGCAAACAGGGCAATAAGGAACCAAACGCCCAGAAGGATGACTAGCGATCCAAAATCAGCTTGGCCGAAATGAGTAAACCCGCAGAAGGCGCCCTCGTGGAATGTTGCTGCGCCCAAACCGATACCAAAAAGCCAGCTTGACGCCAAATTTAAGGCATAACCGATTATTGCAATTCTTTCTCCACTGCCCACCGCATCGGTTCCTATCGAACTAGAGCTTTCCACAAGGTCAAATAACGACAGGACATTGTCATCAAAAAAGTTTGCGAACGATGAATTGCATATGTACAGCAAGAAGACAATTCCCAGCAGGACAGCAAGAAACATCAGGCCCTTGGCGATTCTCATGAAATTGATCGATGACAAACCTTCGGCATAGAAAAGCAGAAGAACGATGGGCATCAAGGCGAACAAAGCCTTGTTGTCGTTCAAGGCGGCAATACCAAGTGAGCTAGCAAGAACCGCCGCCGCGCAACAAACGACGGGGATTCGCAACTTCCCGCTTCCATCCCGTATGCTGTTCAAATCAATGAGCAAAACGAAGCACGAGAACAACGCAACGGCATGGGTCGAAGCATACATGAAAAGACCTGAAATCAGGTCTTCATAGAAGGGAATTTGGCCCGTCATGGGGGCGGCCGCCATAAGAGAATATGGGTAATAGACCTGAATTAGGATAACCATACAGTTGACGGCATAGACAGCGTTAAAGAAAACAATCCATCGCTGCTTCCCGAAATCCAGCAAATCTGACCCGTTGGCCTTCAGCATCACGATGAAGAGCGCATAGAAAAAGAAGGTCTGTATGGCTTTAAGGTTGTATGAGGTCTTACCGGGAACTATGCTCCCAGCAGAGTAACTCAAAACAAGGAGCATCGTAATTAGGCAGACGAGGAAAAGCAGCTTCTTCGGAATCTTCCAGCCACTGAAGATAAGGCGAACTCCAATGAGAAGAAAGATAACGTGATTTACGATTCCGGCCATACCAAGGTATTCAAGCAGAAAAACCTTAGCCATAATCAGACTGATTATCAGTGCATCTATCCCCGACCCTGTTTTTTTCTCAAGAATACTCATATGGCGAACTCTTGTTTTCGTTTCCGTGAATTTGCAGCCTCGATTTTTTTTCGCTCCCGACATGAATAGAAAATACGCAGCGGCAAAGAGATGCAATTGTCTAGCCGGAATCTGTAGGTTCGGCATTGCCTCTCATTTTCGACGGCATTTTGCGCAGTCGGCATGCTCGGTTTCGCCAAAGCAATGAATGCGTCATTGGTCGCGAGGGCCATCGCGCCCCCATCGTGATTAGCGCGGAACCCGTTCAACAACTCCAGCAACTTATCAGGCTCGTCGAGCAGCTGGCACAGCTCCTGCTCCGAAGAAAGAACCTGGCCGCAATGCGTCATACTCACAAACTCAGCTATGTTACCGCTTGATGGACAAGTGATGATAAAAGCATTTGATGCATATGCCTCCATGCAGGTGTACGAATACGTCTCTAGGCATTGAGACCAAAGTAAAGCAACGTCCACATTCTCGCGTCGCAGCTCGTCAATCATAGCATTGGGTTTTCCTGGTGAAAATTCGACGAAGACCCGTCTCATTCCGCTAGGTAAAGGCTTCGTCTCGTTGTTGAACACAACGAATTCATATTTTCCCTGGCCACGAAACGCGTCGACAAGGCGACACCAACAGTCCCAGCCTTTTATAGACTGTTGTTTCCCAAGATATGCAACTTTGATTGCATGATTGGGAGGAAGCATCTCCTTGTTGTCAAGATAAATCCCGACGTATCTTTGATGTGGAATTACCGTGCAATGCCCCTTTGCTTCCGGATGGAAAGATTGCACCATTCTTTCGACAACGCTTGAAGGGCAAGCAAATACTATGCGATGAAGCTCGTTGTGCAGAAGCCTCCAGATGCAATCTTCACGAATAATGCTGTCAGCGTAATAGGCACATCCCACGCATTGTGCGTCTCCCAATCTAGCAGATCCGCATAATTGTGTACTATCCTGTATCAAATTATAGTTTGTGCAGCACAGGTAGTAGTCATGCGCATATACGACCAGCTGGACCTTAGGATACGAAGATACTATGCCAGCAATCGATTCAAGGTTCCATCCCATGAAGTGATGGATGTAAATGCATCCCAGTTCATACTCGCCATCGAGCAAACGTCTTACCCTAGCCAAGAAAGCTTCAAGGCTGAAAACTCCTGCGAACTTACCATCGCATATCACACCGAATGAGTTGCTGAAAAGCCTCTTTGCAAATTTAGAAGAACCGCCAATGGGAAATAAGGCAACATACTTGATGCCAGCGTCATTGGCAGCAACCTGATGACTCATAACGACCTTCGGCGTACCCGTACGGTCAATAAGATAGTTCGAAAGCGTTATGGCAATGAACAGTTTCTTCTTTTTCATTCGTTCGGCCCATCCTGCATGATGGCCCGCAATGTCGCATCAAGATATGCATACCCCCACAGTGAATCAGGTTCCAGGTAGGCACCTTCTCCCCACTCGTTCCAAGCGTTTAGAAAGACCACCTTCTTGTCTAAGTCGCGCCTACGGCGCACCTCGTCAATCGTGTCCGCAAGCCATCGTCTATATAGCTCAGGCGTGCTCCCGTGAAAAATCGTTCCTCTGTGATTCCTTCGGGCCGTGTTGTCCCACATGGGCATAACGGCGGGATAGACCTTCTTATCGCGGCTCCAAGTCGCATATCGCTTATTCTCGACCAAATCCGCATAGTCGTAGACGGTGCCGCCGAAATCTTCGCGCAACGGACGCACCTGTTTGGTTATGTTGCGACAGTTGTGCTGCACCTGCTTGGGTTGGAACTCGCTCTCGGCATCAAAGCCAACTGCCGACCAATCAATGTTGGTATCACGCTCTTGCACGGCAATAAGATAGGGTTCTGAGCCGCATTCGTCCTTACAAATGCGGCGCCACTCAGAAATCACATGCTCCGGATCTCGAATAAGCGATGGGCGATACACGGATAGGACGGGCTTGCCGTCTATTCGGAGATATCGCTCATCGCTGAAATCATGGACAACATCCCTCATGAAGGCGGCGTAGTTCTCGGAACTCTGGGTGATCTCCATCAAGACATCGTTACTCGTACCGCTGAATCGCTTTGTCCAGTTTTCATTCGCCCAGCAATAAAAGAAAGGCATGTCAAGGTTTGAGTCATCCAGAAACATATCTAAAGGTCCTTCGAGAAGTCTCTGACCACCATCGAACCAGTAGTAGTAAAAACAGAAAGCTCCTACGCCATAATTCTTCGCAAGCTCAATCTGCCTTTGCATATTGCATTTCAAGCGCAAATCGTAATAGCCGAGCTCGCCGGGCTTCCTTGGCTGATAATGCCCCGTGAACTGAGGGACGGCCTTGCAAACATTGTTCCACTCAGTGGTTCCTCGTCCCCACCAGGAGTCATTTTGAGCATTGGGGTGGAATTGCGTCAAATAATATGCCACCAACAGCACGTCCGACTTAGCCTCATCATGCCTTCGATAGCCGACGTAGCCCTCGGCACGCGCATCATAACTTTCTAGGACATACTCGGCGTAAGAGCTCAAAAGGTCATTATCAGCCACAATACGCAAGGAGCCCGCATCGGCTGCCGCTTCGCGTTCGAGAATACGCTCATAACGCCTGACTCTGAGGTTTTCTTTAAATTCAGCGCTCAACGGGAGTTTCCAAAACAAACCTTTAAGCTTCTCGTTGATTTGTCCGCAATTAAAAAGATTCATCGACATTCACCATCACGTATTCCAGCCTCGAGAGAAGAACGACCCAAAGCTTCCGCGATCCGCTCGCTCGCATGTCCGTCGCCGTAGGGATTGGAGGCGCGGGACATGGCGACGTACTCCTCGTCGTCGCAAAGAAGCCTACTGAACTCGCGGTAGATGGCCTCCTCCTCGGTGCCGACGAGCTTCAGCGTACCTGCTGCCACGCCCTCGGGACGCTCGGTGGTGTCGCGCATGACGAGCACCGGCTTGCCCAGACTCGGGGCCTCCTCCTGGA
>ERZ894226.345-NODE-345-length-31584-cov-12.610232_pt1 | contig 31584 bp, 33 predicted proteins | sample MGYA00380294_ERZ894226 | MGnify/ENA primary metagenome ERZ894226 (study PRJEB32331, sample SAMN06328434) | human gut metagenome | biome: human gut microbiome; feature: stool | host: Homo sapiens | collected 2014-10-29 ... | reverse complement strand
AAATAACTTTTTAAACCGTTGAGAAAGAGGAGTAGGTTATCAAACGACATCCCAGAGAGTGGCAGGAGGTGCGATTGCCATATGAAGTTGATGATTGAATGGACTTTCGAGGGCGGCCTGAAATCAGTAGGAGAGTATGGTACGTCGGGAACCGAACCCGTTATCAATCAGGAGTGTATGTTAGTACATGAGAAAGAGGACAGTACGTGTCAATTTGAGTGGTACCGCGATAATAATACCTATTATTACCGTCTCAAGCAAGAGCTTGAGGCGGTTTTTTTCGTGTTGGCAAGGATCGTGAGCATTTTTCCAGGAAGGCGCTCGTTGTGCTCGCGCAAAAGAGAGCGTTCCTGGAAAAATATTCGCGGGCTGCCCGCGACTGAGAGGCGAAGCCTCGAAGTGCTCACGATTCGAATTGTCTAATCTTTGCTAACATCATAGTTATCTGCCTGGCAAGTGGATATCAACATAATTAAAAAAGGAAAAGGAGCAGAGAAAGATGATGAGAAGAATGAGTAAAAAGGTAGGAAAATTAACAGGAAGTCTGGCAGCTGTGCTAGCGATTGCAGCGATCACAGGCTGTGGAAGCAAGCAGGAAGCAAAGAACGAGCAAGGAGAGCAAATCTATCGTATCGGTATTTCACAGTTTGCGGAGCATGCCTCTCTTAATAACTGCAGGGAAGGGTTTTTGGAAGGATTAAAAGAAGAAGGGTTGGAAGAAGGGAAAAATCTAAACATCGAAGTGAAAAATGCAGCGGCGGATATGGGCACTGCAAGTCAGATTGCGGATCGGTTTGTGGCAGATCAGATGGATCTGATCTGTGCAATCGCAACCCCAAGTGCACAGACTGCATTTAATGCGGCGATGGATACAGAGATTCCAGTCATCTATACGGCGGTGACAGATCCAGAAACGGCAGAGTTGGCAGGAAAAGATAAAAAGCCGGCAGGGGAAGTGACCGGGACAAGTGACAGACTTCCGATCAAGGATCAACTTGAAATGATTCGTCAGATTCTTCCAAAAGCGAAAAAAATCGGGATTCTCTATACGACAAGCGAAGTAAACTCTTTGTCCGCAATTCAAGTATATGAAAACTATGCAGAAGATTATGGATTTGAGATTGTGACAGCAGGTGTCAGCAATACATCGGAAATTGCGATGGCAGCAGAAGCATTAGTAGGAAAGGTAGATTGTCTGACCAATCTGACAGATAACACGGTAGTAAATTCCCTTCCGACGATTCTTGAACGGGCAAAAGAAGCAGAGATTCCAGTATTTGGAAGCGAAATTGAGCAGGTCAAGCTTGGATGTCTGGCGGCAGAAGGACTTGACTATGTGGAACTTGGAAAGCAGACTGGGAAAATGGCAGCAAAGATACTGACAGGAGAGGCAAAGGCATCGGAATTGGAATATGAAGAGATTTCAGGAGGAAATCTTTATTTGAATACTGCAGTGGCAGAACAACTGGGGATCTCTTTTGGAGAGGAACTTTTGGAAAACGCTGAGATATGCGAATAAAGGATATGAGGAAAGGAAGGCAGGAAAATGAGCTTGATCATAACAACAATGGAGCAGGGTTTCATCTATGGAATACTTGCTCTTGGTGTCTATATTACTTATAAAATACTGGATTTTCCAGACTTAACTGTAGATGGAAGTTTTCCGCTCGGCGGAGCGGTAGGAGCTGCGCTGATCACAAAGGGAATGTCCCCATTTCTGGCACTGCTTCTGGCATTTCTGGCAGGAGCGCTGGCAGGAATGCTCACTGGATTGATTCATGTGAAAGGAAAGGTCAGAGATCTTCTGGCCGGGATCATTATGATGACAGCTCTGTGGACGGTAAACTTACGGATTGCCGGGACGGCAAATGTCCCACTGTTTTCTCAGAAAACCATTTTTAAAAATAATCTGATCGATAGGATGTTTCCGGGAACACTTAAAAACTATGCCACACTGGCACTGATCTTTGTTATTGCGGTTGGGGCAAAATTATTGTTGGATCTTTATTTGGGAACAAAGTCAGGATTTCTTCTGCGGGCGGCAGGTGACAACGACAAGTTAGTCACTTCTCTTGCAAAAGATGCAGGAAATGTGAAAATCATCGGACTTGCGATTGCCAATGGTCTTGTGGCACTTGCGGGATGTGTATTCTGTCAGGAGGAGAGGGTTTTTGAAATTTCCATGGGAACTGGGGCGATGGTCATCGGGCTTGCCAGTGTGATCATCGGAACGAGCCTGTTTCGTAAGCTTTCCTTTCTGAAAACAACTACCACTGTCTTTTTCGGAGCGGTGATTTACAAGTTGTGTGTCGGTATTGCAATTAAAAACTTTGAACCAAGAGACATGAAATTGATCACAGCAGTGCTGTTTCTTGTGATTTTGTTGATCAGTACGGAGAGAAAAAGGAAGGTGAAAGGAAATGCTTGAATTAAATCATATTTATAAATACTATAATCCTGGGACGGTTCATGAAATGTGTTTATTTGAAGATTTTGGAATGAAAATAGATCGGGGGGATTTTGTTTCTGTGATTGGAAGTAATGGGTCAGGGAAAACCTCTCTTCTAAATCTGATCTGTGGCAGTATCCTGCCGGAAGCAGGGCAAATCTGCATGAACGGGAAAGACATCACAAAGGAAAAGGAGTATAGAAGAAATCAGAAGATTGGAAGAGTGTATCAGAATCCTGCATTTGGTACTTGCCCGGGGATGACGATTCTTGAAAACATGGCGATAGCGGATCACAAAGGAAAACGTTATGGATTTGCAAGAGGAATCAACAAAAAACAGATTTCCTATTATCGGGAACTATTATCTTCCTTAAGACTTGGTCTGGAAGAAAAGTTGGAGACAAAAGTGGGAGCATTGTCCGGCGGACAAAGACAGGCAATGGCTCTTCTGATGGCTACGATGACACCGGTGGATCTTCTGATTCTCGATGAACATACAGCGGCGCTGGATCCAAAGACGGCAGAGCGGATCATGGAGCTGACAGATGAAATTGTGAAAAAGAAACAGTTGACAGCGATCATGGTGACACACAATCTTCGCTATGCTGTAAAGTATGGGAATCGGCTCTTGATGATGCATCAGGGAGAGATCATAATGGATCGGTCAGGCAAAGAAAAGCAGCAGACAAGTGTGGAAGAAATTTTAAAGTTGTTTAATGAAATCAGCATTGAGTGCGGCAACTAAAATAGAAGAGAGAACATAAGGATGGAACAGCAATGTCCATCCTTATTTTTCACAAAATTTAGAAGAACGGAAACGAAGATTTTTGTATAATATTTTCGCGCAGTTCTTGTTGACGGTGCTTGCAGGAAGTGGTAATATTGTTCGTGCAGACACATTATCTAGTTTGCTAAAAGATGATAAAACACTAAATATAGATGAAATACTGGGGAAAGGAAGCAAGTGTAGTATGGTGAAAGTAATCAAGAAAGACGGGACTTCAGAAGAGTTTAATGTACAGAAAGTAGTAGTCGCAGTCAATAAATCAGCTTATCGTGCATTGATCCAATTTACAGATGCAGAGCTTGAATTTATCTGTAAATTTGTGGAAGAGAAAGTAAGAGATATGGGAGTGGAAGAAGTCCGGATTGCCGAGATGCACAACATCGTAGAAGGTGCATTGGAGAAAGTGAATCCGCTTGTGGCAAAGAGCTATCGTGATTACCGCAACTATAAGCAGGACTTTGTGCAAATGCTTGACGAGGTGTACAAAAAGAGTCAGTCAATTATGTACATCGGTGATAAGGAGAACAGTAATACAGACAGTGCGCTCGTATCTACAAAGCGCAGTCTGATTTTCAATGAACTGAATAAGGAACTTTACAAGAAGTTTTTCCTGACAACAGAAGAGATTCAGGCATGCAGAGATGGATACATCTATATCCACGACATGTCCGCGAGACGCGATACAATGAACTGCTGTCTGTTTGATGTAAAGAACGTGCTGAGCGGGGGATTTGAGATGGGAAATCTCTGGTACAATGAGCCGAAGACACTGGATACAGCATTCGATGTGATCGGAGATATTGTTCTAAGTGCAGCAAGCCAGCAGTACGGTGGATTTACTGTGCCAAGTGTAGATGATATCTTAGAGCCGTTTGCAGAGAAATCATTCCATAACCATGTGGAGAAATATCTGGGACTTGGAATCGAGAGGGAGAAGGCAGAAGAGGTCGCATGGAAAGATCTGGAAAAAGAGATGGAGCAGGGATTCCAGGGGTGGGAATACAAATTTAACTCCGTATCTTCCAGCAGAGGAGATTATCCGTTTATTACAGTGACAGCAGGAACCGGAAGAAGCCGTTTTGCAAAGCTTGTCACGATCACGATGCTGAAAGTCAGAATGAACGGACAGGGAAAAGAAGGTCATAAAAAGCCGGTATTGTTCCCGAAAATCGTATTCCTCTATGATGAGAACCTGCATGGACCGGGAAAAGAACTGGAAGATGTATTTGAAGCAGGAATCGAATGTTCAAGAAAGACAATGTATCCGGACTGGCTGAGTCTGACTGGAAAAGGCTACATCGCAAGTATGTATAAGCAGTATGGTAAAATCATCAGCCCGATGGGATGCCGTGCATTTTTATCCCCATGGTACGAAAAGGGTGGTATGTATCCAAAAGATGAGACAGATACGCCGGTATTTGTCGGAAGATTTAACATTGGTGCAGTAAGTCTTCACTTGCCAATGATCTATGCAAAGGCAAAACAAGAGAACAAAGATTTCTATGAAGTACTTGATTACTACTTAAATCTGATCCGGAAGCTCCATATTCGTACATATGAGTATCTCGGGGAGATGAAAGCATCGACAAATCCGCTTGCATACTGTGAAGGTGGATTTTACGGTGGAAATCTTGGTCTGCACGACAAGATCAAGCCTCTCTTAAAATCAGCGACTGCTTCCTTTGGAATCACAGCATTCAATGAGCTTCAGCAGCTTCATAATAAAAAATCACTTGTGGAAGACGGCGCATTTGCACTGGAAGTATTAGAGTACATCAACAAGCGTGTCAACGAATTTAAAGAAGAAGATGGACATCTGTATGCAATCTATGCGACACCGGCAGAAAATCTCTGCGGGCTTCAGGTAAAGCAGTTCCGCAAGAAATACGGAATCGTAGAAAACGTATCTGACCGTGAATATGTCAGCAATGGATTCCACTGTCATGTGACAGAAGACATCACACCGATTGAAAAGCAGGATCTGGAGTATCGTTTCTGGGAACTCAGCAACGGAGGAAAAATCCAGTATGTGAAATATCCGATCAACTACAATAAAGAAGCAATCAAAGCCCTTGTGCGCCGCGCGATGGATATGGGGCTTTATGAAGGGGTCAATCTGTCTCTGGCGTACTGCGACGATTGCGGACACGAAGAACTTGCGATGGATGTCTGCCCGGTATGCGGAAGCAAAAATCTGACGAAGATCGACCGGATGAATGGATACCTTTCTTATTCAAGAGTCAAAGGAGATACACGTCTGAACGATGCAAAGATGGCGGAAATCGCAGAAAGGAAGAGTATGTAAGATGCGATATCATAACATAACAAAAGACGATATGCTAAACGGGGATGGACTTCGTGTCGTATTGTGGGTGGCAGGCTGCTCTCACTGCTGCAAAGAATGCCACAACCCGATCACATGGGATCCGAACGGGGGATTGGATTTTGATCAGGCAGCAAAAGAAGAGATTTTTGAGGAACTTTCCAAAGATTATATCAGTGGAATCACATTTAGCGGAGGAGATCCGCTTCATGTCAGAAATGCTTATGATGTCAAAGAACTGGCAAAAGAAATCCGAGAGAAATTTCCACAAAAGACAATCTGGCTTTACACAGGTTCTCTCTGGGAGGAAATTAAAAACACGGAGATTGTGAAATATCTCGATGTGCTTGTAGATGGCGAATTCGAGTGTGATAAAAAAGATGTAAGTCTTCACTGGAAGGGAAGCGCAAATCAGAGAGTCATCGATGTACAGGAGTCTCTTCGCCAAGAGAAAGTGATCTTGCACGATTCCTAAAATTTCATTTTTGTCGGCGAAAATGTAAGCTTGTCCGGCAGAAAGACTGGGAAAGAAAACGATAGATTAGCCGGGACTTCTTATGATTTTCAGCATGGAGGAACCGGCTATCTGTTTCGGAATACAGAAACATAAAGAAGAAACAACAAGAGAGAAAATAGAAACGGGAGAAAACAAATGAAACGAATTGCAAAATTTCAGAAAGTAAGTTACGAGCAGTTTACAGAAGGATGGATCGATACTTTTGGTGCTACCAATGCAGCAGAAATCAAGACGATTTACGATCATATCAAACTTCCAAAGCGTGCTACTTCAGGATCGGCAGGATATGATTTCTATGCACCGGTGACATTGACAATGAAACCAGGGGAAACTGTGAAAGTTCCTACAGGAATCCGTGTGGAGATGGAAGAAAATTGGGTTCTAAAATGTTATCCGAGAAGCGGTCTTGGATTCAAATATCGTCTGCAATTAAATAATACGGTTGGAATTATTGACAGCGATTACTTTTACTCTGATAATGAGGGACATATTTTCGCAAAGATCACAAATGATACAAACGAAAATAAAACCGTTGAGATTCCAGAAGGAACAGGATTTATGCAGGGAATCTTTGTGGAATATGGAATCACAGTTGACGATGATGTGACAAGTGTGAGAAACGGTGGTTTCGGAAGTACGACACAGTCATAGAAAATGCGAAAACTGTAAAAAAGTATGATAAAGTACTTGCAATCCATAGATTTGCTATGCTATACTTAAACGGTCGTAAAAAACACGCATATGGCAATCTCTGCCGGTGCCAATATTCTTCAATGGATTCTGAATAGGACTTTCATCTGTATTTCATTTGAGAGAAAGATGACAGCCAGATAAGATCAGGACCGCATTATATATAGAAGAAACGGTTGCAGAGTACAGGAAATATGCGGAAGAGTAAAAACCAATGGAGGAAAAATCATGAGCGTTATTTCAATGAAACAATTATTAGAAGCAGGTGTTCACTTTGGACATCAGACAAGAAGATGGAACCCTAAAATGGCAGAGTACATCTACACAGAGAGAAACGGAATCTACATCATCGACTTACAGAAATCAGTTGGAAAAGTAGATGAAGCTTACAAAGCAATCTCTGACATCGCAGCAGAAGGAGGAACAATCCTTTTCGTTGGAACAAAGAAACAGGCACAGGATGCAATCAAATCTGAAGCAGAACGTTGCGGAATGTTCTATGTAAACGAGAGATGGTTAGGTGGAATGCTCACAAACTTCAAGACAATCCAGAGCAGAATCGCACGCTTAAAAGATATCGAAAGAATGGCAGAAGACGGAACATTCGACGTATTACCTAAGAAAGAAGTTATCGCAATCAAAAAAGAGTGGGAGAAACTTGAAAAGAACTTAGGCGGAATCAAAGATATGAAGAAAGCTCCAGATGCAATCTTTATCGTAGACCCTAAGAAAGAAAGAATCTGTGTTCAGGAAGCACACACACTTGGAATTCCGTTGATCGGTATCGCAGATACAAACTGTGATCCAGAAGAATTAGACTATGTAATTCCAGGAAACGATGATGCAATCAGAGCAGTTAAGTTAATCGTTGCTAAAATGGCAGACGCTGTAATCGAAGCAAACCAGGGTGTTACAGGAGAAGAAGAAATTTTTGAAGAAGTAACAGAAGAAGCAGCTGAAGAAGTAACAGAAGAAGCTTAAGATTGGAACTAAATGCTTCAGCCTGAATACAGGTTGAAGCATTTTTTTAAAGAAACTATTATCAATGGAGGAAATGATCATGGCAATCACAGCTAGTATGGTAAAAGAATTAAGAGAGATGACAGGTGCAGGAATGATGGACTGCAAAAAAGCTCTTAATGAAACAAACGGAAACATGGACGAAGCAGTAGAATACTTAAGAAAGAACGGACAGGCAAAAGCTGACAAGAAAGCAGGAAGAATTGCAGCAGAAGGTCTTGTAAAAGCTGTTGTAAAAGATGACAAAGTAGCAGCAATCGTAGAAGTAAACTCTGAGACAGACTTCGTTGCTAAGAATGCTGACTTCCAGGCATATGTAGAAGAAGTTGCAAATCAGGCAGTAGCAACAGAAGCAGCTGATATGGATGCTTTCTTAAGCGAAGCATGGTTAGCAGACAACACAAAGACTGTAAAAGATGCTTTGACAGAGAAAATCGCTGTTATCGGAGAAAACTTAAGCATCAGAAGATTTGAAAAAGTAGTTACAGACGGATGTGTAGTACCTTACATCCACGGTGGCGGAAGAATCGGTGTTTTAGTAGAAGCTGAGACAGACGTAATCAACGACGAGATCAAAGCTTGCTTAAAGAACGTAGCAATGCAGGTAGCAGCTATGTCTCCAAAATACGTTTCACGCGATGAAGTATCTGCAGAATACTTAGAGCACGAAAAAGAAATCTTATTAGCTCAGGCTAAGACAGAAAACCCAGAGAAGCCAGACAACATCATCGAAAAGATGATCATCGGACGTCTCAACAAAGAATTAAAAGAAATCTGCTTATTAGATCAAGCATACGTACAGGATGGTGACTTATCTGTTGCTAAATATGTAGAAAAAGTAGCAAAAGAAAACGGTGCTAACGTAACAGTTAAGAAATTCGTTCGTTTCGAAACTGGAGAAGGATTAGAGAAGAAAAACGAAGACTTTGCTGCTGAAGTGGCTGCACAGATGGGAAACTAAATATTTCTTATAAGTAAATCGAATTACACATAGAAATTACAGGGGGCGGTGATGAATCGTCCCTTTTCCTTTAGAAAGACAGATTGGTTTACTATCGCCAATCTGTCTTTTAATATATATAAAGTAGGTAGAGTCCAATAAAAAGTACTATAATGGCATATGTTTAAAAGGTTAATGAGGAAAGGGAAGTCTAAGCAAATATAATGTCGAGGGAAATGAAAAGACAGGTTGAGGAACGACGTAAGATATTAGAGTAAAAATTTGAAGAAAAGTATGAATGAATTCCTGATATTTTGGGTTATACATGCTTTCGGACAAGTGAGAAGGGGAGTTTTACCGTTACGGGATTGACATGGGCAAAAGCGATTGTGGTAGAGTATGCATTATCAGAAACTGAGGTGAAAAAGAACCTATTTGAGGATGGAGACTTGTTCTACTTGAATGAACTAGATGAAGAGCAGATGTTACAAGTTATGATACAAGAAATAGAAGCGTAGATATATCTCTGATTGAAAAAGTTGGCGACACTATTCTATAGTATTTTAGGAAATATGCGCCCGGTTTATGAGATGATTAGAAGATATATACGAATTTTGGACGTTATAAGATAAAAGGTGAACATTATGAATCAAGAGAAAATTGTTCAATTAAAACAAGGTTTAACAACAGCCTTTATTAATCAAAATACTTCTTCAAACTTGGCTTATAAGCCACAGTTTGTATCAAATAATTATAGAGAAGGAAGAAAAGTTATTTCATCCATCGAGGATGAACTTTTGTCATGCGAAGAATTTGCAATTAGCGTTGCATTTATTACTATGGGAGGGATTACACCGCTTCTTCAGACTTTGAGAGAACTAGAACAACGCGGGATATCCGGCAAAATTCTAACAACGGATTACTTGATGTTTAGCGATCCCAAAGCACTTCGTATCCTCGCAAATTTTAAAAACATTCAATTAAAAATGTTTATTACCGAGAATTCTAAAGAAGGATTTCATACGAAAGGGTATATTTTTAAAAAGGAAGAAATGTATCGAATTATTGTTGGAAGTTCTAATATGACATTAAGTGCACTTACAACAAATCGTGAGTGGAATACCAAAATTGTTTCGACAGAACAGGGAGAATATACGCAAAACATTGTTGCTGAATTTGAAAATTTATGGAATGCGCAGCAATCACTACCATTCGAACAATTTATAGAAGCTTACACTAATATCTACATAAAAAATAAAATTATTCAAAAGCAGAAAGAATTGGCGAAGCAAGCAGAAATTCCATCTTTGGAAGTATATCGTTTACAACCAAACTCTATGCAGATTGGTTTTATAAATAATCTTCGAAAAATTTATGAAACTGGAGAGGACAAGGCATTATTAATTTCTGCGACGGGTACTGGAAAAACTTACGCTTCTGCATTTGCAGCAAGAGAATTGGAATTTAAACGTGTGTTATTTTTAGTTCATCGTAATCAGATTGTCAAACAGGCATTGAAGTCTTATCGGAAAGTATTCGGTGGCCAGGTTTCTATGGGGATGGTGACTGGAAAATATCAAGATTACGATGCTGATTTTGTGTTTGCCACGATACAGACATTAAGTAAAACGGATATTCTTAGTCAGTATAACAAGGAGCATTGGGATTTGATTATTATTGATGATTATGAAATAATAGATTTAAGTCAAGAGGCTGCTTAAGACAAAAGCTTCTAAGACTTAGTCCTATTTTTTAACCAATTTTTAGGTGGTTGAGATTAAGGACGGCGCCGAACTTAATTGAATAACCCAAAAGCATAAAGACAGTGGGAGGACTATACTCTCAGAACAGCTGTTTTTATTGCTGTGTGTAAATGAATAGGACTTTACATCTTCGGATGTGGGTTCCATTTAATCAATACAGCAATCAGCAATGCGGTGGAATCACAAGTTGAGTCTATGATAGATCAACTCATTTGATAAGGAGGCAATTATGGGAAAGATATATATGACAGCGTGTATGAAAGGTGGTTGTGCTAAGACGGTCACAACCTACAATTTAGCTTATTCCTTAAAGGAATTAGGCAAGAAAGTATTGTGTGTAGATTTTGATAGCCAGGCAAATCCTTCTACTTGTTTTGGGGTGGAAGATGTGGCAGCAGTTACGGTTATGATTGGTTATCTGATGATGGCTCAGATTGATGATGAAGAATTGCCTGGAGCAGAGGAATATATTCAGAGCAGAAATGGTGTGGATTTTATTTCATCCTCTATGGTGCTGTCAGCAGTGGATGCAAAGCTTAGAATTGAAATGGGAGCAGAGAAGATGCTTTCGGGCATCTTGGAATAGCTCAGAGATAGATATGATGCGATTATCATTGATACTGCACCGACTCTGGGTGCATTAAATATCAATGACTTGGCGGCAGCAGATGAAGTGATTATTACAGTGAATCCACAGTTGCTTGCCATGATGGGGCTGCAGGATTTTCTGAAAACAGTGAGAAAGATTAAGGCAAGAGCAAATGACAGACTTTCTGTAGCGGGAATTTTGTTGACTATGTGTGATGCAAGGACAAATCTCTGCAAGGTTATCACAGAGCAGGTGAGCGATACTTTTGAAGGAGAGATAAGAATCTTTGACAGTAAGATACCAAATACAGTTAAGGTGGGAGAAGCTGTTTATTATTCAGAGCCACTTATTGAATACGCACCTGGATGTAATGCCACAAAGGCATATCAGAATCTGGCAAAGGAGTTGATGGGATATGAAGGCTAAGAGAAAAATATTTGACGCGGTGGATCTGCTGACTGAGGATACTTCGGCGCAGATTACAGAAGTTAAAGCTGAGAATGGTGTGGAACAGATTGCCATTGATTCCATCAAGCCATTTCACAATCATCCATTTCATCTGTATGATATGTTAGAGAGTATTCGTGAGCATGGAGTTCTGAATCCGGTCATTGTCCTTAAGACAGATGATGGGTATGCAATGCTTTTAGGACATAACAGAGCAAATGCGGCAAAGATGGCAGGACTTACAGATATTCTTGCCATCATAAAGGAAGGACTTACAGAGGCTGTTCTTATGTGTATGTGATTGAAACCAATCTGATGCAGAGATCCTTTACAGATTTGCTTCCAAGTGAGAAGGCGGCAGTTATGGCAGAGCAATATGATAAGACCTGCTGCCAAGGAAAAAGGAATGACATTCTCAGAAAGTTAGAAATTCTAGGTGGAAAAGAGACAGAATCAACTTGTGGTCATAATGGCCACAAGTTAAAGAGCAGAGATTTGCTGGCAAAGGAATATGGATTTTCAAGTAGAAACGCTGCAAGGTATTTGAGATTGAATTATCTAATCCAGGCATTTAAGAAGCTTATAGATGAAAACAAGATGGCTTTATTGGCAGTAGTGGATCTGTCTTATCTGACAGAGAATGAGCAGAAGATGCGCTGGAAACTTGTGGAGCATCAGAACCTTAAGGTTAAGCCAGTATATGCAGAGAAGCTTCGTAAGGAATCTGGATCACTTACAGAAGAGCAGATGGCAGAGATTCTTGAAGCTTTACAGATAAAGCATGAGGATGGCAATGCTGGCATTAGTGTTAAGCTTCCAAAGGCTATCTGCAATAAGTATTTTGATGGAATGGATTCAAAACAGATGGCATCTGTGGTGGAGCAGGCATTGGCGGCATGGTTTGAAGGGAAGGAGGCAGAGGTTGTTTAATTCGGAGGATTTGAAGTGCCTGGATGACAAGTATTTTAATATCATTGCAGTTGATGATTATGATGTAACGGTAATGTCCAGAAATACTGGGCATTACTGGTACCTGCATAATCCAGAGTATCCGGGAGAAGGAACCGTGATTATATTTCATAAACATAAGTTCTCTCATCCATATCATCAGCATGGCAGAGCCAATACTCTGAGGCAAGCAGTGAAGGGGATTAAGAGCCATGATAAGTGGCAGATGGGTGGGAGGAAAACACTGAAAGCTTGATTTGTAAGCTTTCAGTGTTAAGTTTAATATATGTCATAGTATGCTAAAAGGGTATCTATGTCGATTTCAATTCCGCAGGTCTTAAGATCTTTTTGTCTTGCAGCATAAAATGTTTGTAGCATTGATTTTACGTCTGATTTTACCCCGTGATGAATTTTTTTATGACAGGTTGGACAAAGACAAATTAAATTTGATGTAATATCGATATCATTATTGTATAAACCTTGATTTGAAATTGGTATAAGGTGGTGTGGCTCCATATAGTTTTCGCCTGTTTTATCAGAGATGAAAGAGCTGTGAGAAGGGTCTGATTCGCAAGTGTACTTAGCCTTCTCTAATGCACCTTTTCCGCGTGAAGGTTTTCCGTGATATTTTGTTTTATTTGATGCAGATCGTTTTGATCCAGATGATGCAGGAGCAGGTGCAAGTGGTGTAACTTCAGATTTGATGATTTTCGAGTTTGCGTCTGTGGAATACTCAGCATCCTTTTGTTCGTATTGTTTTCTTTCTGCGGTTGCCTTGGCAGTTTGCTTTCTGTTGATTTTTGATAAACCAGTTATGTTGTACCTTGAACAAAATTCGTTTGGAATAGAAAGAGCTAATATGCAATCTTTATTTGCATATTTGAACATTAGTAAAAAGTCACCGAGCAATATTCCTAAACGAAAATCCTTAAATACATCATCATCTTGAATTCCAATGTGTACTTGAACACTTTTTCCCTGTGTATTAAATAATTTGGTTGTTGAGGTGGGCAATAGTGTGTTTGTTTTAGCTGAATATACGCCGATTGGATCTTTGGCTACAACAGAAGTTGATAATTTTTTGCTTCTTCGTTGAAGCATTTCGTATATATTAGCTTCAAAAAGAATGAGATTCTGTCTCGAACTCTGGTTATTGGATGGTACTGGGTTTGCACGATAAGATGCTTCTTCGGTAGAAGAAAAACATGCATTCCAGAAGCCACTATTGAGATAAATATGGGTTTGTGTAAATTTGTTGCCTACTTTATTTTTAGTAACGATATTATCGGTAGTCATTTTTTTACAAAGAATATTCTCATCAAATAGAGAAGGAAGGAGAGCTCGCTGAACAAAAAGAGGATCCATTCCTAATTTGATAAGATATTTTTGAGCAAGATCTATTGGTGTTATTGTCTGCTTTGCCATATAATCCTCCTTGGGTAAAATTTCTCAAAATAATTATATCACTACAATATGAAAAGGTAAATCCAGATAAAATAGGGTTTACACCCTGATATAAATAGGGTATAATAGAATACGATAATGGGAGGTATCTACATGAATACGAATAAAGAAATAAAAAATTGTGGTAGACCTGCAGGCAGACGAAAAACTGCAAAAATCGAAATTGCGATAGAACCAGAAGTGAAAGATGAATTTATGAATATTTGTTATGAAGAAGGTAAAACTGCATCAACGCAGTTGTATCAGTATATTAGAGAATATATTAAATTGTATAAGAAGGAGGAACTTTAATGAGAGTCGTTTCTTTCTTTAGTGGAATAGGAGGGCTTGACAAAGGATTTGAAGAAGCCGGTTATTCTGTTGTTTGGGCAAATGATTTTGATAAGTATGCAGTTCAAACATATAAGGCAAATTATGCGAATGAAATAGTGCTAGGAGATATAAATGAAATACCATTAGAGGATATCCCGGATGCAGATGTACTTATAGGTGGATTCCCATGTCAGCCTTTTAGCATGATGGGTGAACAGAGAGGTTTTGAAGATGCAAGAGGAACTCTCTTTTTTAGAATTGCAGAAATCATAAAAGATAAGATTGAAAGAGGTAATAAACCAGCCGCAGTAATTCTTGAAAATGTTAAGGCACTTAGAACACATGATAAGGGAAAAACATTTGCCACTATTAAACGAATTTTGGAAGAGGATTTAGGTTATAAGGTATATGACGATATACTCAATTCTGCGGAGCATGGAGTTCCACAGACAAGAAATAGAACATATATAGTATGTTTTGCAAATGAAAAGGCGGAGTTTAAATTTCCAGAAAAAGAGAGCTTGAATAAAACATTGCAGGACGTATTGGAACAAGATGTAGATCCAAAATATTTTTTATCTGAAAAAATATTACCAACAATTCTTTCAAATGGAACTGGAGGCTATAAAGCTAAATCAGAAATAGATTTAAAAATAGCAAGGCCTTTATGTGCAACAATGGCAAAGATGCATAGAGCATGCCAAGATAATTATGTAACACAAAAGGGTAAAGTTAGACGATTAACACCAAGAGAGTGTGCGCGCTTACAAGGATTTTCAGACAATTTTGTCATTCCTGTATCTGATTGTCAAGCTTATAAACAATTTGGAAATGCTGTTACAGTGAATGTTTCCCGAGCTGTTGCAGAAGCTGTAAAAGAAAGTCTACAAAATTTAGGAGAGTGGAATGACTGATGGATTACCAGAATGATATAAACGAAATAATAGCTTTTATAAATGGGGCTATTGCAGAGGAAAGGAAAGATTATAGTGAATGCTTATCCAGATTTACAGAGGCTATTGATGAGGAGTTTTTGCAAGGTAGAGCAGATGCTATAAAGAAACTAATTACTACTGATGCCGAACTTCAAGAGGCATTTGGAAGATTGGCATCAAGATGTAATATGAGTAGTATATGCGAGGAGTGTGCTGTAAGAAAATACTGCAATTCATTTATAAATAGGGCAAGAGAAAAAGCGAATAAAGATGCACCTCAAATGGTGGATCTGTTTTGTGGTGCTGGTGGATTATCATTAGGTTTTTCGCAAGAGGGGTTTGTGACTGCACTTGCAAATGATATTGAGTCTTGCTGTGTAGATACTTATGCCCATAATCATCCAGAAACACCGAGAGATCATATTGTTCAAGGAGATATCAGAGAGGTTGTAGATCATCTTGAGGAACTTCTTAAAAACAAAAGAGTAGATATTGTAGTTGGTGGACCGCCATGCCAGGGGTTTAGCATGGCAAACAGACAGCGACTAATTGACGATCCAAGAAATCATCTTTATAAAAATTATGTGGAGATTGTTAAGAGAGTGCAGCCCGCTTTCTTTGTAATGGAGAATGTTAAAGGTATGCTCTCTGTTGCGGATCAAGTTAAAGAGGATTTCAGAAATATTGGATATTCAGTCGAGTGCCATGTTCTTAATGCAAAAGATTTTGGCGTGCCTCAGAATAGAGAGCGACTTATATACATCGGAAACCGCATTGGGGTGGATAATGAGAAGATATTTGAGGAGATTTTTGAATTATCTAAATCTATTCCAAACTATGTTCTTGGAGATGCAATATTTGCATTGAGACCGTTACAGGCATCTAGAGTTAAAAACTCGACAGAACAGGGGAGTGAAACGTCAGGATATAAGATAGAGCAGAATAATTTGGAAGCATCTAATGCATATATTGAATATATCAATCAAGGAAGAAAATCATTGTTAACGCTTAATCATAAAGCAAGATATAACAATGATAGAGATATTGAAATTTTTGGAAGAATGTATCAAGGTGATAAATCAGATGATCCTAAAATAGCTGATATTATGCCGTATGCAAGACGTAATGGAATTTTTAAAGATAAGTATTTCAAATTAGAAGAAAAAAAGGTGTGTAAAACGATTACCGCCCATATGAAATTTGATTGCAATATGTATATTCATCCAACACAGGCACGTGGACTTACACCAAGAGAGGCAGCGAGAGTGCAATCTTATCCGGACGATTATTATTTTAGAGGAGCTTATACTAAGACATATATGCAAATTGGAAATTCTGTTCCCCCTTTGCTTGGAAGGGCTATTGCACACATTGTAAAAAAATATATTAGCGGAGGTAGTGAATGATGGATTTCAAAGAGGCGTTGCAGATTATTAATGAGATGATTTCAGAAACATCTGAGAAAAAATATGATGGAATACTTGTTAAAAGACTAGAAGCTTCCAACACTCTTGATGAAGGGAGAACTACAAATCAGACACATATAGCTATAACAGGGGAGCAAATGAATATATTCCCATATCTTATGGCGGAAGGATATTTTAATTGCAATTATGATGAACGCGATGAACAATTAAAAAAATATTTTATTACTCAAATCCCTTTGGAAATACATAAAAATAATGTGATTGAACTTGTAGGTGATGATATATTACCGAAAGAGATTCAATTTAATGGGTGTGACGTATTAAAAGTAAAAGCAAGTATTGTTAGAAGTAGGAGAAAAGCACAAACTGATCAAGTACAGCTTTCATTAACATCAATAGATGATCCAGCATTTGTTGCATTTCGCAGATTAATCCATGCGGGCGATTATATGATTATTCTGAAACATCGAGAAAAATTTGATTATGATTGTTATGGAATAAGAAAGACAACAGATTTTAAGGATAAATTGGAAAGCCTAAATAATAAATTCTATAAAGATGCAACAAATACTAAGGTAAACGTTACAGAGCTTTTAGCTGATACAGATGAACACGAAGCGGATAATAAGATAAAAAATGGAACGAATATTCTGTATTATGGTGTACCTGGTGCTGGAAAAAGTCACGAAATCGATAAAATGATAGTGCAAGATAGATCAGAGCGTGTTGTTTTTCATCCAGATTATACATATTCAGATTTTGTTGGTCAGATATTACCAAGGGTTGTTGATGAAAAATTAAAATACGTTTTTGAGCCAGGTCCATTTACTAAGATGTTGAAAAAGGCGAATGATGATCCAGCTAATATGTATTTCCTTGTCATTGAAGAAATTAATAGAGGAAATGCACCGGCCATCTTTGGTGATATTTTTCAATTATTGGATAGAAACGATGATGGTTCTGGAAAGTATCACATTTCAAACTATGATATTGCTAAAATTGTGTATGGAGATGAAAACCATATCATCAAAATACCATCAAATCTTACATTATTGGCAACTATGAATACATCTGATCAGAATGTATTTACATTAGATACAGCTTTCCAAAGAAGATGGGAGATGCATCTTATTAAGAATGATGTTGCAAAAGCAATTCATTCTAGAACTGTAATTGAAGGAAGTCTTGTTTCATGGGGCAAATTTGCAGATGTAACAAATGCGGAAATAATTCGATTTGGTGAGGAAACAGGTTCTTCTGAAGACAAGAGGCTTGGTGCATATTTTGCCAGAATTAATGAACTGACAAGAGAAAAATTCCCAGAAAAGGTGCTTAAGTATTTATGGGATGACGCATTTAAGATGGACAGATATTCTTACTTTAATGAAAATATGTCTTCTCTAGATATGGTGATTGAGGTGTTTAGAGAAGAACCGGTATCTCAAACAGATTTGTTAAAGCGTGTACTGAAATATGGTGTATATACCAAGATGGTAGAGCAGGTAGAATTACAATCAAATGAGGAGGGGAATGTTGATGGCGAGTAATACTCTTTTTGACAGATGCCGTGTTAATACAAATATTGAAAATGATGTATTTGTTGGCATTCAGAAGAAAGATGATTACTATGAAGTGGATTTTCCATTAGGCTATCACCTTAGTTCGGATGAAAAAGGTCTTAGAAAAGATATTCTATCTTTAATGAATGTACTTGCACGGTACACTGATAAGAGGGAATCTGAATTATACGATGGAATAAAAAAAGATGATTCATCGGGGATTCCGATTCAAGCATATTTGTTTCTTATTAAAGATTATTTTGAACGAGGATATTATAAGGAACGAGAGACACTATATAAAGTGGCAAAAAAAGGAAAAATCAATTGGAGTAAGACAATCAAGACACAAAAACCTGTGATGCAGGATAATGAAGCATTTTATTTGGATTTTGTTGTGAAGAAAAATACGATAAATGAAGATGAATTGATAACGCTTGTACATAAGTATTGTGTTTATGAGAGTTTTGATAAATTTGGTTGGTTATTTACTTCATTTGTTCCGGCGAAACCTAGAACTGGACTTACCATTAAAATGATGATCTCTGTTGTGAATAATAAGTTACAGAATACATTTAAGGATCAAAGCAAGCAGCTATTTAAAAATATGTTAGCAGTCTTAAAGCGGTTGGATGATGATTCACAAACAGAATTTAAGTATGGAACTTATCGATTTGAATATGTTTGGGAAAAGATGATTGATAAAGTATTTGGAATATCAGAAAAATCAGATTATTTTCCTAAAACAACGTGGAATTTGCTAGAGGATAAAAAGTATGATAATGCTTCTTTAGAACCAGATAGTATTATGATTTATAATGACAAAGTGTTTGTTTTGGATGCGAAATACTATAAATACGGGTGGTCTGGTGCAGCAGGACATTTGCCAGAGTCAACATCAATAAATAAGCAAATAACCTATGGCGAATATATCGCAGAGGCTGATAAGTTTATAAAAAATGGAGAGCATCCTGTTGTATATAATGCATTTTTGATGCCATATGATGCGAAAGGGAAAAGATTTCCAACAGGAGAACCAATTCATTTCATAGGTACTGCTACTAGTGACTGGAAAACAGGAAATCAAAAATATGAAAATGTTGTCGGTGTGTTAATGGATGTAAAATATCTCATGGAAATTGATAATAGGTTGGATGAATCTGAAATCATGAAATTAGCAATGTTAATAGAAGAGAAATGTCCTGTATAGCAAAGAATGGGGCTATCTATTTCCCGACAGCCCCTTACTTATGTGGAGAAGCTTTGTAATATCATTGAGAGATGAGGGGAAAATATTTGCAACTCAGAGAGGATATGGGGAATTCAAAGGTGGTTGGGAATTTCCGGGAGGAAAGATTGAGCCTAATGAAACACCGGAAGCAGCAATTGTAAGAGAGATAAAAGAAGAATTGGACACAGAAGTTCAGGTAATTGAATTGCTGGATACAGTCGAATATGATTATCCGAAATTTCATTTATCAATGGATTGCTTTGTCTGTCAGGTTCGATCAGGAGACTTAGTATTAAAGGAGCACAAGGCAGCTGTATGGCTGACCAAAGACGCTTTGTATAGTGTAGATTGGTTGCCGGCAGATCGTGTCTTGATTGAGAAAATAGAGAAAGTAATATAGTCTTTTAAGAAATGATGAGAGCGCTTGTAGAAATACGGGTGCTTTTATTATGCGGAAAATGAGAGAGGAATTTGATCAAGCATTGACAATAAGGGGAAGGTATGATATTATAAAAAGCAATTAATTCAATATAGTAAAGTGGTCAATTACTAACGTGATAACGCAAGAAAAAGGAGGATGAAAAGAATGAAAAGGAATTTAGCAATATTTTTGATGGGAATGACAATCGCAACAATGGTGCTCGGGGGATGCAAAGATAAAGAAAATATTTCCAAAAAGGATGGCAAGGAATCTGAGAGTGTGGAGGATAAGAAGACATTTACAGTGGGATTTGATGCAGAATATCCACCATATGGATATATGGATGAAAATGGAGAATATACAGGATTTGATTTGGAACTGGCAGAAGCAGTCTGTGAACTGGAAGGTTGGGAGCTGGTGAAAAAACCGATCAACTGGGATTCGAAAGATATGGAATTAAATTCCGGCGCAATTGATTGTATTTGGAATGGATTTACTATGAATGGAAGAGAAGAGGAGTATACATTTTCTACTCCGTATGTAGATAACAGTCAAGTAATCGTTGTGGCAGAGAAATCCGGCATGAAAACATTGGAAGATTTGCAGGGAAAGAGCGTTGGCGTGCAGGCAGCAAGTGCTGCACTGGATCTTTTGCAGAGTGAAGAAGAAGGTGGCCAGAAGGCACTGGCAGATACCTTTAGCGCTTTGAATGAGTTTGCGGATTATAATACGGCCTTTACAGAACTTCAGGCAGGTGCGCTCGATGCTCTTGCAATAGATGTAGGAGTTGCTAATTATCAGATCAAATCCAGAGGAGAAGGATACCAGATTTTGGAAGAAACTTTGAATACAGAGCAGTATGCAATTGGATTTAAAAAAGGAAATCAGGAATTATGCGATGTAGTCAATGCCGACCTGAAAAAATTGACAGAAGACGGAACGATTGCAAAGCTCGCGGAAAAATATGAGATTGCCGATATGGTAACTCTAAAATAAAAAAGATCCCTTTGAAAGAGGACTTCTTTTCAAGGAGATTCTGATAGGAGGAAGAAACATGAGTTTTGGGGTAATGTTGAGGCAAATGACAGCAGGGTTTGGACAGACTTGTCTGATTTTTGTCATGACACTGATTTTTTCGCTGCCTTTAGGGCTGTTGGTCTATTTTGGAAGAGTCAGTAGAATCAAACTAATCAGCTGGATTGTGAAAATTTATATCTCGGTGATGCGGGGAACACCCTTGATGCTGCAACTTCTAGTATGGTATTTTGCACCATATTACTTGTGGCAGATGAATATTGGAGGATACAAGCTGACAGCAATTCTTCTTGGATGTTCTTTGAATTATGCAGCCTATTTTGCGGAAATCTATCGTTCTGGCATAGAGTCTATTCCAAAAGGGCAGTATGAAGCTGCTGCACTCCTTGGATATTCCAGACAGCAGACGTTTTTGAGAATCGTACTGCCGCAGATGGTAAAAAATGTGCTCCCATCTGTGACAAATGAAGTAATCACACTGGTAAAAGATACATCTCTGGTATATTCATTATCTTACATTGAAATGTTTGCGGTAGCAAAACAGATTGCAGCAGCACAGACAACGGTTGTTCCATTTTTTATCGCTGGTGTATTTTACTATATTTTCAATTATGCAGTTGCATGGGGAATGGAATTGTTTGAAAAAAGGTTGAACTATTATCGTTAGGAGGTTTCCAGAATGAGTCTTTTAGAAATGAAACAGATCAAAAAAGAATTTGAAGGTACAACGGTAATTAAGGATCTTTCGCTCTCCGTAGAGGAGGGGGAGGTTTTGGCAATCATAGGGCCATCTGGATCCGGGAAGTCTACGTTGCTTCGCTGCGCAACAATGCTGGAAACTATCGATGACGGGGAAATACTATATCAGGGAAAGAAGGCAGTATGGATAGAGAATGGAAATCCAACCTTTCCGAAGAAGCAGGAGTTGAAAGAAATCCAGTCCTGTTTCGGTCTGGTATTCCAAAATTTTAATCTGTTTCCGCACTTTTCTGTCATAAAAAATATTGCAGATGCACCAATCCATGTACAGAAGAGAAACAGGGAAGAAGTTTACGAGGAGGCAAAAAAGCTCTTGGCAAAGATGGGACTTTCGGATAAAGCAGAGGCATATCCTTATCAGCTTTCCGGCGGGCAGCAGCAGAGAGTATCGATTGCGCGAGCACTGGCCATGAAACCGAAGATGTTGTTCTTTGATGAACCTACATCTGCATTGGATCCAGAGCTGACCGGAGAGATCTTAAAAGTAATCAAAGATCTGGCGGCAGAGCATATGACGATGGTGATCGTGACACATGAAATGGATTTTGCACGGAAGGTAGCGGATAAGATCATTTTTATGGAGAATGGTGTCATCGCGGTGGAAGGAAATCCGGAAGAAGTCTTTGCATCTGATCATGGAAGAATGAGGGAGTTTTTGGGGAAATTATCCATGTAATTCTTTGTAAGCAACTTGCTTAATAGTAGGCAATGCCGTATACTTTATGTAAAGAAAAGTGCAGGAGAGAATCCTTGTGGGGAAAAGAGAATTGCATTTGCAGACGAGATTTTTTGCGAAAGCAGATTATGAAATATTTATATTGTAATTACAAAATGGAAAACAATAATATTTGGAAGTAGAGGAAAGGAAAATGATTATATCACCGTCATCATTAGATACAAATCTAAGCCAGATTCTTGATGAAGTTTTAGTGATAGGGCAAAGAAGATGTTAGACTTAATAGAAAAAACAATGGGGAAACTAGTGTCTGATTGTGATGCAGAAATTACAATGGAACAGTTTGACGCAAGCTTACTGTAAGCATTGATCTCTTGTCTGGGATTGCATAAAAAATGTGTCTGTCGCTCCAATCATATCAAGGGATGATTACCGTAGCAGAAAAAATGAGCAAGATGAAAAGCAATCTGAGCTGATTTATTATAGGGAAATAATGGGTTTATATTGCATTTGCCGTCTGGAAAGGAGACATATGATTTATACATTTAATGCAAAAGAATTCCTTTTGTATCCTGTTATGAAATCGTATTTCGAGCTTAGTGATAATGATGTTTATAAAGCGATTTGGGAAGGTTTTGAGTTGTTGTTAAAACAATTGAATAGAAAAAAGGTTTCTTATGATTCTCTAAAAAGTGCATTAATTCCAAACCAGGATAAAGATAGATTTGAAACATGTTTTATTATTGATTCTACTCAGATGGTATGTGCGGATTATGGAAATTATGTGTTTGAAAAGTTAATTCCCCTTTTAGATAAAGAAAGCGCTTATAGCATTTTGTGTGGAGATTATATTGATTTATTATATAAATATCGAACCGACTCCCAGCAACAACTTCGGTGGGAAATGAATAATAAATTGATAAGATGTCATAAGTCTGAATATAAGCATAGCAGTCAGTATTTTTTAGTTTATATAAATCGTCTAACCGGAAATCAAAGACTAAAAATTGTGGAAGGATTATATCAATATAAATGGTTTACTGGTTTTGTTGATGTAACACACAGTTCTTGCTTCAAAAGTTATATTTCCAATATATTGGAATCTGTTTGTATAAAAACAAAAAGTACTGTTATTATGTCACATCCATCGGATCATTCGGATGATGAAAATATAAATGTGAGAGGACTCCCATTTGAAGCAAATGGCTTTAAGATTATTAGTATCAATGAGGATAGTTATGGTGCATTTCTGAGCTATAAGCTAGAAAGTCAGATTCCGGATAAAGAAGATGTTGGGTTTTCCTTTAATGCGCTATTTCCCAAATTTGACTCATTTGAAAAAATTGAACTACACATTTCGGATGATAAATGGAATAAATACTTGACAAATAGCGAGAAGGGCAAAGGGCGAATTATGGAAACCTTAGGGTATAGTTCTATTGATAAAGAATGTTTTAGCAAGGAAGTTTTCAAACACATATGTGCAAACTATATTTATAATTTAAAAAAGAATGAATATGGAGACTTGATGTTTAATGTTTGTGTTGAGCTTCCTACAGTGAATGGTCATATCAGAAAAACAACAATAGCTTTGAAGTATCACCCTGAGAATGGAATAATTGAAGTTATAACAGTTACATAGTGTCAATGTATGTGGTCTTACGATTGACAAAATTAGTGAGAGTATCATCAAACGGATTTATTATCTGGTTCTTTCAGATAAGAAAGAGAATGGTGATGTTTATCGTAGAGTTCCGGTTTGTATTATGGCCGCACAGCATGAACCTATGCAGCTGTATCTTATTGAGTCAAAGATGGAAGAATTGGATTATTCAGAAATGTAAAAAGCTAAAATTAGAGCCTACAATAGATTGATATGGGCGTTTTTGTTGTATATGAGAATAGATTTTTGGGATAGCGTATGATATAATAAATTATCTGATTTGTGAAACAAGTTTCATGTGAGGGTTAGACTATGGTTAAGAACAATATTGAAGTTGATGTGAAAGTAAAATGCATAGAACAGGGTACTTCTCAGACGCAGATTGCAGAGGAAATCGGTACGACAAAATCCTATGTCAACAGGATTATAAAGAAACCGGATGGTGTCGTGAACAAAACTTTTGTTCAGATGATGGAAGCACTTGGGTATGACATTGAAATCACCTATTTAAAGCGTAAAGCGGATGGTGAATAATATGAACGAACTTCAAAAAATACAAATTGAATTGGTAACTGACCCTGCGGAACTTACTATAGGTGTTAATGATTTTGAAAGCATTATTTTTGACCTTAACTCACAGATTGAAATGCTCTCAAGCAAAGCTGATAAATGGGATTGCCTTGTAGCATTGGGGGCCGGCATAGTATGCGGTATGGTGGATATTTTCTGGACGGGAGAATTCTCGCTTGCCGAAGGCAGGGATATGTCAAGCCAGAAGGTTGACAATCTTGTAAAAAAGACCGCAAAGATGATGGGTTGTGAGTCGGATGACTTGAAAAAGTGCGTAAAATTTTTGGAGGAAAAATTTCCAATCTCTGCGGATGGAAACACTCCTGATTTTGGTGGTGGGCTGCAGCACCATCTGAGAGATTTTGCACATCACCCGACCATAGTTGGACTGGTATTTTCGCTGTTAACGCAGTTTACCTGTAAATCCTACGGAACAGATGTTGCCGGAAATTTTTTTATAGTTGATGTTCCCGAAAAGAGCAGAATTTTTATTGGTGAAGATACATCATCGAAAATAATAAACGGTACACTTGTATGGTTTTTCCATTTGATTAGTGATATTGCAGGTTCGAGTAGCACAGCTGGATTGAGCGGTGGTACAGGAATTCCAGGTCCTATTTTGTCTATTGCAAAGGAAATGTCAGTTCTTCCATTTTTCAAAAACCTGAAGAAGGACGATACGTCATTTTCGGTGTTCTTGTCCAAGTTGTTTAATGGAACACTGCTGGCCGAGCATGATGAAAACGGAAAAATCATCAAGGATACCGTAATTAAGTTGGATTTGCGCGGTGAGATGGGTGTAGCTGTTGAAATCGGTAAGCAAGCTATCCCTGTCATTACAAATGAATGCATAGTCAGAACATTTTACATGATCAGACAGCTTGCACAGCAGATTAAGCAAATCCATGTGACAAGCCTTGAAGATTTTAAGAAAATTAGAATTAAAGAGATACTTCCGGTTAATTCACCAAGTCTCACCAGGATGCTTACAATAGCAACTGGAGTGTTTACAGCACTTGATGTATCGGAAGCTGTTATTACAAAGAAGTATTGGGTATCTATAAACTATGTCGGTATAGGACGATTTACGCTTGCTTTAGGTGACGAGATGGTCTGGGCATTAAAACGTCGAGATGTCCGAAAGATAAAGGATATGTATGAAACGATTTATCGAAATACATATACAGATACTGACCAGAGAATATATGAGAGGATGGGTGATGATATGGAATATGATAAGTTTGGTCTTAATGAAGAACAGACAGAAATCCTCTATAACCTCGAATATTACAAAACACTTCATGATATTGAATGTACCAAGATTCCTGTTGGTGGAGAAAAAATTCGGCAGTTAAAAGGAGAATGGCTTGAAGAATGGAAGGGCTACATGACATCAGGCTTCACTGGCTTTATGAATAGTGCGAATGCTGAGTTGAATTGGTATACTTTTGATGAACTCAACGAGAGGATTAAAGCAAATGACCCAGACAGTCCCTGGTTTCGACTTGTTCTTCTGGAAGCAATGCTTTTTGAGCCATATTCTCCGCTAACTACCGAAACTGATAAAAAAGGTAATGAAGTGCCGAGTAAAAAGTATTCTTCGGTGAATACACCGATATCAGGGTACAAAAAGAGTGATGGTGATAAGTTTTTAGATGATGTATTTGCCGGGAACTATCATCTGACAGGGTATGTAAAACGCTTAAGAAAAAGTTATGACAAGGTGTGCCGTGAACTGAATGAAGTTCTGAAAACAGCAATCACTTCTATTGCAATTACAGCAGGTGTTGCGATTATTACTATTGCCACAGCAGGAGCATTAGCACCTACCATAGCGGTAGCTTTAGTTGGATCCAATTTTGCCGGATTGAGTGGTGCTGCCCTGACAAGTGCCTGCTTAGCGTATCTCGGTGGTGGAGCAATTGCTGTCGGAGGACTTGGAATGGCAGGTGGAACGATAGCCATTGTCGGCGGTGGAGCAATTCTCGGTGTGGGAGTAGGTGCTGGCGTTGGTGGAGCAGCCGGTGCTATCAGTCTTATGGGAAAGAAAAACACCATCTTGCAGTCTGCCAAGTTGTTGGTATCGGTTAGAGAAGTATTCTTAAATGATGAAAAAGATGTTGAATACTCTAGTACGGTTTACGAGAAATACGTTCAGAACATTGCAGAAATTGAAAAAGGATTGATTGGGCTTAGACTGAAGGCCGATGTGGTCGATAATAAAGAAAAGAAGAGATTGAAAGCCGAAATCAAGAGTGCTGAAGATTCTGTAAAAGCTATGAAAATTGCGATGAAGAGCATGAATAAATTCATCAGTTCGTATGCAGTTGGCATGGGAATTACAGAGTAAGGTGGTGTAGATTATGGGAGAAAAGAAAATACAAGAATATCCATGGGTTGCATTTTATATTGAGTTTGCAAATAAGCTGCTTGCCTTTGTCAATGATCGTAAGCCACTGGTGGAAATTATCAAGAGTGTTTATGAACAGATAGGTATCAATCTGCCGAAACTCGAAAAGGACGGAGAGGTATTTGATATCGACCCGTTTACCCTATTTGGTCTTTTTAATAAGGGCATCACAACAGAAAACCGCATTAAAATCATCACCGCATTTGCTGAAAAGCTGGGTGTGACTGCAATGGTGCCAACCGAATTTGAGGGTGTTCCAGTGTTGAACAACCAGAAAGCAACCTACTATTATTTTATAGGTAAAGGTGACCGTGGTGATGATGATATCGATAATTTGTGGAAAGTGTTCACCTCTGCTGTTGAATATGCGGATAAGAATACTGACAGCAGCAAAGCGGAGTTTATTAAGTATTATGATCTGTGCTTGAAGCAAAAAGGTATTCGGTGGAATATCACTATGGGTCTGTACTGGGTACGCCCATATACTTATATCAATTTGGATTCTCGTAATCGATGGTTTATCTCCAGTGTGGCAAATACCTCTGCAACCTTTGTGGAGATGCTGCCTAAATTCGATAGTGTTCCTTCCGGCGAAGAGTATCTCAAGCTGTGCAAGGCATCTGTTGATTTAATTTCGTCCGGTGACTATGAGTATGGTAGCCTTCCTGAATTATCTGCTTCTGCCTGGGCTACAGCCAAGGAAGACGATGAAGTAGAAAAGACTGCCGCAGAGGTCGAAAAGACGTTCAGAAAGTGGCTGGCAACACAGACATCCGAAAATGGAACTCCTTTGAAGGGAACAACAATCTCCAACAATGCGAATGCAATTAAAAAAGTTTGTACAGAGATGACGCTCCCGGATTTCCCGGATTTGCGTTATCTATTCAGTGTTACCGATTTGGATTTGTTTAAGCAGATCCGTGAAGCTATTCTTAAGCATCCAGATTACAAGACTATTGATAAAAAACATGGTAATGGTTATCTCAATTCTGCCATTACTATCTGGTATGAAAAATTCCTCGTTTGGCTTGCTGAGGGCGGTGAAATAACTGAGCCTGAAAAGGTAGAAGCTATGCCTGACGTTGATGTCCGTACAACGCACTACTGGCTCTATGCCCCTGGCGAGAATGCATTCAAATGGGAGGAATTCTATAAAGGCGGAATAATGGCCATTGGTTGGTCTGACATTGGAGATTTGTCTGCATACTCAACTCGAGAAGAGATGAGGAAAGCCATGGCAGATGTTTGGGGCAATGAAAAAACATATAAAATTCCAAGCTTAGCTACATGGCAATTCGCAAATGAAATCCAACAGGGTGATATTATCTTTGTAAAGCGTGGTCGTGACACGGTTATTGGTCGTGGTATGGTAACATCGGACTATCTATATGATGAGACGGTTTCCGATGATTATAAGCATATCCGTGAAGTAAAGTGGACACATAGTGGTGAGTGGCCTCATCCTGGTATGGCCGCAATGAAAACCCTTACTGATATTACCGCATATACCGAATACATCGCAAAACTGAACGATTTGTTTGCAGAGGACATCGCCGACGAAGACGAGAATCAGCCAGAAATCGTATATCCTCCATATACAGCAGAAGATTTCCTCAAGGAAGTGTATATGGAAGAGACGGATTATAATACGTTGGTAGCTGTTCTGAAAAACAAGAAGAACATTATCTTGCAGGGTGCACCCGGTGTTGGTAAGACTTTTGCTGCAAAAAGACTAGCATATTCCATCATGGGAGTGAAGGACAAGGATAGAATTATGATGGTCCAGTTCCATCAGAGCTATTCTTATGAAGACTTCATCATGGGCTTCCGTCCCTCTGCTACCGGATTTGAATTGAAAAAGGGTGCATTCTACAACTTCTGCAAGAATGCTGAAACTGATAGCGATAATGATTATTTCTTCATTATTGACGAAATCAACCGTGGTAATTTGAGTAAGATTTTCGGTGAGTTGTTTATGCTTATCGAAACAGACAAGCGTGGCATTGAGCTTCAGCTTCTCTACTCGGATGAAAGATTCTCTGTTCCGGCGAATGTATATATCATTGGTATGATGAATACAGCAGACCGTAGCTTGGCTATGTTGGACTACGCTCTTCGCCGTCGATTTGCGTTCATCGATTTGAAGCCGGGATTTGAAACCGAAGGTTTCCGCACTTACCGCATAGGTCTGGAGAACGACAAGTTTAACCACCTCATTGCTGCGGTAGAAACACTGAATAATGTTATTGCCGCAGATGATTCTCTGGGCGAAGGGTTCTGCATCGGTCACAGCTATTTCTGCAACCTGAATCCCGATAATCTGGATGATCAGGCACTCAGTGCTATCGTGGAATTTGAACTTATCCCTCTACTGAAGGAATACTGGTTCGATGAACCGACAAAGGTCAGAGATTGGAGTAATAATTTAAGGAGTGCGATTAAGTGATCCCTATTCAGAATGTTTACTATATGCTGTCGTATGCGTTCCAAGTGTTGAACGAGCAGGGCTATAAAAGCCTTGCTACAGAACAATTTAATAACACGGCCGAACTGTGCGCAGCCATTCTGGCAAAGGGTATTTCGATACAGTTGAAGCGTGGATTAGGTCGTGAGTATATTCCTCAGTCGGAGGCACTTTCGACCCTGCGTGGAAAGCTGGACATCTCCGAATCAATAAAAACGCAGACCATGCTGAAAAAGCAAATGGTCTGCACGTATGATGAGTTTTCTGTTAATTCCAGAGCCAATCGTATCATTAAATCCACGGTAGAACTTCTGCTGCGGTCTGATATCGATAAGGGTAGAAAAAAAGATCTGCGAAAGCTGATGGTTTATTTCGGCGAGGTGGATTCCGTTGATTTGTATTCGGTTGACTGGAATATGCAGTACAACAGGAATAATCAGACTTACCGGATGCTGATTTCGGTATGCTATCTGGTGTTCAAAGGACTGCTTCAATCACAGACTGACGGCAGTACTAAGCTGATGGATTTCTTTGACGAACAGCGAATGTGCCGTCTGTACGAAAAATTCATACTGGAATATTACAAAAAAGAGTTTCCGGGAATTAAGGCCAATGCGTCACAGATTCCATGGCAGTTGGATGATGGCATCGGAGATATGCTCCCTGTTATGCAGACCGATATCATGCTGACATACAAGGAAAAGGTACTGATTATTGATGCAAAATATTATGGGCATACAACCCAAAACCAGTTTGGTGTTCATACGCTGCACTCCAATAATCTGTATCAGATATTTACCTATGTAAAGAACAAAGAACACGAACTTGGCGGTAAGCCGCACGAGGTCTCCGGCATGCTACTATATGCCCAGACCGACGAGAGTATTCTTCCAAACAATGAATATCGAATGAGTGGTAATAAAATCACGGTGCGGACGCTGGATTTGAATCAAAACTTTGAAGAAATATCTGCTGATCTGAATGCGATTGCGGCTGCTCATTTCGGAATGTGATGTAAATGAAGGAGATGAATATGGGAGAAATGAAGGCAATGAATATATCAGAAAAAGATAGACTTCAATTGATTGAACAACTTGAAGCTCTTACTGGGAAAAAGCCACTTTTTTATCTGAAATTCTGCGGATGTGAAAAATTTGCTAAGGATGTTTGTGATGGAAATCTATATGCTAACACACCTGCCTATTTTCGAGAACAAGAGAAGAAAAGTGGAGTAAGAGGTCAAGGTGACCAGTTTGAGCTAATTTCCTTAATAGAGACTCAGGGTATTACCATGTGCGATGCAAATATCGGAGAAGTTATTTTGACTGTACCAAAGGGTACAATGAGAATACAATTTAAGGATGATGATGTAATTCCTATGGTTTCTTTTGTAGGAATCCCTTTAGCTGATATGAAACTGATTTATGTAGATGAAACGAGAGCTGATTTTGTATTCCCATTTACTGACGAGGAATATGCTTCTATGGAGGAAAACTTCGGCTCTTTCTGTGTTATGATAGGGGGACGTGAATTAGACCAACATATTGCTGCATATTGCAATTCTGAGGGATGCGATTTCCTTTTTGATAGAATTGATTACTGTGACCAGAATCGCATCGACAGAATGCAGGCATTTAATAAAAGTGCCAAAGAAAGATTTCTTTATAAGAATAAGGATCTTGAGTATCAAAGAGAATACCGACTGGTATTTGCACATGAGATACCAGAGGACCATTTCATACGTATTGGGGCATTATCAAATACGAAGATTCTTGAATCTCAGCAATTGAAAGATATGTGTTTTTCCATTACATACAAATCGCATAAAAAATAGAATAGAATCAATAAAATAACCCAAGAGAGTGATACTTGGTAAAATAGCCTTTGCACCCCCCTGTGGGAGTAATCGTTAAACTGTTTCCAAAACCGCAGTAGTCTGCACCCCCCCTAACTGACTACTACTTGACTACTATCGACTTTTACACTTTGCACTATTTTGCCCCGTTTTGCGTAGTATGCTACACTATCTGAAATAGTGTGAATGACGATGAGAACCGAAAAACCTTTGCAAAACGGGGCAATATGGGGCATTTGAGGAGGATTTTTATATTGATTAAGATTTTATTTATCTGCCACGGCACTCTTTGAAGAACTCCTTAAAAAGTCAGTAAAATCAATACTTGGAAGG
>ERZ894226.332-NODE-332-length-31961-cov-10.731775_pt1 | contig 31961 bp, 33 predicted proteins | sample MGYA00380294_ERZ894226 | MGnify/ENA primary metagenome ERZ894226 (study PRJEB32331, sample SAMN06328434) | human gut metagenome | biome: human gut microbiome; feature: stool | host: Homo sapiens | collected 2014-10-29 ... | reverse complement strand
CTGGATTACGTTAATTTTACCGGCAATGGCGGAGTTAACGGCGATTGGTAAATATGTCCAATTCTGGCTACCAACGGTGCCGGCATGGCTAATTGAAATTGTCGTGATGTTACTATTGGTTGGTGTGAATTTGGTCGCAGTTAAATTTTTTGGAGAGGCGGAGTTTTGGTTCTCTTCAATTAAAATCATTGCCATTCTTGGTATTATTATTACCGGAATTTTGATGATGATTACCGGCTTTAAAACACCAGGCGTTCACGGCGGGGTGGTGTCATTTGCAAACATTACCCACCATTTCCAGCTGTTTCCAAACGGGGGCATGAATTTCATGATGGCGTTCCCAATGGTGTTCTTTGCATTCGTGGGAATTGAATTTGTCGGTTTGATGTCTGCTGAAACCAAAAATCCACGTGAAGTCATGCCTAAGGTAATTAACACGGTGTTGTTCCGTATTTTGGTGTTCTATGTGGGAGCTTTGGCCATTATCATGTCAATTTATGATTGGCATTATTTACCAGCTGATCAAAGCCCGTTCGTCTTTATTTTTAAGTTAATCGGGATTGATTGGGCGGCGGCTTTGCTGAACTTTGTGGTGTTGACCGCTGCGATGTCAGCATTAAACACACTGATTTATTCAGCTGGTCGTGATGTCTACGCCCTAGCCCTTGAAAATACTGGTAAATGGCAAGACTACTTCAAGCGCTTGTCAACAAAGGCGATTCCAGCACGCGCAATTTTGTTCTCAGCGATTTTGATTATGCTTACACCTGTGATTAACGCATTACCAATTTTTGAGTCAGCGTTTAATTTCTTTGCGTCAGCTACGGCAGCAATTACCTTGGTTATTTATAGCTTAATCATGATTGCGCACCGCAAGTATCGGGCCAGTGCGGATTTCATTGAAGACGGGTTTAAGATGCCGTTTTATAAAGTTGCTAGTCCTTTGACGTTGCTATTCTTTCTCTTTATCTTTGGGACATTGTTCTTGGATAAGACGGATACAATTGCTGCGTTAGGTGGCATTGCTTGGACCGTGGGTTATGGCTGGTACAGTCATAAAAAATATGGTATGAAATTTAACTAAATCATATGTAAAAAGGTGGGATAACAATTGTTATCTCACCTTTATTTGTGTTTTTATTAAATTTAGATTAGAATAAACGCACGGATTAAACTGGAGGATGGATATGACGACATTGACAGGACAGGATTTGCGCGCATTGCTCAAGGAACAAGCTTTACTGGAAGAAACTATGGCTTTAGCGGGGTGGGACCAGCTGACTGGTATGCCTAAGGATGCCAGCGAGTTCCGCGCAGAATTGCAAAGTTATTTAACAGAAAAGTATCTGGGTGTTTCGACGGGTGATCAAGCCCAGGCTTTGGTTGCGTACTTTGCAGGGCACGGGGATGAATTGTCAGCCGACGAACAGGCACTTTTTGCTAAGTTCCAGGAAGACTATGAGCGTGATGCAGCCGTGCCGGCTGATGAATACATTGCTTTTAACAAGTTGACTTCAACAGCGCAGGACGCTTGGGCAGAAGCCCGCGAACAAGATGATTACGCCATTTATGCGCCATATTTGGCACAGCTAATTGATTTAAAGCGTCGTTTTATTACATACTGGCGTAAAGATGAGGCGACACCATATGATGTGTTGCTGAATCAGTTTGAACCAGGGCTAACCGTTGCAAAGCTAGATGCCGTTTTTGCAGAAGTGAAGGCGGGGGTTGTTGCGCTGCGTGAACGCTTGGCAACAGAAGGAACTGAACCGGCAGACGACTTTTTACAGCGAGAGGTCGCGGTTAGTGACCAACGGGCATATGTCTGGGATGCGGCCGTTCGCTTAGGGTATGATCCAAATAAAGGTCGATTAGACGATACGGTGCACCCGTTTATGCAAGATTTGAATCGTAATGATGCCCGTATTACAACCCGGTGGTCAGCCACTGATTTTCAAATGGCTGTGCTAGGAATCTTGCATGAGGCCGGTCACGGTCTCTTTGCACAGAATGTTGCGCCTAAATGGGATTACACACCGTTTAATAAATCAATTGCAATGAGTATTCATGAATCACAGTCGTTATTTAATGAAGTAATGATTGGTCGCTCAGAAGCCTTCTTACGTCATGATTATCCAATTATGCAACAGGCTTTCCATGGCGTCTTAGACGATGTTGATTTTGAGACATTCTATAAAGGGTGGATGAAAACACAGGCTAGTCTAATTCGGACGGAAGCTGATCCATTAACATATCCGTTGCATATCATTATTCGTTATGAAATTGAAAAAGCTATTTTTAACGATGATATTGATATTGCAACCTTACCAGCCCTTTGGAATGCGAAGTATGAGGAATACCTAGGTATCCGACCACCATCAGATTTGACAGGTATCTTACAAGATATTCACTGGGCCGGCGGTGACTTTGGCTACTTCCCATCATATGCCCTTGGCCATTTGTATGCGGCCCAATTCCGTCACGAAATGGCAAAAACGCTTGATATCGACAGCTTGCTGGCTACGGGAAACATCCAACCGTTGTTTGATTGGCGTAAAGCGAATATTTGGCAATACGGCGCATCAAAAACACCTGCTCAAATTTTGTATGCGGCAACGGGCGAGGACCTTAATCCACAATATTGGCTTGATTTGCAAACGGCACGATATTTGCAAGCGTACCAAATTTCGGATAACAATTAAAAACATCTCATTTTGTTGTTGACATCTTTTAACACTTCCCGTAAACTTGGTTCATCGGTAGGACGTTACATTGTATGTCAGAGAAGCCACGGTTTGCTGTGAGTGGCGCAGGTGTAACGACTGAACTATTTACAACCTAATAGCAGTAAAGTGAATTGAGGCGATTAGTCTCAATTAATTTGGGTGGTACCGCGGATTTTGATGATTCGTCCCAGTGATGTGTGTTGACACATTACTGGGACTTTTTTGTATTGGAGGACTGAAGCATGGGGTATGGACAATAGTTACTGGCGTCGGCGGGTTAATTCGTTATCGACGCTTATGGCAACTAACAAGACACTCGGTAATGAATTAAAGGAGATCGGACGATGAAACAAACAGAAACGCCGCGATTTGGGCACGCATTAATCCTCGTTATTTTATTAGTTATTATTTTTGGTGGTAGCATTATTGGCCTCGGCTTATCACCGTACGTACCGTTGCTTATTAGTTTGTTAGCAACGATGATTTTTGCCAAACTACGTCGCGCAACTTGGGACGATATTCAAACCCAGTTACTGGCCGGTATTCAAACGGCATTAGCACCGTTGTTTTTGTTCCTGCTGATTGGGATGTTGATTGCCCTATGGATGGGCACAAATGTCATTCCGACAATGCTGTGGTTGGGGTTCAACGTCGCCAATGCTGCATGGTTCTTGCCGAGTGCTTTGTTGGTGACAGCGATTGTCGGGTCGATGATTGGGTCAGCCTTTACAACGCTAGCCACGGTTGGGGTGGCACTAATGGGTGTTGGTACGGCGATGGGCTTTTCACCAGCATTGGTTGCCGGGGCAGTATTGTCGGGCGCTATTTTTGGTGATAAAAGCTCACCACTGTCAGATTCAACCAATCTGGCTTCATCAATTGCAGAGACAGATTTGTTTGCGCACATTAAAAACTTGATGTGGACGACATTGCCTGCTTTGGTTGTGTCATTTATCATTTTTATTGTGTTAGGAACGGGGCATGCCGGGGCATCCGCTGCTGAATTGCATCATCTAGCCGGTTTACTAACGCCAACGTGGTGGACAGTGGTGCCATTGGTATTGTTAGTCGGGATGGCTTGGGCGAAAATCCCCGCAATTCCAACCTTGTTGGTGAACGTTGGTGTAACAGGCGCTTACTTCCTACTGAATCATAATATGACGACGCTAGCCGATGTTTTGCTAAACGGTTTCAAAACTGCCGCTAAGAACGACATGTTGCAGTCACTTTTGAACCGGGGTGGTATGTTAGCTATGATGCCGACGGTGATTATTATCATGCTGGCTTTGGCACTTGGTGGCTTGTTGACCGAACAGAAAATCTTACAAGCTGTGATGATGCCACTTGCGAACCGAATTAAGCATGGCGCTGGTGTGATTACAGGGACAATTGTGACTGGCATTGCGGCGAACTTCATGATTGGTGAACAATACTTGGCAACGATTCTGCCAGGTCAATTATGGAAACAAGCCTTCGACCGTGTGGGCCTATCACGCTTAGCGTTGGGACGTTCAGTTGAAGATTCGGGAACGGTCGTAAACTACTTGGTACCATGGGGTGTTGCCGGTAGTTTTGCCGCGCAAACCTTAGGCGTGCCGGTGCACGTGTTTGCGCCATTTGTATTCTTCTCATTGTTGTCACCTGTCTTTTCATTGTTATCAGCTTGGACAGGTATTGGTATTAAAAAACGTGATGCCTAAAAAAATAAAAGCGACCGGAATTTTTTTCTGGTCGCTTTTATTAATTTTAAGTGTGTTCTGAAAGACTAAATCGTTTATGATAACGCCAATCATTTCGTTCGCTTATGAATGGCTTGTAAGGCAAGTTGATGGGCGCCTTGGTTTTGACGGTCGGGAATCCAGGTTGTTAAAACAATTGGATAACGATCAATCAGCATCATTAAACGGTCGATCTGGGCCGGATAATGTTTGGCATAAGATTTACCAATGCTATCAGCAACTAATTTAGAATCGGTATAGAACATGACCGTGTCGCCCGCATCGGCTAATGTCGCCAAATGTTCAAAGGCTAGGATAGTGGCAGCAAATTCAGCTTCATGATTGGTCATGTCACCTAAATATTCATATTGTTGGCTTTGGGTGCCATCTCGGACGATGACAATGCCGGCACCACTTGGACCGGGGTTACCCTGGGTCGCTGCGTCAGCATACAACTTGATTAACATGACAAATACCTCTGCTTTCATTATACTAGAGAATAGTACAAACGCCCGAAAGGAGACGTGTTAGTCATGAAGGGTTACTACCAACCAGCAGGATTAATTGGCTGGGTAAGCTGGGCATGGATTGTGATGATCGCATTATTCGGCGGTGTCATGTGGCTCGAGGTCACGCATTTGAATGTCTGGACGTACTGGTCATTTGGTATCTTTCTTGTGATTGCCGGGGCGGTAATTTTCCGTCGTCGGGTGTATCTCGATGATGATGCGCTACGCTTCCCACCAATTGTGGGAATCCACACAGAAAAAATTCATTTTGCAGATATGCAATTTGTGCAATTTACAAAACATACAGTCATGTTTAGTCATGATGGTGAACAGTACAGTTATTGGATGAATGCGAGCTTTTTGCGAGCGTTCAAGGCAAAGATTGAAGGAAAAAACGAAAACATATGAGTGAAGAAACGTTAGTGATTACTGACCAAACTGGCCGCCTTGATAAAGTTGTGGCTGATGCGTTTGACGATTATACGCGTACGCAAGTTACGGGGTGGATTAATGATGGCATTTTAACAGTGAACGGGGCTGTTAAGAAGGCTAAGTATAGTGTTAAACCAAATGACGAAATCAAATTTACGGTACCTGAAGCGGTCGAAATTGATTTACAACCCGAGGATATTCCACTTGATATCGTGTATGAAGATGACGATTTGTTAGTTGTCAACAAGCCACAAGGGATGGTTGTTCATCCTGCATTGGGCCATGAATCCGGCACATTGGTGAACGCGTTGATGTTCCACACGCCGTTGTCAACAATCAATGGTGTGGTCCGTCCCGGCATTGTGCACCGTATTGACAAAGATACGTCAGGGTTGCTGATGGTTGCGAAGAACGATAAGGCACATGAATCGTTGTCTGCGCAATTGAAGGATAAGAAAAACTTGCGTCAATATTATGCCTTGGTGCATGGTGAATTCGTTGAAAACGAGGGGACCATTAAGGCGCCACTTGGCCGTTCATCCGCTGACCGCAAGAAGCAAGCCGTCGTTGCTGGTGGCCGTGATGCTGTGACGCATTTCAAGGTTGTAAAACGCTTCGTTGGGTACACATTACTGCAAGTAACCCTTGAAACAGGACGTACGCACCAAATTCGTGTGCATATGGCCTATATTGGTCATCCAGTTGCTGGCGATCCATTGTACGGACCAAAGAAGACGTTGCCAGGTAATGGTCAATATTTGCACGCGGCTACGTTGGGGCTCACGCAACCAACGACCGGGGAAGATATGACGTTTGAAGCGCCATTGCCAGACTACTTTACAGCGATGTTGGATCAGCTTGACCCATATGCTGAGATTACAGATTAATCAACAATTAAGCGAATATTCGTGCTAGAATGAAGATATCTTCTTAAAGTCATCCAGAGAGGTGGCTAGGGGGTAACGCGACGAATGAGTTTAATTTAGGCGTTACCTATTTTGTATAGGTAACGCCTTTTTGTTATAGCAAAATAAAAAACGTGAAAAGGATGTCCATTATGGCTAAGGAAATTGTTGACGCAATGGCGATGCAACGTGCACTGACGCGTATTACGTATGAGATTATCGAAAAGAATAAGGGGATTAACAATCTTGTGATTGTGGGGATTAAGACGCGTGGTGTCTTTATCGCTGAACGCATTGCACAACGATTACAGCAACTTGAAAATGCCCAAATTCCGGTGGCTCAGTTGGATATTTCAACCTACCGTGATGATGCAACCGATCGGGGTTCAAAGGCAGAATTGGATATTGATATTGATGGCAAACGCGTTATTTTGGTCGATGATGTGCTTTATACTGGTCGAACAATTCGTGCTGCTTTAGATGCGTTGATGGATAATGGCCGTCCGGCTGTGGTTAATTTGGCAGTGTTAGTGGATCGTGGTCACCGTGAGTTACCAATTCGCGCGGATTTTGTTGGTAAGAATATTCCAACGGCAGCGGCTGAACGTATTAATGTGAATGTCACTGAAATCGACGGTGTTGATTCAGTTGAAATTCGTTAAGACCCGCTTATTTGACGGAAAGGAGGGATCGCTATCCATAGCGATAGCGGGAACGACGTCATGACGAAACGTTATTTAATTTTGCAGGATGGCACCGTCTATGCTGGTGAAGCGTTTGGGGCGCCTGCAACAACTTTTGGTGAAATTGTTTTTCATACCGCAATGACTGGTTACCAGGAAGTCATTACCAATCCGATTTATCACAATCAAATTGTGATGTTTACCTCACCAACGATTGGGGCGGCGGGAATTAATCATCGGGCGGATGAGTCAATTGTGCCAACGGTGAAAGGGGTTATTGTTCGTGAAATTGCTGATGTGTCAACTAATCGGCTGCAGTCGATGAGTTTGCACGACTATTTAAAGCGACACAATGTCCCCGGCATTTCACAAATTGATACGCGTGCGTTGGCCCGTCACTTGCGCAAAACAGGTACGCAAAAGGCGTCAATCGTTGATGTACCAGACGCGCACGCATTTGACCAATTACGGGCCATGGTGTTGACGACGCGCCAAGTTGCACAAGTCTCAACGCCGAAAGCCTATGCTAATCCAGGGCGTGGCGCAAACGTGGTGGTGCTTGATTTTGGTTTGAAAAATGGCATTCTCCGTATGCTGAGTGATTTTGATGCGAATGTGACGGTATTACCATATAATGCGACTGTTGATGAAGTGGCTAATCTTGACCCTGATGGGATTGTGTTGTCATCTGGCCCAGGTGACCCACGCCAAATTCCAGATGAAACGTTTGATATTATTCGCCAATTCCAAACCCGGGTGCCACTTTTCGGCATTGGACTTGGACATGAACTATTTGCGATTGCGAATGGGGCTACTTTGCAGCAAATGCCAGTTGAGCACCACGGCATGAATCATCCAATTCGTGAGCAAATCACGAGTCGGATTATGTTTGCCACCCAGGGGCAGGGTTACGCGGTTAATCCGGATTCTGTACGGGAAACGGATATGTTCGTGACCCATATTGATATGACGGATGGTGTCGTTCAAGGACTGCGTCACCGCGACTATCCGGCTTTTAGTGTGCAATTTTTCCCAGATACGGCCCCAGGTCCCTTTGAAGCAACGCAAGCATTTGATGAATTTATGGAAATGGTGACGGCACGACGAGGAGGATGGCTTTCATGACCGAGCGAATTTTAATAATCGGTGGTTCAGCGAATGACTTTGGTCGTGAAACTGAAAGTGATGCCGCCAGTTACCAAGTGGTTAATGGCTTGGTGAAACGGGGACATCAAATTGTGATTGCTGATGACAATCCGTATGGTTTTACAACTGAGCGTGAGGAAATAAAAGTCATTGAAACACAATTAACGGCCCCAAATTTGGTTAAAGTGATTGTCGAAGAACATATTACGGCGATCGTGGCATCAGTGGGTGGCTTAACAGCGGTACGCCTGAGTGCTGAAATTTTACAAATTTTAGGTAACGATGCGCCGAAAGTGTTGGGGATGACATTGCCTGTGATGCAAGCCGCCCAAAATACGAAATATTTACAGGAGCGGTTGACCCAATTAAAGTTGCCAGCTGTCCAAACACGTTTAGCTAGCAATGTTAGTGAAGCGTTTGATGCGGCACGCGATTTTGATTTTCCAGTGGTTGTTCGATCAGTGGCACCTGTTGGTCAAACCATTCGTTTGCAGGTTGAGGATGCTGAAGAACTAGAAGGAGCGGCTGAAACGGCGTTAAATCGATCATTAACCCACCAAGTAAACGTGGATAAAAGTATTCGCGGTTACCAGGAAATTGCGATGGTGGTGGTACGTGATCGCATGGATACGACTTTGCTGATTGGCGGTGTCGAGGATATGGATCCGGTCGGCATTCACTCAGCCGATTCAATTGCGATTACACCTGTGCAGACGTTGCCTGATCCAATGTTCCAAACTTTGCGTAACGCGGCCTTTACGGTTGCACGTGGCTTTAACGTGCAAGGTCTATTGGAAGTTCGCTTTGCGGTTAATCCGGCGAATGAAGAATTTGTCATCACTCGAGTCACACCGTACTTTGATCGCACCTCAGCAATGGTTGTTACGGCGACGGGTTATCCATTAGTACCAGTGATTACAGGCTTGATGGTTGGCGAAAGTTTGACCTCAGTTCGGATTCCATCAATATACGCTGATCACACGGCACTATTAGAACCGACGATGGATCACATCGTGATTCGTTTTCCTGTGTTTGCCTTCGGAGAACTTGAGACGGCCGGTATCAAGACAGAAAATCGATTAGATACCGTGCAAAAATCAGTTGGGGCTACGATTGGTGTCGGTCGTAGTGTTGAAGAAGCGTTGGAAAAAGCGATTCGAGCAGCACACTTTAACAATCGTAATTTTTCACCAACATTGATGAACGCGTTAACGGATAATGAGATTGTTGAGCAGTTGATTCACCCCCGTGATAATCGGATTTTGGTCTTGCTTGAGGCTTTACGACGGGGGTATACCGTTGATGAATTGGCAGAATTAACTAAAATTAATGCCTTTTATTTCTACAAGCTGCAACGACTTAATAATCTGGAGCAAGCTGTGAAAGATAATCCGTGGGAAGCGGATGTGCTCCAACAAGCCAAGTATTACGGCTTGTCAGACGGGTTAGTTGCTAAATTGTGGGATGAAAAGTACGAGGCAGTACGCCGTTATCGTTGGGATAATGGTATTTTGCCAACCTACAAGGCGTTTGAACCATCGGCGGGTGAGTTTGAAGAGTCAGTTTCGCAGTTTTATTCGACTTTCGAATCTGAAAACGAAAGTGAACGCTTAGGTGACGATTCGGCTTTGATTATCGGGACTGGCGCCTTTCGCCTAGGTGATGGTGCCGCAGCCTCATATGTGATGGCGACGGTGGCTGATGAACTTCGGAGTCAAGGTTTAAAGACAATTTTGATGAATAATAATCCGACTGATTTAACTTTCATACCGCAACTTGGTGATAAGCAATATTATGAACCGCTTGAAATTTCAGACGTGATGAATGTGATTGAAATTGAACAACCAACCCGTGTGTTCGTCCCTGGCAATCGCATTAAGTTGATTACCCAGTTACGTAAGATGGGGGTCAATGTGCAAGTGATTGCCAAAGAAAAATACTTGCCAAGTAGCATGTTGAGTGAAGGTGAACAGACAGTCGTTAATTATTTCTATGACGGGGTTGAATTGCACATCATCGGGATTGGCCATCAAGATAATGGCGGCATTTTATTGGATCAGTCTGCTATGACGCCTTCGTTATGGGAAACTTTACCCCGGCCGGAGCTTGAAATCGATACGCCGGGCATGTACCAATTAATTGTTGATCGGTTACCAATAGATGGCGAGATTACTGCGGCCGATATTCGGCCTATGCCATTCACACATATTGCCTTTCTAGATAAGGTGACGGGTGTATCCTGGTTGCGACTGGTCGTACGGTATATGCTTGGGACGCCATCCGCGTCTGATGAGCAGTTGGTTGATCAACTCATGACATTACAATGGCGTCTCAAAACGGCACGTCTGCGGTATCGTGATGCGGATTTTGCCGAACATCTCAATACAACGCAAACGTTAGATAATGGACGCTTTGCAATGGGCGCAACGTATCAGGTGCTATAAGCAAACTTAAAGATAATATGGTAAACTGATACACATAATAAATTTTTGAAAGAAGGAATTTTTCCATGTGGAAGAAAGTAGTGGCTATTTTGGTTGTCGTTGCGGCAGCCTTGGGATTGGCTGTTTGGGGTGTAGGCCCTAAGTCAATCGCAACTACCGATTCAGGAAGTATTTCGCAAGCGGACTACTACAAGAAGTTAAAGAGCACCACTGAAGGACAACAACAATTGGCTAACATGATTATCCAAAAGGTGTTGGATAAGAAGTATGGTGACAAGGTATCGTCAAAGGCAATTACAAAGCAATATGATGACGTGAAGGCGCAATACGGTTCACAATTCTCAACGGCTTTGGCTAACAACGGTATGACGGAAGACTCATTCAAGGAGTCTTTGGAGTTGCAAGCTTTGGAGAAGGCCGCGGTTGAAGCAAACTCAAAGTTTACGACAAAGCAATTGAAGGAACAATACAAGAACTACACGCCTAATGTGAACGTTTCTGTTATCCTGGTTTCTTCAGAAGATGAAGCCAAGGATATGATTTCTAAGTTGGACGATGGTGATAAGTTCGCCACGTTGGCTAAGAAGTACTCAACAGACTCTTCAACTAAGGACAAGGGTGGTAAGATGGACGCCTTTGATTCAACCAACACAACTTTGGAAGACGACTTTAAGACGGCTGCTTTCAAGTTGAAGAAGGGTGAATACACAAAGACGCCTGTTAAGTCAGATACGTACTCAGGTTACTTTGTCATTAAGATGGATTCACGTGATGACAAGAAGTCATTCACGACTTTGAAGTCTAAGATGAAGGAAATCTTGGTGACGAACGAGATGTCTGATTCATCAAAGGTGCAAGCGATTATTGGTAACGAATTGGCTAAGGCTAACGTTAACATTAAGGATTCACAATTGAAGAATGTTTTGGCAACGTACACGCAAGCCGCTGCAACTGCTAAGGCTGCTAAGACGTCATCTTCTTCATCTGAATCTTCATCAAGCAAGGCATCTTCAAGTGCAAGTTCAAGTTCAAGTGAAGCAAGCTCAAGTTCAGCAGCTTCATCTGAATCATCAGATAAGTAAACTAAAAGAGACCGGATTTTTCTGGTCTCTTTTTTTGTGCGCTAAAAATAAAACATTTTTGAATTACCTTGAAATATCATTCGGGAATAATGTACAATAATGAATGTTAAAAACGTTTCGTTCGTGTTTACGAATTTGAGAGGGGTTATATTATGATTGATCGCTACGCGCGACCTGAAATGCGTCACATTTGGTCTTTGGAAAATCAGTACCAATCATGGTTGGATGTTGAAATTGCTGTGACGGCGGGCTGGGTAGCAGAGGGCCACGTGCCTGAAGCGGACTTGGCAGCTATTCGGGCGAATGCTCGCTTTGACGTCACTCGCATTGCGGAAATTGAAGAGACAACGCGCCATGACATGGTAGCATTTACCCGAAATGTGTCTGAATCATTGGGTGAAGAACGGAAGTGGATTCACTATGGGTTGACGTCAACGGATGTCGTTGATACAGCGCAAGCTTTACGTCTACGCCAGGCAAATGACGTTATCAAGGCGGACCTGGTGGCATATCGTGATATTTTGGGTGAACTCGCCCTTCGTTACAAAGATACTGTGATGATGGGACGAACTCACGGTGTACACGCTGAACCAACAACGTTTGGTTTGAAGATGGCCCGTTTTTATCAGGCGGCCAAGCGTGACATTGATCGATTTGAACGAGTTGCTGAGCTGGTTGAGACTGGAAAGTTATCAGGTGCCGTGGGCACGTTTGCGAACGTACCACCAACTGTTGAAGAAGTTGCGATGAACGAATTGGGCTTAACGCCCCAACCCGTTGGCTCACAAGTGTTACCACGCGACTTACATGCGGATTATATGACGACAATCGCCTTGATCGGGACGACCTTAGAAGAAGTTGCCACGGAAATTCGTGGGTTGCAACGGTCTGAAATTCACGAAGTTGAAGAAGGCTTTAAGGGTGGCCAAAAGGGCTCTTCAGCGATGCCACACAAACGTAATCCAATTGGATCTGAAAATATTGTTGGTTTGTCACGTGTGCTGCGAGGTTATTCAGTTACGGCGCTAGAAGATGTTACGTTATGGCATGAACGTGATATTTCTCATTCGAGTGCTGAACGTATTATTTTGGCAGATGGTACAACGGTGCTAGATTACATGTTGCATCGTTTGACAGGTATCTTGGCTAATTTACAAGTGTTCCCTGAAACGATGAAGACGAATATGACCCGCACGTATGGGTTAATTTATTCACAGCGGTTGTTGTTGAAATTGGTAGATGCAGGCATGTCACGTGAAGCGGCTTATGATACTGTACAACCATTGACGGCGAAGTCTTGGGATGAACAAAAGCAGTTCCGTGATTTGGTGGATGCCGATCCAACCATTCAAAGTAAACTGACGGCAGCTGAAGTTGATGACGCATTTGATTATCATTGGCATCTCAAGCATGTTGATGACATCTTTAAGCGGGTTGGGTTACTGTAATTTCCCAAATGGCTAATCTTCAAATATTTTTGGTAGCGCTTTCTTCTGTGTTTAGGTATGATATAAGCAATCACAGATATGGAGGAAATTACTGATGGCATTGGAAGATCAAGTAAAAGGTAAGTTCGATGAAGTCTCAGGTAAGACCAAGGAAGTTGCTGGTGCAGCAACTGGTGATGCAAAACTAGAGGCTGAGGGAAAGGCCCAAGGTTTAACCGGTAAGGCGCGTGAAGCGCTAGGGGATTTGAAGGACAAGGCCGAGGATGCGGTAGATAATCTGAAGGACAAGTTCGATAAGAAGGACTAACAATCATGAGACACACCCGAATTATGGGTGTGTTTTTTATTTACTTTTTGTAAGTGAATGAATAAATATTGAATAATCTGTGAACACGTTAGCATTGCGTTGCGCAGAGAATGCCCAAAAACAGGCGTTTTCTGCGCTTTTTGTGTTAATTGTAAATGGGGTATACGTATATTTATTGGAAAAGGCGTGTTGACAATTCGATGAAAATAAAATACTATTTGAATATCGAATATTTCGATGTTCGAAATACTTTTTGGAAGGAGCGGGACTATGGCAGTTTTGACAACCACGGAAATTATGGATTTGATTCCAAATCGTTATCCAATTCTATATATGGATTACGTTGATGAGATGGTGCCTGGTGAGTCATTGATTGCGACAAAGAATGTCACTATTAATGAACAGTTCTTTCAAGGACATTTTCCAGGTAATCCAGTTATGCCTGGGGTACTAATTATTGAGTCGCTTGCACAAGCGGCATCTATTCTGATTTTGTCATCACCACAGTTCGTCGGTAAGACGGCTTACATGACGGGTATTGATAATGCCAAGTTCAAGCGCATGGTTAAACCAGGCGACGTCTTGAAGTTACACGTAGAATTCGGTAATCTGAGAGAGAACATGGGAACAGTAAACGTCAAGGCAATGGTAGATGGCAAGTTAGCAACTAGTGCTGAACTGATGTTTGTTGTTTCACCTGAAGAGAAATCGGCAGATAATGCCAAGAGTGAGACGGAGAAGTAAGTATGGCAGCTAGTGAAGAAGCATCATTCGAACAGATTAATGAGGCATTGGTCAACGTATTTAATAACGTTGTGTGGATTGAGGAAGCCTCATTACGCGAATCAAAGTTCAATGACATTACGATCAAAGATATGCACACGATTGCGGCAATCTCGATGTATGAGACCCGGACCGCATCGCAAGTTGCAGAAATGGTGCACTTAACACCAAGTGCTATGACGAGTGTTATTGATAAATTAGTCAAAAAGGGCTACGTCGAGCGTCATCGTGATGACAATGATCGACGGGTTGTCCATTTGGCGCTGACTCACAACGGACGTACAGTTTTCCGTGCCCACGAGGCTTTTCACCGCGGTATGGCGCACTCATTATTTGATTCTCTATCTGATGATGAAACCGAGGCGGTGAAAAAGGCCGTGCTTAATTTGCAAGAATATCTTCACGAGCTAATCCAGTTCTAAGAGAGGGCGATATGGAAAGATTTACCATCGTCCAGTCAGCGCGAGTCGTGCCAGAAAGGGTCGTAACTAATGATGAGTTAGCGACATTTATGGACACATCCGATGAATGGATTCAACCGCGTACCGGCATTCGCCAACGGCATATCGTATCGACTGAGGATACAAGTGATTTAGCAGTTGGTGTTGCAACAAAATTATTGAATCAAGCTGGTTTAACAGCTGATCAACTAGATTTCATCTTAGTGGGAACAATGTCGCCTGACACGTTATCACCAAGTGTGGCACAAATTGTGCAAGGAAAGATTGGCGCTACGAATGCTTTTGCTTGGGATCTAAGCGCGGCATGCTCAGGGTTCGTTTATACGTTGAGTATGGCGAGCGCGTTGCTGACAACACGTTATCAACGCGGTTTAGTTATCGGGGCAGAGGTGTTAAGTAAGCTAGTTGATTGGGATGACCGATCAACAGCCGTGTTGTTTGGTGACGGTGCGGCCGGGGTTTTGCTTGAACGTACTGAAGCAGAGACAGGCTTACTAGCTGAATCATTGAAAACCTTTGGTGAACGCTCAGAATTCCTGACAGCTGGTCAACAACGAAACGCAAATTATTTTGCGGGTGAGTTAAAGGCTGCTGATCCGTATTTTAAGATGAATGGTCGTGAAGTGTATAATTTCGCGACACGCGAAGTGCCGGCGGTCTTAAACGAGGCGCTTGCAAAAGCAAGCCTCACACCTGATGAGATTGATTATTATCTGTTGCATCAGGCAAATGGACGAATTGTTAGCAGTATTGCGAAGCGATTCGGTCAGCCAATCGAAAAGTTCCCAACGAACATGGCGTTCTATGGTAATACTAGTGCAGCTAGTATCGGTATTTTACTTGATGAACTGCGTGAAGCTGGGACGATTAAACCAGGGCAAACAATTGCGATTGCTGGGTTTGGTGGTGGCTTAACGGTTGGTGCCTTGATTATCAAGGTGTAGTTTTTTTAACCATTTTTGTATATGACCTATACATTTAAATTATCGAATTATTAAATTATTAAACAAAAGAAATAGAGGACAATAACATGACTGAAGCAGAAATTTTGAACAAGGTAACTGAAATCTTGGTAGACCAATTTGACTTGGAAGATGGTGAAGTTAAGCCTGAAACGAACTTGACGGAAGACATCGACGCAGATTCATTGGATTTGTTTGAAGTGTTGAACCGTGTTGAAGACGACTTTGACATTAAGTTGGCTGTTGCTGAAGAAATCCAAACGGTACAAGACTTGGTTAACAAGGTAGCTGCACAAGTTAACGCCTAAATATTCAGCACCAAGAGAAAGGAACCACAAAATGAGCGTTAAGCTAAATAATCCATTATTTGAAAAGTTGGGTATGAAGTACCCTATCATCCAAGGCGGAATGGCCTGGGCGGGTACGGGACATCTTGCTGGTGCCGTCTCTGAGGCTGGAGGTTTGGGAATTATCGGAACAGGTTATTGGAAGGCTGACAAGGTGCGTGAAGAAATTCGTCGTGCTCGTCAGGTGACTGATAAGCCGTTCGGTGTCAATGTGATGTTGCTATCACGCCACATCCGTGAAGTTTTCGATGTCATTATCGAAGAGGGTGTGCAAGTTGTGGCAACCGGTGCAGGTGATCCATCACCGTTTATTGAAGAGTTGCACAGCCACGGTATCTTGGTTATCCCGGTTGTTCCATCTGTTGGTTTGGCCAAGATGATGGAAAAGAAGGGTGTCGATGCAGTTGTTGCCGAAGGAATGGAGTCAGGTGGTCACATTGGTATGTTGACGACGATGACATTGGTTCCACAGGTGGTCGACGCATTGAACATTCCAGTTATTGCGGCGGGTGGAATTGCAGATGGTCGTGGTGTTGCTGCGGCCTTCATGCTAGGCGCCTCTGGTGTTCAAATGGGAACACGCTTCTTGGCTTCGGCTGAGTCAGAGGTCCATGAAAACTTTAAGAATGCTGTTGTGAAAGCAAAGGATATCGATACGCTTGTGACGGGAGAGTTACTTGGTAACCGTGCTCGTGTCTTGAAGACTAAGATGTCAAAGAACTTTGTAAAGCAAGAGCGCATTGAAATTACAAAGCCAAAGCCAGATGCAGATGCAATCGAAGAACTTGAGAATGGGTCTCTTCGTCGAGCAGTGCTTGATGGTGACAAGGAAAATGGGGCCTTCATGGCTGGCCAAATTTCAGGAATGATTCATGAGATTAAGCCAGTGGCTGAAATTCTAGAAGATGTTTGGTCACAAGCTGAAGACTTGTTGAAGTAACCAAACAACGAGGTAAAAAACATGAAACTAGGACTATTGATGAGCGGGCAAGGGGCGCAACAAGTTGGCATGGGTGCTGATTTGTATGCCAGTCTGCCTAAATATCAAGAAACAATCGACCATGCGAGTGAATTACTTGGCTACGATGTGATGACGACTATTGTGAATAGTGAAGATAACATCAAGCAAACGAAGTACACACAACCTGCTATTTTGGCAATGAGCATGGGCATCTACAATGCTTTGTCAGATGTGATGCCTGAACCAGCCGGTGCATTGGGCCTGAGTTTGGGTGAGTACAGTGCATTAACAGCCGCTGGGTCAATGACATTTGAGCAAGGTATGGCCATTATTAAGGATCGCGGTGCTTATATGCAAGCCGCCGGTGATGCAAACCCAGGTAAGATGGTTGCCGTAATGACGGACGATCAAGACTTGGTTGTTGCAACGCTTGAAAAATTGCAAGCTACTGGAAAGCGCGTGTACCCAGCGAACTTTAACACGTTTAATCAATTGGTCATTGGTGGAATCGAAGCTGATGTTGATGAGGCAATGGCCGCATTGACTGAAGCAGGTGTCTCACGCATGGTCGAATTGCCGGTTTCAGGTGCATTCCATACACCATTGTTGCAAACGGCTGCGGATCAACTGGCAGATCGTTTAACGGATGAAACGTTTAGCGCACCAACATTTGCGGTGTACTCAAATACAACGGGCCAAAAGTTTGACGATGTTAAAGCGACTTTGTTAAAGCAAATTACGTCACCAACTTATTTTGCACAAGCATTGCAAGCAATGGTTGATGATGGTGTTGATACGCTAATTGAGTTTGGACCAAGTGATACCTTGATGAAATTCGCAAAGAAAATTGTTGGTAAAGATATCAAGCGCTACTGCGTGAAGGATTTGGCCTCATTTAATGAAGTTCGCGATATGTTGATTGCGGCACAGGAGACAGTGTAATGGATTTAACAGACAAGAATGTGTTGATCACGGGATCGACACGTGGTATCGGTTTAGCGGTTGCAAAAGCCTTTGATGCGGCTGGGGCTCGGGTAATTTTACACGGGCGTTCGGCCGTTAGACCAGACGTGATGGCTGAGTTTGGTGAAAACACACTCGCTATTACAGCGGATATTGCTGATGAGGAAAGCGTTAATAACGCCCTTACTGGTTTGTTTGAAGAAATTGATGGCATTGATATTTTGATTAACAATGCTGGAATTGTTGACGACAAATTGACAATGGGCATGAAGCCAAGTGAATTCGCAAACGTTGTGAATACAAACTTGAACGGTACATTTAACGTGACGCAGCCAATCTTTAAGAAGATGTTGCGTGCCCGCTCAGGAAATATCATCAACATGGCATCTGTTGTGGGGTTGATGGGAAATGTTGGCCAAGCAAATTACGCAGCGTCAAAGGCTGGAATTGTTGGTTTGACAAAGTCATTAGCTAAAGAAGGCGCAATGCGTGGCATTCGTGTTAATGCGATTGCACCGGGCATGATTGTATCAGACATGACAGATGCGTTGTCTGACAAGGTTAAGGAACAAGTCCTAGAGGCTGTGCCTTTGAAGCGTTTTGGAAACGCGACGGAAATCGCACAAACTGCCTTGTTCTTGGCTCAAAACGATTACATCACTGGCCAAACAATTACGGTCGATGGTGGGTTGTACATCTAAGGAAAACGGATACGACTTGATGCACTTATTCTTTTACAACTTATTAATAAGTCGTATCCAAGCTTTAGGAAAGTAGAGGAGAACAACATGACACGAGTTGTCGTAACAGGTTTGGGTGCAGTTACACCCGTTGGTAATACAGCAAATGATTTTTTGGATGGGATTTTTAACAGCCAAGTTGGAATTGCACCAATTACAAAGTTTGACGCAACTGAGACGGGTGTCACAGTTGCTGGTGAAGTGAAAAACTTCGATCCCGCTGCTCGCGTTGGAAAGCGTGAGTCACGTAAGATGGACTTGTTTTCACAATACGCCGTTCACGCTACCGGTGAAGCATTGGAAAACGCCGGCTTGGCCGATGGTGTTGATAACCCTGATCGTTTCGGCGTTATCATGGGTAACGGAATCGGTGGTTTGACGACTATCGAAGAACAAGTTATCAAGATGCACGACAAGGGACCACAACGTGTGAGCCCAATGTTCGTGCCAAACGCTATCCCAAACATGGTGTCAGGTAACGTGTCAATGCGTTACGGTGCCAAGGGAATTAACTACACATTGTCAACGGCGTGCGCCAGTGCGACGAATGCGATTGGTGAAGCTTTCTGGCGTATCCAATCAGGTAAGTATGATGTGATGGTTACGGGTGGATCAGAAGCGACGGTTAACGAAATGGGAATCTCAGGGTTCGCAGCGTTGACTGCCTTGTCAACTGAACCAAATCCACTTGAAGCCTCAAAGCCATTTGATGTAAACCGTCACGGTTTCGTTATGGGTGAGGGTTCAGGAATCTTGGTCTTGGAATCATTGGAACACGCGCAAGCCCGCGGTGCAGAAATTATCGCCGAAGTGGTTGGTTACGGGGCAAACTCTGATGCTTACCACTTGACCAGCCCAACTCCTGACGGATCAGGACCAGCTGGTTCAGTTAAGTTGGCTTTGCAAGACGCCGGTATCCAAGCGAGCGACATTGATTATGTCAACGCACACGGAACGGCAACTGGTGCCAATGACGCGGCTGAATCAAAGGCTATGGAATTGGTCTTTGGTAAGAACGGCGTCTTGGTTTCATCAACTAAGGGTATGACTGGACACTTGTTGGGAGCAGCGGGTGCCATTGAGGCCATTGCTGCAATTGGTGCCTTGGTCCGTGAACAATTGCCAGTTAATGTTGGTGTGACGGAACAAGATCCTGAAACTGCTGGTGTGACGTTGGTTAACGACGACAACAAGTTTGTTGCGCCTAACTACGTTTTGTCAGCTAACTATGGTTTCGGTGGCCACAATGCCGCTGTTATTTTCAAGAAGTGGAGTGAGAATTAATGGGTTTGCAATTAGATGACATTCGCGCTTTGATGCAAGATTTGGAAAATAGTTCGTTGCGTGAGTTTTCATTGCAATCAGATGATTTCAGTTTGCATTTGAGTAAGAACGAAATCACGCAACCTGTTGTCACGACACCTGCGCAGCCAACTGTTGCGAGTGTCGCGACAGCAGAAGCGCCTGTCGCAACGGAACATCATCCTTTGGACAAGGAACAAAAGCAAGGCGTAACGATTGATGCACCATTGGTCGGAACGGTTTACTTGAAGGCCAATCCGGATGCTGCGCCTTTCAAGCAAGTGGGTGACCACGTTGCTGTGGGTGAACAAGTTGCGATTGTTGAAGCAATGAAGCTAATGACACCAGTGAAGAGTGAAGTTGCCGGTGTCATCACTGAAATTTTGGTAGAGGAAGAGGATGTGGTTGATTACGGTCATGCAATCTTCCGTGTCGAACTAGATGCTTAAGGAGGGGCGGCAATGTCAGTATTAAATACACAACAAATTCAAGAAATTTTGCCACACCGTTACCCAATGTTGATGTTGGATACGGTTGAGGAGTTGGTGCCGGGTGAAAAGACGGTTGCCATCAAAAATGTCACCATCAACGAAGAAGTCTTCCAAGGTCACTTTCCAGGCAATCCAACATTTCCTGGGGCGTTGACAATTGAAGCATTAGCACAAGCCGGCGCCGTAGCATTACTTTCGATGCCTGAATTTAAGGGTAAGACAGCTTACTTTGGTGGTATTAAGAAGGCTCGTTTCCGTAAGATGGTTCAACCTGGTGATCAAATGCGCCTAGAAGTGACGCTTGATCGTTTGCGCGGTCCAATTGGTGAAGGTAAGGGTGTTGCTTACGTTAATGGTAAGAAGGCTACTACTGCTGATTTGACGTTTATTATTGGAGATTAAAATGTTCAAGAAAGTGTTAGTCGCGAACCGTGGTGAAATTGCTGTTCGTGTCATTCGTACACTGAAGGAAATGGGCATTAAATCTGTTGCTATCTATTCTTCAGCTGATGCGGATAGCCTCCATGTGAAATTAGCCGATGAAGCGATTTCAGTCGGGGGGCCAAAGTCTAAAGATAGTTACCTTAACATGAAGAATATCTTGAGTGCTGCGTTGTTAACGGGTGCTGAAGCGATTCATCCAGGTTACGGTTTCTTATCGGAAAATGAATTATTCGTTGAAATGGTTGAAGCCGTTGGTTTGAAGTGGATCGGGCCAAGCCCCCATGTCATCGAATTAATGGGTAATAAGGCAAATGCGCGTGAATCAATGCGTGCGGCTGGCGTACCAGTTATTCCGGGTTCAGAAGGGTTCATTCGTGATGCTAATGAAGCCAAGCTGGTCGCTGACCGGGTCGGCTACCCATTGTTGCTGAAAGCCGCTGCCGGTGGTGGTGGTAAGGGCATGCGATTTGTTTATTCAGAAGATGAATTAGCAGATAAGTTCGATGATGCGCAACGTGAAGCGAAAGCTGCGTTTGGGGATGAACACATGTATGTTGAGAAGGTGATGGAGAATGTTCGTCACATCGAGATGCAAGTGATGCGTGACCAATTTGGTCATGTGTTGTACTTCCCAGAACGTAACTGTTCACTACAACGTAATAACCAAAAGGTCATGGAAGAAAGCCCAGCGCTTGGTGTGACACCAGCGATGCGTGAAAATCTAGGTGACATTGCAACTAAGGCTGTGAATGCCTTGCAGTATGAAAATACGGGGACATTGGAGTTCTTGCAAGATCACGATGGTCATTTCTACTTCATGGAAATGAATACGCGTATTCAAGTTGAACACCCAGTAACTGAAATGGTAACTGGAGTGGACTTGATTCGGATGCAAATTGAAGTGGCTGCTGGTGAACCATTGAAGGTATCGCAATCAGATATTGCCCTTAAGGGACATGCTTTAGAAGTCCGATTGAACGCGGAGCAACCCGCTAAGAACTTTGCGCCTAGTGCCGGTACAATTGATTTTGCCTTTCTACCAACTGGTGGACCTGGTATTCGCATTGATTCGGCTATTTACACGGGTGATAAGATTCAACCATTCTACGATTCAATGATTGGTAAGCTTTTGGTCCACGCGGATAATCGTTTGGAAGCGGTCACGAAAATGGACCGTATCTTGGATGAGTTAGTTATTCAAGGTGTTAATACAAACGCCGATTTCCAAAAAGCGTTGTTACACGACCCAACAGTAGCACGTGGCATGTTTGACACGCGCTATCTGGAAAAGGAATTTTTGCCACGTTGGCAAGCTAGTTTGCCAGCCGCTGATTAAGGAGGCGATTCAATGGATTTATTTAATAACACCACGGTTTCAACTCCCAAGATCAAACGCGATGCGAACTTGAATGATCGTATTCCGGATGGTTTGTTCTTGGCTTGTCCATACTGTGGCGCCCAACTATATTCAAAGCAGTTAGGCGACCACCGTGTCTGCCCAGCCTGTGGCTATGGCTTCCGCTTACAAGCGCGTGAACGTGTTGCGTTGATGACAACTGATTTTGAAGAACTTGATGCTGATTTGAAGTTGGCCGATACTGATTTCCCAGGCTATGCTGGTAAATTGGAACGTGCGCAACAACAAACGGAATTGGGCGATTCAGTTCTGACAGGGATAGCGACTCTGGAAGATCAAAAGGTTGCCTTGGGTATTATGGATTCCTACTTCATTATGGGGTCACTTGGTACGATTACAGGTGAAAAAATCACCCGCCTCTTTGAACATGCGACGGCAGCTAAGTTGCCGGTCATCCTGTTTACGGCTTCTGGTGGTGCCCGAATGCAAGAAGGTATTCACTCATTGATGCAAATGGCGAAGGTTAGTGCAGCAGTTGCGGCGCATCAAGAAGCAGGGCTACCTTACATCGTGATCCTAACCGATCCAACGATGGGGGGTGTGACAGCTTCATTTGCGATGCAAGGTGATATTACTTTGGCCGAGCCACATGCGTTAGTTGGATTCGCTGGTAAGCGGGTTATCGAACAAACGATTCATGAAAAGCTACCAAAGGAATTCCAACGGGCTGAAACAGTGCTTGAAAATGGGTTTATTGATGCAATTGTACAGCGACCAGCAATGACAGCAACGCTTGCACAATTGGTACGATTCCACCAAACACAGGAGGTTAAGTAATGGCAGCACTATTTCGTCGTGAATTAACCCCAGTGCAGGTGGTTAAGAAATCACGTGAAGATCGTTTTTCTGCACGTGAGATTATTTCAGGTATCTTTACTGATTTTATCGAGTTACATGGTGACCGTTATGCTGGAGATGATGCAAGTGTGATTGGTGGACTTGCTAATCTTGGTGGTCAACCCGTAACGGTGATTGCTATCGATAAAGGAACTGATATTAAGGATAAGCTAGCGAAACGCAATGGTTCACCTGAACCATATGGTTATCGTAAGGCGACCCGGTTGATGGATCAAGCAGCTAAGTTTGGTCGACCAATTATTACATTTATTAATACGCCAGGTGCATTTCCTGGTAAGTCCGCGGAAGACCAAGGACAAGGTGAAGCAATTGCCGACAGTATCTTGCAAAGCATGAAGTACCCAGTTCCCATGATCGCTATTGTTTATGGGGAAGGGGGCTCAGGTGGTGCGCTTGCATTAGCAACATCCGATCAAGTTTGGATGTTCCAGAATGCGACGTACTCAATTCTCTCTCCTGAAGGCTTTGCAGCCATTTTGTGGAAAGATGCTAAACGCAGTGGCGAGGCGGCAGAATTAATGGGACTAACACCCAATGATCTTTTAGCGAACGGTATCATTGAGTACATTGTGCCAGAAAGTCGCTCGCACAACCGAGTTTTCAATTTGGTTCGGGCAAAGTTGCTAGAAGAAATTCAGCAACTCCAAAGCTTAACAACGACTGAGTTAGTTGCTAAGCGACGTGCCCGTTTCCGCGCATTCTAAAATTTGCAATTATTCATTTTGGACGTCAGATTATCATAATCTGGCGTTTTTTGTGTGTGGCCGTTACAATAAAGGCAGTTAAAAACGACAGTTGTCGCGGTAAAGGGGAAAGCCATGGACAAACAAACGGAACAAAAACGCGCAGCAGGCGAATATGCGGCGAGTCTTATTGAAGATGGGATGGTTGTCGGCTTAGGAACGGGCTCAACGGTGAAATTCTTTATTGAGCGATTGGCCGCGCGAATTAATCAGGAAGGGCTTGATATTGTGGGGGTGACCACGTCGCGTCAAACTTCTTCTCTGGCTAAGGGCTGGGGGATTAAATTGAAATCCGTTGATGAAGTACCAGGAATTGATATCACGATTGACGGGGCAGATGAAGTTGACGTTGCTTTAAACGGCATTAAAGGCGGTGGTGCAGCGCTGCTGTTTGAGAAGATTGTTGCGCTGAATTCAAGTCGGAATGTCTGGATTATTGACGAATCTAAGTATCATCCGAAGCTGGGAACGTTCCCATTGCCAGTAGAGGTCGTGCCGTATGGTAGTCACCAATTATTAAAACGGTTTGCAGATGCTGATTTGCATCCCCAATTCCGGCGCAACGCAGATGGTCTACGTTTAACGACTGATGCGGGTAATTACATTATTGATTTACAGCTAACTGAAATCACGCATCCCCAAGCGCTCGCCTATTATCTTGAGCAAACGATTGGGGTAGTTGAACACGGGCTATTTTTGCAAGTGGCCGATGCAGTGATTATTGGTGGTGATGAGATCACAATTATAGAGAGACAGGCATAAGCGAATGGTTAAACGGATTGTGTGGGCAATCTTATTGGTAATGTCGATACTATTGGTGTGGGTGGGGCTTGCGCAGCAACCGGCCACCCCCGTTCACCAAACGACGAAACATTTGGCGCAGGGGCAAGCTTCGCAAATGCCACTGTATACAGAAAAGCGCTTGCGAATTAATTTGGCGCGGTATCCTCAGTTACGGGCTGGCATTCAACGGATGATCCCAATGCCGGGCTTACAGGGAGCGTGGGCGTTGGCCAAGAACAAATCGGCCACGGCATCGCATCGCCTAATAAAGACGGTTGCCTTTGATCCACAAGGTATCACAACCAGTCAGAATGAAATTTTTGTATCAGCTTATGATCATAATAACAAAGCCAATTCGGTTATTTATGTGCTCAATAAGTGGACGGGTCAATATATTAAGACGCTGTCATTGCAATTTCAGGACCATGCGGGTGGTGTTGCCTATGACCCAGACCGCCAAATGCTTTGGGTGACAGGGCACGATGGCAAAGACTCAATGCTATACGGTATTACGCAGGCACAAATTGACCAGTATGATATCCGATCACGCTTGCCAATTAGTTATCAGCAGGTGTTCCAAATTACCACGGAAACGAATAACTCCACTATGATGTATGCCAATAATGCACTGTGGGTCGGCTATTTCACCAAACGGGGCTTAGGAAATATTCAGGAACTGCCATTTGGTAAAGATGCTTCCGGTAATTTAACGCTTGGACAAAGCGCAGGTGAGCAGGATGAATCGATTGTAGCAGCCACCAAGGTGTACGCCTCAGTGGGACAGTTACAAGGATTGACTGCTAATCAGCGACATGTGCTGATGACGTCATCATTTGGGAATGTTGATGGTAAGTTGGTTCGGTATGACCGTGAAGCGGGTGATAAGTTTACCAAGGGTGTTTCAGTCACGATGCCACCGTATTTGGAAGCTGTTTCATATGATGGCGATACAAATCGGTTCTACATGATATTCGAAAGTGCCACGCCGGTTTACCGGGTTAAAACAAAGGCCGTGGTTGATCGAATTCTTTACGTTGATAATGATGTTTTTAAAACGGGGGTTACGCCGTTTACGCCATTGTTGCAACCTGAGTTTATGGACTTAACCCGGCCCAAAACGATTAAATAGCACGTGTGCCGAAAAGGTGCTTTGAACACGTTTAAAAGCCGCCAATCCGCCGATTTTGAATCGGTAGATTGGCGGCTTTTGATTTCGTTAGTGTTGTTGATCAGGCTGACGCACCAGTTCGTCGTAAATCGCATCATCTAAGACAACGTCAATTTCGCCAATGTACTCAGTTGGGTCTTGGCGGACAAAATTACGCTTGAACTTATACAAGCCATCAGTATTATCGGCATGATCGATGCCGCCGATGTCGTAACGCTTTAAGCCAGCATCAAGCGCCCATTGCACCATGTGGACACGGGTGGCGTAATGGGCGTTGGTCAAATCGTGGTCGATTGAACCAGCGTACATATCCCAGATTTTATCGCCCATCTTGAAGCCAATTGTTGTCGCTAACAACACATCATCCTTCTTAGCTCGGTAAATCCGCATAATATCCGTACCGGCATACGTCTGCATCATGCGTTCAAAGTAGTCTTTTGGTCGGTGGGTGATGCCATGCCGATTTGACATGATGACGTAGGTTTCAAAGAAGTCGTCTAGGAATGACTGATCTAGTCCGTAGTCAACGACGACACCTTCACGTTCAGGCTTGCGCAACTTGTTCTTGGTTTTAGAAGGGACCATATCATAGAGCGACGTCGCGTCTGGGTAGTTGGCAAAATCAATCACCATATTTAGACGTGGTTGAATGGTTGCGTGCATCCCTTGGTCTGCCACATTACGACCACGGACTTCATAACCATGGGCCCGCAAATCCGCTTCAAATTGCGCATCGTAGCGTACTTCAGGATCCAAACGGAGCAAATAGGCATCGTCGCCCAACGCTTGCTTTGCGGTCGCAATGAGTTGATCAAAAGTGGTGAGGTCGGACATGTCCATGACAGGTCCCTTTGACGCGTACGCAAATTTTTTGCCACTCGGTGTCATCGTCAGTAACATGGATAGGGCAGCCGTGATGTTTCCAGCGGTATCCTCTAAATAAACATAGCAGGGTTCCCAATTGTTTTTGACCTTCGCCCAGCCTAAATCTTGACTGATTTGGGCATTGGGTGATTGGCGGATAAACGCATTATATTTAGCGACAGCAACGTCGTCATTTAAATTTAGTACAGGCATCTTTTTTCTCCTCTAAAACATGAAGCATTAAACTAATTAACTCTAGTCTATACTTTTGGGGTTAACTGTGCCTTATCTGTGAATTAAAAATAGCTTTAATTTTTGGGAATGCTAATAAAATTCATATCGTAAAATCAGCATATGGTATAATTATTTCATTAGTGATAAGCGTGGGGACTTATACAAAGGAGAATTTTGAAACATGACTTGGCAAGATAATTACCAAATTTGGGCAGATCGCACTGATTTGCCAGCAAACTTGCAAGCTGATATGCAACAACTTGCAACTGATGACAAGGCGGCTGAAGACGCTTTTTACCAACCACTTTCATTCGGAACGGCTGGTATGCGTGGTATCCTGGGTGCTGGAATTAACCGAATGAACATCTTTACGGTGCGTCAAGCAACTGAGGGATTGGCCCGCTTGATGGATTCATTGGATGATGCAGTTAAGGGACGTGGTGTTGCGATTTCTTACGATTCACGTCACTTCTCACCAGAATTTGCAATTGAATCTGCTAAGGTTTTGGGGGCTCACGGTATTAAGGCGTACGTCTTCGAGACGTTGCGTCCAACACCTGAATTGTCATTTACGGTACGCCACTTGAATGCGTATGCCGGTATTATGATTACGGCGTCACACAACCCAAAGGATTACAACGGCTACAAGATTTATGGTGAAGATGGTGGGCAAATGCCACCAAAGGAATCAGACATCATCACGGCTTCAATTCGTGAAGCTAACATGTTCGAAGTGCCAGTTAAGGATGAAGCTGAACTCGTGGCTGCTGGTTTGTTGGTCAAGATTGGCAAGGAAGTCGATGACGCTTACTTGGCTGAAGTCAAGACGGTGACGGTTAACCAAGAATTAATCGATACGGTCGGTAAGGACATGAAGTTGGTGTACTCACCATTGCACGGAACGGGTGCGCTGATTGCGGGACAAGCTTTGCAAAATGCGGGCTTTGAAAACGTGACCATTGTGCCTGAACAAGCAGAGCCAAACGGTGATTTCCCAACAGTTAAGTTGCCAAATCCTGAAGATCCCGAAGCACTGGCAATGGGAATTGCTTTGGCTAAGGAACAAGGCGCTGATGTCGTTATCGCAGTTGACCCAGACGCTGACCGAATGGGGACGGCGGTACGCCAACCATCAGGCGAGTACCAATTGTTGACGGGTAACCAAATTGGGGCTGTGCTATTGAACTACTTGTTGACAGCCAAGAAGGCTGCCGGCACTTTGCCTGCCAACGGGGCATTGGTTAAGTCAATCGTTTCTTCAGAATTCGCAGCAGATATTGCTAAGAACTTTGGGGTTGAAACAATCAACGTGTTGACTGGTTTCAAGTACATTGCCGAGCAAATTCAACACTTCGAAGACACGAACGAGCACACGTTCTTGTTTGGTTTCGAAGAGTCATACGGTTACTTGGTGAAGTCGTTTGCACGTGACAAGGATTCAGTCCAAGCAACGGTCTTGTTGGCCGAAGTGGCGGCTTACTACAAGTCATTGGGTAAGACGTTGTACGATGGTTTGCAAGAGTTGTTCGAGCAATACGGTTATTTCGTTGAAAACACGAAGTCATTGACGTTTGCAGGGGTTGACGGGGCTGAAAAGATTGCCGCTTTGATGAACAAGTTCCGTGCCGAAACACCCGCTGAATTTGGTGGTGTTCAGGTTGCCAAGGTTGAAGACTTCTCATTGCAAACTGAGACGGACACAACAACCGGGGCTGTTACACCAATGACATTGCCAAAGGCCAATGTAGTGAAGTACTGGTTGGCTGACGGTTCATGGGTTGCTGTTCGTCCTTCAGGAACTGAGCCAAAGATTAAGTTCTATGTCGGCACAAAGGGTGCTACGGCTCAAGCTGCTGCTGATGAATTGGCTGCAATTCAAGCAACAATTGCCACTTATGTAGACTAATAATAACAATTGACCGCTACAACTTGTTTGGTTGTGGCGGTCTTTTTTAAACGAACTGTTTTTTCCACATGATATGATAACCATATAAATCAAGAGATGAGGTGATGCCTAATGGCAATGAAAGCAGCTAAAAAGCTAGCCGACGGCATGCGGGGCGGTAAAAAGATGATTTTTACCGAACAAGCATTCGACGACTATCAATACTTTTTGACACAAGATCCAAAGACGATTAAAAAAATTAACAAACTATTGAAAGAAGTCTTTCGCACACCCTTTGAAGGGACTGGAAAGCCTGAATTACAAGCTGGCTTGGATGGCGGCTGGTCCCGCCGGATCGATAGTGCGAATCGTATGATTTATTTCCCAGAAGGTAATGGGGATGTCACGATTGCCCAGCTTCGTTATCACTATATGAAAAGCATGACGTCGTGAGGGCAGGCTAATGGATCAATTAATTGAACGACTTGAAAAAATTGCCCAAACGATGGTTGATGACGGGCGTTTGTTTGGGGCAACAGTTGGGGTGGTTAACTTCAAAGTTCAAAAAGAAATCGCGTCAGTCGGTAAAGTTGGCACCGGTCAATTTGCAGATGAGTTATTGTCGGTTAACCACATCTATGACTTGGCGAGCTTGACGAAGTTATATACGACCATGCGGTTCATCCAACTCTTCAAAGCAGGCCAAGTGACGCCGAATACAACTGTCAAAAGCATTCTACCGGATTATGGTAATGACCGTGTTACGGTCGGCCAGTTACTCTTGCATAATGCCGGCCTGCCAAGTAGTGTGCGACAAGTACCAGCATTAACGAAATCGATGTTGGAAACAGACATCATGGCTGGTGAGTTAATAAATGAGCCTGGCCGGGTAACAAAATACTCAGATGTTGGGTTCATGTTACTCGGCAAAGTGTTAACTGCTGTGACTGGGTTGCCACTGGTGACGGATATGACGGCTAATTTACTGACACCAAAAAAATTAACGGCGAGTGGGTATCGTGTCCCGGGCATTGGCGGCTTGCAGGCACCAACGTCCCGCTTTGTGCCAACAGAAGACGTGCCGGTTCGTGGCGGCATCCTACAGGGACAAGTTGATGATTTCAAAGCATACCTCCTGGGTGGTGCGGCTGGCCATGCGGGGATGTTTGCGACCGCATCTGATGCATTGTCATTTGTACACGAGTGGTTGATGCCAGATGACGATTTACCGGCAAACATGGCCGGTTATTTGGCGGCCAATCAGGCTGGCATTCGAACGTTTGGTTGGCATTTTTGGACCTATGGTGGTGAAGATAACCCAGTCGTCGTGACCGATTGGCTGTACCAAACGGGCTTCACAGGAACAATTATGGCGATTAATTATCGGACGATGCAGGGGCTTGTCGTTTTGACAAATCGGGTCCACCCATCACGTGATAACACATCTTGGTTAAAAGATCGCTATGAATTCACACAGGCATTTTTCGATCAAGTGTAATTTTGTCACGACAAAGTTGAATTTCTGGTAAAATGAAAGTAGTACAAAATAGACCACTAGGGGGATAAAACATGACGATTTTAATTATAATTGCAGTCGTTGTTGTCATTGGATTGATTTGGATGTCAATCTACAACGGTTTGGTACGTTCACGTATGCAAACCCAGGAATCTTGGAGCCAAATTGATGTGCAATTGAAGCGTCGAAATGACTTGATTCCTAACTTGCTGGAAACAGTTAAGGGGTATGCCAAGTTTGAGCAAGGCACACTAGAAAAAGTGGTGTCATTGCGAAACGCATTGACGCAAGTCCCAGCCGGTGACCACCAACAAGCAATGGAAATTTCTGACCAATTGACAACGAGTTTGAAGTCAGTATTTGCGGTTGCTGAGGCGTACCCTGATTTGAAGGCATCAGCGCAATACAACAAGTTGATGGATGAGTTGACGAACACGGAAAATAAAATTGCGTACTCACGTCAATTGTTCAACACGACGACGGCAAATTACAACACGAAGTTGCAATCGTTCCCATCAAACATTGTGGCTAAGATGCATCACTTCCAACCAAGTGAATTCTTGCAAACGCCGGAAGAAGAGAAGGCAGTTGTTAAGGTATCATTTGACGATCAAGGATTATAAACGGAGAACAGTGACCTATGCTATTTGAACAAATTGCCAAAAATAAGCGCAAAACGATTTTGCTCTTCTTTGGTTTCTTTCTGTTCATGGGCGTGGTTGGGGCAGCGTTAGGAACCTATATGTTTGGGCGCTGGATGCCGGGTGTCGTGATTGCGTTAGTCGCAGGAATTGTGTATGCCGTCTTTATGTTTGGCCAATCAACTGATGTCGTGATGTCGATGAATCACGCGACAGAGGTGACGTCAGCAGATCAGGCGCCTGACTTGTGGCATATCGTGGAAGACATGGCGATTGTCGCACAAGTGCCGATGCCACGTGTCTTCATTATTGACGATCCCAGTCCCAATGCATTTGCAACCGGAAACGATCCGCAACACGCAGCCGTGGCAGCGACAACTGGCATTCTGCAACGCTTGAATCGTGAAGAACTTGAAGGCGTTATGGCCCACGAAATGACGCACGTGCGTAACTATGATATTCGCATTCAAACGATTGCTGTGGCGATGACCTCAGCGATCGCGTTGTTGGCGAATTTAGGCACGCACTTTTGGTATTTTGGTGGTGGTAACCGTGATCGGGATCGCGAAGGTGGTGGTAGTAATATCATCGGTATCGTCGTGTCGCTCTTGGTATTGCTATTAGCGCCAATGGCGGCAACCTTGGTTCAGTTGGCTATCTCACGAAATCGTGAATACCTGGCTGATGCAGGGGCCGTCGAATTGACCCGTAACCCACAAGGTCTGATTAATGCGTTGACGAAAATCTCGCAGAGTGAACCTATGTCAGAACAGAATGTTTCACCAGAGAGCGCAGCCTTATACATCGCGAACCCATTGAAGGGCGATAAGTTAGCAGGTTTATTTGCGACTCACCCACCGATGGATAAGCGAATTGAAGCATTGCGTAATTTGTAATGATATTAAAAATCCCACTCTTGATGCAGTTTGCATTAGGAGTGGGATTTTTTTATGCACGTGGAGTTTGGTTGTTGGTAATTCGTTCAATCTGGTTACCGG
>ERZ894226.320-NODE-320-length-32588-cov-9.387391_pt1 | contig 32588 bp, 16 predicted proteins | sample MGYA00380294_ERZ894226 | MGnify/ENA primary metagenome ERZ894226 (study PRJEB32331, sample SAMN06328434) | human gut metagenome | biome: human gut microbiome; feature: stool | host: Homo sapiens | collected 2014-10-29 ... | reverse complement strand
TGAAACTGACAACAATGAAGCCAAAATAATCTTCTTCATAACTCTTTTCTCTTTTCTTCTCTATAAGTTCTCTATTTGTTCAAGTCTCTCCTCAAGAACAAAACTTATTATAGGACTACTTACTTTCCGTGTATACGAAATTCACCACTTGTGTTCAAACTGTTCACAATTTGTTCACATTTGCCGACAAATTTGAATTTTCCGTTAAAACAAACGTGTTTTCGACTCGATTTGCAGCTAATGCAACCACTGTTTTCGCAGTGGTTTGGGTCACAAACCCGCTCGGCACCACAACATTACGTTTTTCAAAGCGTCGCATCCGTACACTACCACGATCAATAATTTGACCGTCAGTTAATACAAATAGGTAGTTGACCGTTCGGCGACGTAATACGGCATACAGAATTCCACCAGTCAGGCCACCGAGTATAACTGCCAGTAGCAACCAACCCCACCACGGCATTACAAAACGGTGTTGTAACAACGCATCATCCGCCGTCAGTGTCTTGGCATGCTTAGCGGAAACATGGAGCTTTGTTTGCCCGCGCGTGTGATACGTGTAACGCTTGCCATTTGGTGCATCAAACCGCAAATTATCCTTTAACCCGTAATACGCATCAATCTGCACATCATAATCACCAGCAACTAACTGTTGGCCATTCGTCCAGACATTGAATTGCATTTGTGAATTTGGGGCCATTTGCATATTACTGGCATTGCGCTGTAAGTAGACACCCTGTGGGCCCGTGACTGTCGCCATCACATAAAGACCATTCAAGAATGTTTGCGTGTTATTTAGCATCTGGATGCCAACCGTGGCCTGATTATTAACTAGTGTGGCATTGACATCCCCAATACTGAGATTCGGCACCAGAATCGCATTCGTGGTCCGGTTCAAAACCGCCACGGTATAACCAACTTCCGATTGAAACATGGTTTTTGAATCAGTTGCATTTGTTTGTTGTTGCTGCACGAAAGAAACCCCACCGGCAAGCACACCCGAGATACCACTATCCGGCGTTTTAACTGATACCGAGGTCGTTGCTGATCCCTTGGCCGGTACGGTTACCGTTTTGGCTTCCGGTGTAATCAGTTGTTCCATCCGCGCTGGCAAATTCACAAAATGATTCTCACCCCAATTTTGTGTGCCGTAGACCACGGCACCATTATCAGACGTACCTGCTGTACCTGGCGTGACATCAACATTAATCGGTGCGTCAGACGAATTTTGCAAGGTAAAGGTCAGCTTGTTGGTAGCGCCTTTTTCCGTCAGCAAATCTGCGTATCCTTTGTTGGCCGATTCTTGTCTTTGCGCAGTCGGTGTTGTCAGCTTGACTGTCAGCGCGTTATCAGCATGAGCCGTAGCTGTGACCGTGCCCAACATCAGTAAACCAACGACAATTCCTAACAGACGTCGCATCATTATTCACCCTGTCCAACGCCTTGCTGTAATTGGTAACGGATTGTCGCTTGATAATGGCCTAATCCAGCCGTTGCGGGTACCGTTAAGTACGCATCCATCGCCTTAGATTGCCACACATGACCAGTTGGTGTCGTCGGCGTCGTTTGTGTCGTAATCGCCTTCATCCCTGATAAGTCCGGCGTCGCCACTAATTTATTTTGCGCATCGCCCAACGCTAAACTACCATCGAACTGATTTGTGCCATCTGAGAACGTTGTCACCCCAGCCGCCAATGACCATGTTTGATCCGCTCCCGTTAAATTATTCACCACAAAACTACCAGCTGGCAACGTCACAGTTCGTGTCACTGGCCCCTGTGATAAGTCATTCAATGTCACTGTCTTAAATGCTAACGTCTGAGCCCATTTTTCAAGGGTTAAATCGCCACCTTGAATATTGACGCTTGAAGTCGTTTCGCCAACGGTTTCAGCGCTAGCTACCGTACCGACGCTACTCATTAGCGCAATTGATGCCACAAGCAACGTTTTTTTCTTGTTCATAAACATCCCCGTTAACTCCCTTCTAAACAGACACCACTGTGTACGCGTTCTGATCACGGCGGAGGTAAACCTCAACTTCGCTGACTAGCACAGGTTGCCCCTGTGCATCGTGCAAATCTTCACCGTTACTATTTTGATCAATTGCCAAATACCCCTCGGGAACCACAACACCTTGACGAGCCAACAAGCGACTGAGGTATACATCATGTTGGGCCACCAACGTATAGTCGGCGGTATAAAAAGCAACCGTTCGCTTCTGACGCTTAAACATCACAAACCAGACCCCAAAGCCACCCAATGCTGTTCCAGCCAACAAGGCGAGCTTAGCAAAGATTGGATTAATCGCAGCACCCGCGACATTGCGATCAGCCGCATTTAACTTGCGCGCTTCAGCCGTAGAAATTGGCACCGTCATATCAACGGATAAACGCTTCGTTGCGGCATTATTTGCAGGCTTGGCTTTGGTCGCCGTTGACTGACTGGTTGCCGATTGCGCTGTGTCAGCCGGCACCGTTAACTCATTATCCGGTGCAACTGAACTACTATCTTGTTGTTGGCTAAGGCTTGCGGCCTCGTGATCACCACTGGTAACTGGTCGCTGCTCATGCGACGCCGAATCACTAGCATCAGTACTAGATGAATTTGTCACAGCCCCCGGTGTCAACGTGGTCGAACCGGCCGCTGAACCGGTCATTTCAACCTTGTAAGCCCCCGCTTCAACCTTGTCACCATTCAACCAAACCATCCAATTCAATTGCGAATTCGGCGCAAACTGCATCATATTTTGGGCACGACGGTACGTTTTTCCGCTAGGCGCAGTCACTTTCACGTCCATCTTGACCCGGTTAATAAAGGCTGGGTACGGATTTTGAAAATGGAAGACAAACGCGCTTTTACCAGCCACTGTTTTGGCACCTTCAGACGTCACAGTCGGTTGCTTGGCGTATTGCTTCGGTTCAGCATTCTGGGCCAAAACTGCAATATCGTACTTAACAGTTGCGTTCAATCGGAACCCTGCACCAGAAGTGCGCTGCTGATTCTCTTCTTTAAACCCAACCCCACCAGCAATTGTGCCATCAATTGGCGACGCCGGCATTGTTAAGGTTGCGGTAACTTGCTTGGACTCCTTAGGCGCCAACGTAACAACCGGGTCAGAAACCGTTAAATGGTTCTCCATGCGAGTTGGCAAATTAATGAAGTCCGTATTGGGCCAATTTTCACTCGTGTAAACAACATTTCCGTTCTCACTCGTACCGGCCGTCCCCTTCGTCACATCAACCTTAATTGTCTTATCACTTAAGTTGGCAATTTTAAACGTCAACGTTTGTGTTGACCCAGGCGCTGCGATGACATCAGCATAACCCGTATCGCGCGCTGCTGGTCGTTGCGTGCCTGACTCTTGGTAGGTCACACTGTAATCATCATGCTCAACCGTCGCCGCCTGACCGTCCACTTGTAATAAGGTGATACTTGCTACCGTTGCTATAAACAAGGTCATTCGTTGTTTCATAACAACACTCCCTTTCCACTTTCTTGATATATGTATCCCCGCACCTTGGCGGGGGAATAACTATTGGGCAACCCCGTTATTAAGGGTATATAAGACATTTGCCGCATAGTCATCATTTGAGTTAACTGGCACCGTAATCATCGCCGTCACTGCTGGTGACCGCCAGTACCCACTGGTCTTACTGCGAAACAATGTGGCTGAGCCGTGTTGTGTTGGATCAGCGCGCATTGTCACATCATTAATCGTTAACGAACCGTCGAACGACTGGCTACCATTCGTAAATGGTTCCACCGCCATCGACAATGTCCAACCCGCAGTTGCACCAGAATAGTCGTTAATCACAAAAGCCCCAGCAGGCAAAGTGGCTGACAAAGTGACTGGTAGGGTGACTTGGTGCCAAGGTACCTTGCCAAAATTAATTGACGTGACACCCCGATCCAGCGTCCGTGTCCCTGGTTCAACCGTCACACCTGCTTTACCAGTCGTTGCTGATGCCGTCACGGGCACTGCCAATGCTAGCAAGCCTATTAAAATTGTTACGCCAATTCTTTTCATTTGCCTAACCTTCTTGCGTTAGTGTGGTCACTTCGATTTCAATGTACGTTTGCTTAGCTGCAACTTGGAGATGTGTCTCATCGATAACCGTCACGGCCGTATTCGGAATTACCCGTACAGCCTGTGGTAGTGTCACCGCAATCTTACTCATGCGTCCGGCACGAGCCCGTTCTTTGAACATGACCGTGTTCGTCGTCATATCGATTACTTGAATTGTGACTTGGCGCTTCTTCAACAATACGAACCAAAGAATTGCCGCGGCAATCACAATCAAAATCCCAATAAAGACCTTGTAGGCCACCGGCATTTTCGACTTCATTTGCAAATCATAGTCAGACTTGTTTAGCTTATCCGCCTGCTCTGCCGTGACATGGACGGTCTTCACACTGTGGTTGTGATAGGTGTACTTATCGCCACTAAAACTATATTGACGTTTGCCATCCTTTGACCAATACGTATCGGTTTCAACGCGATAATCACCGGTACGTAACCGAGCACCATTCGTGTAAATTCCCCAATTAAACTGGGTATTTGGCGCCATCTGCATGTTGGCCTGCGTACGGGTAAACTTCAAGCCATCAGGACCTGTCACCGTTGTCTTCATCCCCAACGCATTAATAAAGCTAGGGGTTTGATTTTTAACATTAACCGCAAACACCGTGTGCTTATTAACTTGGGTCGCCTTCACACCACCCAGCGTCAGCATCCCCTCCGGAATTTCCTGGTTATTAGACAACAACACCGCAACTGAGTATTTGAAAGTGGCGTTAACTTTCAAGCCATCGCCAGTTTGTTTTGAGCGGTTTTGGTTGTCTTCAATGAAACTAACACCACCCGCCATGCGACCGGTAAATGCTTGCGCTGGTACTTGCAACGTCGCAGTAGCCACCACTGTTTGACCAGCTTTGAGTTGCCATTCTGTCTGATCTGGCTTTAAATAGCGTTGCATTTGATTCGTCATGCCCACAAAGCGTTGGGCTGACCAATCCGTTGTGGTGTAATCAACCGCACCATTGTCAGTTGTACCAGCGGTTCCAGCAACCATGCGAACCGTAATATTCTTTTGTGATGTATTCCGCAACTTAAATTGCAAGGTTTGGTGGCTACCCGGCGTCGCCTTCACATCAATATAACCAGCGTCCGCTGATTCAGTGCGCTGATTATCTGGTTGCACTGGTTGTACCGAATAGTCATCAGCCGCAAACGCTGACGTTGTTACGAACAACGGTGCCGCGACCGCCGCTGCGAAAGCCCATTTTGCCCACTTCGTCATTACTCAATCTCTTCTCTTATTTACTACTTTTTTAAACACAAAAAGTCTGGCGAAAACCAGACCGTTTGCGAGTATGTTGCGTGTGATAGATTACTTGCCCGCTGGCGTCGCTGAAGCTGCGTCCGCTGGTACACCTGACGTCAAGTTGTACGTAATCGTTGCTTCATATTGACCGACCTTGGCGTTTTGTGGCACAAGGATTGATGCACCCGTATCCTTGTTGTTCCAAGTTGTGTGTGAAGGATCCCACGTACCATCAGACTCTGCGTCAAACAACTTGGCTCCTTGTGTTGCTGAAGTATCCGTTGACAATGGCACGCTGTTGATTGTTAACGTACCGTCAAACTTCTTGTTCGTTCCTGCTACCGTAAAATCAGTCACAGCACCTGTCAATTGCCACTTAGCAGAATCTTGCGTATCCGTCACTTGGAACGTCTTAGCCGCAAGCGTTGCTGGCATTGGTTGTGCCTTTTCTGCCAATTGCGTCAACGTTACCGTTCCAAAGTTAATTGAAGTACCGTTAGCTTTCGTGTTACCAGCTGCATCCTTTTCATCCGCACCAGGTGCCTTATCGATTTGCAAAACACCGCCTTGTCCAGACACTTCAACACTGGCCTTACCAGTTGATGTATCCGCTGATGCAACACCAGCCGTTGCCAATACAGATCCTGCTACCAATAGGGTTGCCGTCAATGTCATTACTTTCATCATTCCGTCCCTCTTCGTGGACCTCTCAAATCCACTTCACTCTTTCTTCTTAGGTTTGACCCTTGTTAAAAATAATAAGTTAAAGTAAGTAATTATTTTCGCGCAAATTGTGAAGAAATTGTGAACACGTCCGAAAAAAAGCCCTGGCACACCGTAATGGCATGTCAGGGCATAAATTTTAAAGACAATGATAGCTAAATGAAATCGCTTCAAACAGCCAAAGCACGATAAGCACCACAATCAGATAATGGCGTCGTGTGGCCAAACGAATCGACCGGCAGTGTACATACTCAGCCATCCAATCAACGGCATCAAGGGCGACCGCAACGGAAATCAGTGCGACTAATAAACCATCCACTACAATACTGTGTTGCAATGAAACACTCTGCAAAAGGCTCAAAATTGCAATGGCCAGTAAACTCATTAATAACAATGAATTAACAATATCAATCCGTCGCATCCCGTCGCTCCTTTCTCAAATACCATCATCCTATCATACTAAAAAAATCACCATTACAACGGTAATTCCCAGATAGTGACTTTTTGTCGTGCCACGTGCCAAATTTATCAGAAAAACGCATCAAAAAAGGCCATCGATTCCTCGACAGCCTTAACTAACTTGTGATTACTTTGCGCGAACAATCAATGTGTCGACATTTGCCGTACGCGTCACATACTCAGTTACTGACCCGATCAACAAACGCTCAATTGCGTTCAAACCAGTTGCCCCGATCATAATCAAATCAGCGTTCAACTTTTCAGGTGCTTGATGAGCAATGATGTCCTTAGGTGAGCCGTACTCAATTGTGTAGTCCACGTTTTGAACACCGGCATCCTTAGCTTGTTGCAAGTATGCATCCAACGTCTTCTTTGCCGTTTCAGCAACTTGCTCAACCATTGTCGTCTTAAAGTCAGTCACATTTTGGAAAGCACGTGTATCGATAACGTGCAAAATGTGCAAGTTGGCATCCTCCCCATTACGGATTGCCACTTGAATTGCCTTGCCCAAAGCGGCTTCCGCTTCCTTTGAGCCATCGACTGGTACCAAAATGTTCTTGTAGTTTACGTTTACATCTGCCATGATAAGTCCTCCTCTAATAGGCTCTTTCCCTATATGTTTATTATACGCTATTTGAAAACGATTTCATTAATAAACGTCAAACAAACCATGCGAGAGGTATGAAGATTTCATTATTGGGTAAATTACTTAAACAAACGGCGCACGACAGTTAGCGCTAGCGCCGTTGTCATAATTGTCGCGAGGATAACAAAAATGCCGGCTGGTAGTGGTGCGTCCCGATAAATAACCACACTAATGAGTAGCAAAGCCGCATCAACCGTGAAAAACCAGCCGAAAATCGTCGCTGGCATTTTGGCTTGGGCGGCAGCGATGCCCATGAAGCCAGTTCTGTGTCGCAATAAGTAAATCCCCATCGCCCCAACTAGCAAGGCAAAGACAACAAAGGTGATCATAATCATCATGGTAAAAATTTCTCTCTTTTTCTTTTCAAATAAAAAGCACTACCAGGGCAAACCGTAGTAGTGCACGAACACTTGATTGGCGCCGTTAATGATTCACAATGAGTTGGCTCCAGATTATAGGTAAGTGGGTGAATAAGTCAGCGTTCGCGGCTACTGAGTGAAACAGCTTGCCTCGCCGGCTTCCCGACATCCCCGAGCAATATGGTTGTAAAGCAACTACATATAGTAGGAATCACGCGTACGTCCAAGGAATTCGCATAACCATATTATACGCCTGCCACATAAAATAAACAGTCTTGACAGGCTACTTTTTTAATCCCTTACGTTGGGCGTCAGACAATTTTTGATATTGATCTTTATACGCCACTTCGACCTTTGAGTTGCCCGCTGGATCAAAGTAGTGTTTGCCAACTAATTTATCAGGTAAGTATTGTTGCGGTACCCAATCGCCAGGATACCCGTGTGGATAAACGTAATCCACCCCGTGACCCAACTTTTCAGCGCCTTTATAATGTGCATCTTTTAAGTGATCTGGCACATCGCCCGTACCACCCTTGCGCACATCCGCCAATGCCGCATCAACTGCTGTATACGCCGAATTCGACTTTGGCGATAAGGCCAATTCAATCACTGCATTCGCGAGCGGTATTCGTGCTTCCGGAAAGCCCAACTTCTCAGCGGTATCAATTGCCGTAATCGCCCGCGCTGCTACTGCTGGATTTGCCAAGCCAATATCTTCATACGCGATTACCCGCAGGCGCCGTGAAATAATTGGCAAATCACCTGCTTCAATTAAACGTGCCAAATAATGCAACGCTGCATCGGTATCGCTACCACGAATCGACTTTTGGAGCGCCGAGATGACATCATAGTGGCCATCCCCATCCTTGTCCGCCGTTAACGCCTTGCGTTGCACGGTTTCCTCAATAATAGGCAAAGTAATATGAATCTGACCATCTTCACTTGGCAAGGTTGACTTCACCGCTAGTTCGAGCCCATTCAATGCCGACCGTAAATCACCATTCGTCGCATAAACCAATTGTCGTTCCGCATCTTCTTCAAGTACCGCATCGAAATTACCCAGCCCGCGGTCCTTATCGGTTAACGCACGTTGAATGGCAATCTTCATGTCATCCTCTGACAGAGGTTGCACTTCAAAAATTTGTGACCGTGATCGAATGGCTGGCAAAATTGAAAGGTACGGATTTTCCGTCGTGGCCCCAATCAAAACGATACGACCACTCTCCAAATGAGGCAACAAAAAATCTTGTTTGGTTTTGTCTAACCGATGAATCTCATCAAGCAACAAAACAACCGTACCTGACATTTTGGCTTCTTCGGCCACAATTTGTAAATCTTTTTTACTATCTGTCGCGGCGTTTAAAATACGGAACGCATATTTCGTAGAACCGGCAATGGCACTCGCAATACTTGTCTTACCGGTACCCGGCGGTCCATACAAAATCATCGACGACAACATTTTTGCCGTGACCATGCGATGAATAATTTTTCCTTCACCGACTAAGTGCTGCTGACCAACAACTTCCTCAATCGTCCGAGGGCGCATTCTAAATGCTAAGGGTTGTTGCATGTCAACCGCCTTCTTTCTTACTTTATTTTTGGCTGCTTACCAAGTGCTTGTAAAATTGAGCGATAACGCATCATCATCGCAAAATTGCCTGTTAGCGTTTGATAGTCGACGACAAAATTACTCAACATTGAGACCAATGCTGTCGGATCATCAAAGAACCATTCATAGTAATCTAACATTGCCCAGCGCCACTGCAACCACAAACTGCCATCACGAACTTGCTCCCGGCCTAAGTCACGTGCCAGAAGTGTGTAATAAGCAACCAACTCACGATTGCCTAGCAAGGCTGCTCTAAATGTTGCTAAGTCAAGCGCCTCCAAAATATTTTCAATCAAACGATAAGGTTCATAGGATTTTGCATAGACCCGTCGCATCTGTTTGGTCCAAACATCAATCATATCCAGTGAATCGATGGCCAACAAACCAAACTTCACCAAACGCACCTCATGATCATGCCACACATCAATGCTCATCAACTCATCCATAATCTCGCGACCTAGCTGATTGGCCACCGGACTTGATAACCAGCCAGGATAACGGGCCATACCGTCTAGCGCGCGATATTCAAAGGAAACTTCTAAATCACGCCGACTACCTAGTCGTTCATAATTCTTCAAGGCAACCTCGGCCATCACATGGTACATGGCGGGATCGGTCAATTCTGGCACATACTGCACCCAAGTTGTATGCGTGGTATCAATGTATTGACTGTAAACCACTGCATCTAAATCAGCCGGCAATAAGCGCAAGACCCGCATCAAAACCGTCATATCATCAGACCGCAATAAGTCCGGATCCTTGTAGGCACGGTACAACTTATACGTCGACACGCCAGCGCGATCAATCGTGGCCGTCGTAATATGTTTGCCTTGCACTACCCATTGAAACAGCTTTCCAAAGTGTTCAAAGTATGGCACTTCGGTTCCGGCTGCATAAATCGGAAAATGATTTGTCGTTTCAGCCGGTTGCCAGAAACTCTCACGTTCAGCGCGATAGGTTTGCCAGATTAATGGCAAGTTTAAATCACTTGGTGCAATACCAATTACACTGGTCTGTTCGCGTTCAGCTGCGTCTAAAAACGCTTTAACCAAGTCGTCCAACGCTGGATTTTCCAACATCTCATCATCGCGTACAAACATTGCTAACCGACGTAAAATTTTCAATTCAACCGTATCATCCGTGGCTGGTTGATTAATAATCGCTTCTAAAATAAACCGTGTATTTTCACGATTACGATTCTTTGGATCAATCAAAAACTTCTTAATGGCTTGCACGTGCATCTGCATGGCAATTCCCCAGACGTCAATTGGCAAGAACGTATTAAACATCGTGATGGAACGGGCAAAGCGTTGGTACACAATCATAAACTCTTCGGGCGTCAAGCCATACGCCAATAAACCGGCGACGTTCAGCTCGAAGATGGTGTAACTTTCAGTTTCCAACAATAACTCTTTTAACGACGCAAATAACGTCGGATCATACCCACCGTTTTCACGAATGTACAGAACCATCTGGGCAACTTGATAGCCATAATCGTCCGGCCCGTCCTCTGCCACAGTCTTTTCCGTCCCAATCACATCGGTTTTCAACTGGTCCAGCGACATCGCAAACATTGAAACGGTACTAAACGGCCGAAACAATGGTACTTTGACTGCCATGGCCAATTCTGAAAAGGTCATGGTTAACAAGGTCAACACATCAATTAATTCTTTTAACGATAACTCTGCCTCACCGGCAACAAAGCGATACCAGCGCGACTTACTAATGCCAAACTGTTCAATCGCACTGATACTCACGTTTTTATCAGCTCGAATATCATTCAGCACTTCACCATATGGTCTCATTTTCTCTCTCCCTTTAAGCGACTACTTAACCAAATAATCGCTTATACCAAGGCTTTTTTGCCGCCGGTTGGCTCTCTCCTTCCACCGTTGGCGCCTTGGTTAATTTAACAATATCAATTTGATCGATATTGACAGCCTCTTTTGCTGCGAAGACTGCAACGATATCTGAACGATCAAACACGTCGTCTGACTTCAGCGTAAACCCAATACTATACTTCGAGGCTAACTGCATGTATGGGGACAAATCATCTAATTCTAAATGGCCATTTAAGAACAACGTGCCATCGGGATGCGCCTTAAATTGGGCCTCCCAAGTTGGCATGTAGGCCGCCTGACCAAATGTGTCACGTGTTTGCGCCGCATAAACTCGTTCTCTGAACGTGCCCAAATAGTGGTTACGCTCATCCGGGTTAATTTGTGGTGTGCCGTAAACGGCTGCTTGCATATGTGGATCCATATCTGACATAGGCGGGTCCTCAACTTTCATTTTCATAGTAGTTTCACCCCTAAGTTTACCATAATGACGGCACAAAAAAAGAGACGGAAATTCCGTCTCACTCAATCTTCTATCTAAAGAAGAATCATTTTGAAGCCTACCTGATACGACTCAGGCTTGGTGTGAAATTTGGGAAAAACACCAAACGACTTCATATAGGGGTTCAACTAGTTTTGACACTAGTAGCCGTGGGAAATTGGGTAAAAGCCACGGGCTTTAAGAACAAAAATTATTATACCCCCGAACCTTACAAAACACATGCATTTTACACATGTTCTATATCCCGTTTTCGGTACACTAAAACGCAAAAAAACGGTCATCACTGACCGTTTTTTCTTTAACTGAACATCAACGTTGAAATCCCCGCAACGAAGACGTATGTCATATATGCACCGAATACCCAGTGAAGCGCATTAAACAGTACTGGAAATGCCCGCAAGATGCGGTGCCCAACGAAGTACAAAACTGTTGGCGCCACCATAATCAAGGCAAAAATTTCCAACCCCATCAGCCATGTATTTGGTGCCATTGGCATCAAAAGAATCATAGCTTTTCCTCCAAATCAACATCTGGATACTTATCTTTAAACCAGCGTTCTGCGAATTGGTTTTCAAACAAGAAGACTGGTTGCTCAGCCCGATCACGTACCAACAAGTTACGTGATGAGGCCATGCGTGGATCCAATTGTTCTGGGTGAATCCAACGGGCAATCTTTGAACCCATTGGCTCCAAAGAGACTTCCGTGTTGTATTCATTTTCCATACGGAATTGGAACACTTCAAACTGCAACGCACCCACGGCACCCAAAATGTAATCGCCTGAGTCCCAGGCCGTGTACATTTGAATCGTTCCTTCTTGCACCAATTGGGTCACACCCTTGTGGAATGACTTTTGCTTCAAGACATTCTTCGCATGTACCCGCATGAACAATTCTGGTGTAAATGTTGGTAACTCTTCAAATTCAACTGCCTTCTTACCGGCGTAAATCGTGTCACCAATTTGGAAATTACCCGTATCATAAACACCGATAATATCACCTGGATAGGCGTTCTCAACATTTTCACGCGTGTCTGCCATGAATTGGGTCACGTTTGACAAACGCAACTTCTTGTTGGTCCGGGCCAAAGTGACATCCATACCACGTTCAAATTCACCGGATACGATACGCACAAAGGCGATACGGTCACGGTGATTTGGGTTCATGTTGGCTTGAATCTTAAAGACAAAGCCAGAGAATTGGGCTGTCGCTGGTTCAACTTCATCCCCACTCACCGTCTTCTTAGCAGAAGGCGCTGGCGCAAATTGCATGTACGTTTGCAAGAATGTCTCAATACCAAAGCCTTGCAAGGCTGAACCGAAGAAGACTGGTGTCAATTCTCCGTTCATGACGGCTTGCTCATCGAACTGGTTACCGGCATCCTTCAACATTTCGATTTCATCGCGTGTTTCCGCCCACAATGAATTCTCTTGCAACTTGTTTGGTTCAGCTAAGTCCGTGCCTGCAGCGTTCAAGGGCAAGAAACGCTCTGCTTCAGACTCTGGACGGAAGACCTCGACATTGTTGTGGTACAAGTCAAACAAGCCCGCCAAAATTTGACCTGATCCAATTGGCCAGTTCATTGGGTAAGCGTTGATTCCCAACGTTGATTCCAATTCATCCACCAGGTCCAACGCATCACGACCATCACGGTCTAACTTGTTGAAGAATGTGAAAATTGGGATGTGTCGTTCACTAACGATTTCGAACAACTTCTTCGTTTGTGGCTCGATACCCTTGGCTGAGTCGACCACCATGATAACTGAGTCAACCGCCATCAACGTACGGTACGTGTCTTCAGAAAAGTCTTCGTGTCCTGGCGTATCCAAAATGTTGATACGCTTACCGTCAAAATCAAACTGCAAAACTGATGAGGTAACTGAGATACCACGCTTTTGCTCAATTTCCATCCAGTCAGATTTTGCGAAATTTCCCTTACGGCCCTTAACAGTTCCAGCTTCACGCACAACACCACCGAGCTTCAACAATTGCTCCGTGATGGTCGTTTTACCGGCGTCAGGGTGGGAAATGATGGCAAACGTGCGGCGCGTTTGCAATTCCTCTTGTAATGATGCCATTTTTATCGCCCTTAATTTCTTTACTTTATTTACCGATTTTTTGAAAAATCTTAACAATTCAGTATACCGAAAAAACGGCCGTGATTCAACACCACGACCGTTTCGTTTTTGACGTATTTAGTTGTCCGAAAAGCGCTTACCACTTGTGTTGCTTGGCAATATCTTCAAGCGTCATCCCACCATGCGAATCAATCACTTGGTTCATCGCCGCTTGCAATTCTGAGGCTGGCAAGTCCTGCACATTGTATCCCTTAGCAATTAACTCTGCCCGCGCCGCTGCAACATCAGCTGAATCCATTTGACGTTCTGATGATGAGCTGGCCGGAATTGAACTAGCATCTGAAGACGACGTGTCTGACGAATCACTAACGGAGCTGTCAGTTGTACTATCGCTAGCAGACTTACTTGACTTGAATGCCTCACTAATTGATTGTGCAGCCGATGAACGACTAACAGATGCTGCAACGGATGATGATAATTCCGCTGCCTTTCGTGATGAGGCTGCTGCTTCACTCGCTGCCTTGCTCTGTGAGGCAGCAATACTTGCAGAAGCCGCCTTAGAAGACGCAACTGATGCCGCCTTGCTTGATGACACCTTGGCTTCAGAAGACGCCCGGCTCGTCTTGACCTTGCGAACGGCCACATCAATGTTCTCGTTCACTAGGTCCACCGCACCGTCAACGACTTTCGCTGTGTGGTACCAATCCAAAGCGTCTTGCCAATCGCCCTTATTGGCACTTTTATCAGCTCGAATGGCATACACCAGCTGATCCAACGCCGTTCGCGCTTCAACTGACTTCTTTTCCTTTTGTGCTTCTTGGTAGTAGAACTTGGCATCTGACCAATTCTGCTTGTTTAATGCATTGTGCGCATTTGTCATCGTCGCCTCATACCCTTGATTGCTGGTGACATGACGGTAACCGATAATCCCACCAACAAACGCGATAATCAGCAATAAGACTAACCCAAACTTTTTCATATTGTTTATCCCCTTAAAACATTTCCGTTTTTGATTATAAAGTAAAAGCAGCCAAAATGCGCTAACATTCTGGTTGCCTTTACAAAATCATATTGCGACTAACGATTATTACGACGCTTGATTTCCAAGTAGCGTCGGTACCACAAGTCGATGTACTCATCAGAGAATGGGCCCTGGTGCTTATTGATCCAATCCACGAGAATTTTCACGTGCTCCTTTACGATAAAATCAATATCCGCCGGGTATTGCCACTGCGCTTTGTGTAGCTCGTACTCATCCGTATCCAACAAACGCTTCTCGCCGTCTGGGAAAACCTTTACGTCTAAGTCGTAGTCTACGTATTTTAGGGCTTCTTTATCCAAAACAAATGGTGAAGCGAGGTTGCAGTAATATGACACCCCATTATCTCGTATCATCGCGACGATGTTAAACCAATACTTACGGTGAAAATACACAATAGCAGGCTCACGTGTCACCCATCGACGACCGTCATCTTCGGTCACCAATGTGTGATCATTCAACCCAATAATTGCATTTTCACTGGTTTTAAGGACCATCGTATCACGCCAAGTTCGGTGTAAACTGCCGTCGTGCTTGTAGCTCTTAATCGTAATAAAGTCGCCTTCCCGAGGTAGTCGACTATCTTTCATCTCTGAGCCCTTTTACGGCCTTTCACCAAATTTATTCTTTTTTATTGTATCACGTGACACGCCCCGACGCACTGTTGTCTTGGGATTCATCTCTTAATAACGCTTGTGGAGTCCCCGAATTTTAATAATCACCGTGACGATGGCCACAACCAACACGAACAATATCAGCACCATCACAGTATCTAACCACGACCAAGTATTAACGTGGCGCGTTGTGAATTCATCAGCCGTGACGTTGACCGTGGTTTCCCAATGCTTCACGAATTCTTTTTTATCACTAATATTGTCCACGTAATCGCCGGTCACACTATCGCGCACCCAACGAGCCGCTAAACGAACGGTATAGTCACCCGATGATAAGCCTGTCTTTTTTAAATTAATCGGCCAGGTCATTTTTGAATAGGGCGCCATTGTCATGCCTGCCTGTTCTCGTTGCAAGACAATCTTGCCATGCTTATCCACCACCTGCGCGGTAACCCGGAATTTATTTACGAAATTACCGTGCGGGTTGCGGACTAAAATGCCCAATGCTGGTTTCCCTTTAATGCGCTTAATCGCTGCCGAATCAAATGCCGGTTTCGCCACGGGCAGGCCGTCTTTGTTACGGACAAAGACGCCAATCGTTTTTGGAATCGTCGTGATGCCTTGATCGTCACTACTCTCCGTTTTTTTATTGGCCACCTCACCGCGCGGGGTAATTTTAATACCGCCAGCTAGCAACCCTCGCCAAGCGGTTTTAGGTGTTTTGAGTGTGACATTAAACCCTGTATTCGTAGCTGCCTTAGCAGTCACAGTTGCCGGAATCTGCATATCTTCCCCGATTGGTTCGGGCATCGACGTATCAAACGTCGTGTCGTCGGCTGTATAGTTGACGTTTCCATTAACGGTTGTTTTAGCTGTTCCTTTGGCAATATCAAACACGATATCTTTGTCCGTGTGATTTGTAATCACAAATGACATGTTCTGGGTTTGATTTGGCGCCAGCACCATATCAAACGCTTCCGTGTGATTTCCTTTAATCTGCGTTGCCGGAATTAATGCATGGACTTCATAGTCCGCGACATCCGCGTGCACCTGACGTTGTACGCCAAGCAGCGCCACAACGAATGCCAATGCTAACCCAATTTTTTTCATAACCATTCCTCTTCTTAAAACGAAAAACCCCTTCACCCCCTTAAGCCACTAACGCAATGCGTCAGTGGCTCTTGGGAGCGAAGAGGTTTCTTCGTTATTTTTTAATTCTGGTCACCATCATTTCGGCGTGCAGCTAGCTTACGCTCAGTCGCTTCGCGTCGACGATAGAAGGCCATGAGAACGCCGAACATACCGGCGGCAACTAATGTTGCAAACAATAGCGCCACAAAGTATGGGTCGTTCGTCATAACGTTGGTATCATGGAGGTTTTGCAAATCACTGACATCGCCATCCTTATCGTCTGGGATTTCGTGAATCCACAAGCCTTCATCACCATCAACAACCGTATCGTGAATAACCGCAACATCTGGTTCTGTAATCGGTTCTAGTGGTGCTGCTGACGTTGTTGGTGTCACATTCACCGCGCTCGCCGACGTGATAACCGCCTGACTCACAGGTGCCTGACTAACCAGCGCCGGTGCAGCCGATGTTACCACCGGTACACTTGGCGTTGGCTGCAAAACAGTCACGACAGTTGGTGTTTGTTCAGTCGTCATTGGTGCTTTCACAGACTCATGTGGTGTTACTGGGGCCGTGGCCGTCGCAACAAAGGTTACCACCTGATCACCGTTTGGTTCGTTCGTCCGAACTAACTTGTAACCTGGCATATTGGCAACCTGCACATCACCAAAGTCCGTCTCACCCGTTTGCCCATTAATCTTGATCTCACTAACAACCGTACGTGCCGTCCGATCGTGCGTTTCAAGCCAAGGCATTTCAGCATGAGCATACTTGGTCTTGTCTGTTACCGCAGCATCCGGCACGCGTTCACCTGTCACCCGATCAACGCTAAAGTGCGGTGTCACCGTGACAACTTGTTCAACCGTTACAACCTTACCATCCGGCGTTTTAATCGTCGTATGGCGGACGATTGTTTGTGTCTTGCCAGTGCCATCAACCGTATCGTGCTTCAAGTGAATCTCAAAGATTTGCGAATCACGTGTTGCATCAGCAATCGCATCATAATGGGTACCAGCAATAAAGCCGTCTGATACCAGCACATAACCCATCGCTTCGTAACGCTTAATGGTTGCTGGACTGTTGTAAACAACCTCACCGTCCGTCACGCCTTGCACATCATCAACACGCAAAGTTGCACCAGTCGTATCATCAATTACCACAATTTGAGCCTTCGCAGCATTTGCGACAAATGTTACTTGGTGTCCTTGAGGCGCATTATCAACAGTCGCCAAACCATTTGGTGTGGTATCCGTTGCTTCCGGTGCAATGCTTGTCGCTGGTCGGCCATCGACTAACATCGTGTAACCAGGCACCGCATACTTCGTCAAATCAACCGTTGCAAAATCAACACTTGTTGTTGACGTTTGGGTCACCTGACCAACAATATTTGGTCGGCCAGCTGCCTTAGGGAACGTGACCGTCACCGTTTGTTGTTGCACGGCTGGCGTGTAAGTCACTGTATAGTCCTGTGAATCAGCTTCCTTTGCGGTGTAAACAAACTCGTCAATCGACGTGTATGTTTTACCAGCAGCGTCAGTAATCACATGACTATAGCCTGGCACAGCCAAATCCGCAGTCTTCATACCAAAGCTGATTGTTGTATCTGACGTTCCTGTCGTCTCAACAACTGGTTGACGATGCTTAGGATCGTTCACAAATGTTAGCGTCGCCTTCTGATCCGTGTTAGCCACAAATGTCACGTTGTGAACTTGTGGTACATCATCAGTTGCTGACGTGCCATTGGCCGTGGTATCCGTTGCCTCAGGATTAATCATCGTTGTCTTCACACCATCAACCAACATTGTGTAACCGTCAACGTTGTAATTCGATAAGTCAGTCGCCGTGAAATCTTGACCAGTAACAGTCGTGTTCACCACTGTGCCAGTCTTGTTAGCTCGGTTTGCTGACGTAGGGAACGTCACGTTAACCGTTTGTTGTTGTACTTCAGGCGTGTAAACCACTGTGTAACTTGGGTTCTGCAGCGTACCGTCAGGGTTAACCGCGAATTGGCCAGGGACAGTCGTCAAATCAAAGTTTGCCTCTGAATGTTCAACCATCTTATGACCCGCCGCATCCGTCACCGTGAACGTGTAACCTGGTACTGCCTTCACTGTCGTCGCACCTGTAGCAGTTGTATTTAACGCATCCGTCTTACCCGTGATTGTCGCCGTTGCTGGTACATTCACTTGTGCCTTTTGCGTCGCATTCAACCCTGTCGTGTCGGTGTTAACCGTCACAACCTGTTCAACTGGTGTGTAAACAACCGTGAAGTGGTCATTCTTTGGTGTGCCATCTGGGTTGACCGTAAATGCGCCTGACACTGTCGTCAAATCAAAGTCTGACGTTGCATCTTGCGCCACAACCTTCCCAGCTGCATTCGTCACCGTGAACGTGTAGCCCGGTACAGCTGGCACCGTCGTCTGTCCTTGCGCCGTCGTGTAATCTGCATCCGTCTTACCACTAATTTCACCATCCGTGGCATTAACCGTTGCTTGTTGTTCCTTCGTCAACATTGTCGTATCAAAGTGAACCGCAACCGTCACTGGCTCAGCAGTATACGTGACGGTGTAATCTTGCAAATCAGCTTCCTTCGCTGTGTAAACAAAGTCATCAATTGACTTGTACGTGTTACCAGCCGCGTCCGTAATGACGTAGCTGTAACCTGGCACTGCCAAATCAGCCGTCGTCGTCCCAAAGTTAATCGTCGTATCTGACTCACCATCATTCTTGGTAATTTGATCGCGCTGCTTAGGATCATTAACAAACGTCAGACGTGCCTTCTGATCAGTGTTCGCGACAAACGTCACCGTGTGCAATTGTGGCTTGCTATCAGTCTTATTCAAACCGTTAGCAGTTGTGTCAGTCGCTTCTACTGCAATGCTAGTTGCTGGCGTACCATCAACTAACATCGTGTATCCATCGACGTTGTAACTTGATAGGTCAGTGACCGTGAAGTCCTGTCCCGTCACAGACTTATTAACAACAGTGCCCGTCTCGTTGTCGCGGTTTGCTGACGCAGGGAACGTCACGTTTACCGTTTGTTGTTGCAATTCAGGCGTGTAAACCACGTTGTAACCTGGGTTCTTTAACGATCCATTTGCATTAACCGCAAATTGACCTGGCACCTTAGTCAAATCAAAGTTCTTCTCTGAATTTTCAACAACCGGCTTGCCTAACGCGTCCGTTACCGTAAATGTGTAGCCCGGCACAGCCTTAACCGTTGTATCGCCGGCAGCCGTTGCATTCAACGCATCCGTCTTACCCGTGATTGTCGCCGTGGTTGGTGCCTTCACTTGTGACGTTTGTGTCTCGTTCAAATTCGACGTGTTGTAATCCACCGCTACCGTTTGCTTAACTGGCGTGTAAACCACCGTAAAGCGATCGTTAACCAGCTTGCCGGTAGGATTCAATGCAAAGGCCCCGTCTACTGTCGTCAAATCAAATGACTTCGTCGCATCACTGACAACTGACTTACCTGACGCATCCTTAATGGTAAATGTGTACCCTGGCACAGCTTTAACAATCTTGTCGCCGGTTGCCGTGTCGTAGGTCGCATCCGTTACGCCATCAAGTTGGCCATCCTGCACATCAACCGTTGCCTGTTGTGCAGGGGTTAGGTTAGCCGTGTCGTAATCCACCGCTACCTTTTGGGCAACTGGTGTGTAAACGACTGTGAAGTGATCATTAATTGGCTGACCAGCTTCATTAACTGCAAACGTACCTGTCACTGTTGTCAAATCAAATGGCTTCGTCGCATCACTGACAACTGACTTGCCTGACGCATTGGTCACCGTAAACGTGTAACCTGACACAGCTGGTACCGTTGTCGCACCATTCGCCGTTGCATACTTTGCGTCCGTTACACCAGTAATCTTGCCATCAGTTGTCTTAACGGTCGCCTTTTGACCGTCAGTTAAGTTGTTTGTGTCATAGTGCACAGCAACTTCCACTGGCAATGCCGTGTACGTAACTGTGTAGTCCTGTGAATCAGCCTCCTTGGCCGTGTAGACAAAGTCGTCAATTGACTCATATGTCTTGCCGTCCACATCGGTAATCACATAACTGTAACCTGGCACGTGCAACTTAGCCGTCGTCGTCCCAAAGTCAATCGTTGTATCTGACACACCATTATCCTTAGAAATCATATCGCGGTGCTTTGGATCGTTCTTAAACGTCAACGTCGCCTTTTGATCCGCCTTCGCCTCGAATGTGACTTCGTGAAGCTGTGGCTCGCTATCAGTCTTGTTCAAACCGTTAGCCGTTGTGTCAGTCGCTTCTGCCGCAATGCTGGTTGCTGGCTTACCATCAACTAACATCGTGTAACCATCAACGTTATAACTTGATAGGTCAGTGACCGTAAAGTTATCGCCAGTCACAGACTTGTTCACGACCTCGCCAGTTACGTTTGGCTTACCCGCTGATGCAGGGAATGTCACATTAACTGTCTGCTGTTGCAATTCAGGCGTGTAAACAACCGTGTAACTTGGGTTCTTTAACGTACCATCTGAGTTAACCGCAAATTGACCAGGAACCTTCTTTAAGTCAAAGTCCTTTTCAGAATCCTTTACAAGGTCACCAGCATTATTCGTCACTGTAAACGTGTAGCCCGGTACGGACTTAACAGTTGTCGCACCATCAGCCGTCCCATTCAACGCATCTGTCTTACCCGTGATTGCTGCCGTGGTTGGTGCCTTCACTTGTGACTTCTGTGTGTCATTCAGATCGGTTGTGTTGTAGTTTACAGCCACCGTTTGTCCAACTGGCGTGTAAACAACCTTAAAGTGGTCGTTGACCAACTTACCATCAGTATTCAAGGCAAACGCACCGGCCACCGTCGTCAAATCAAACGGCTTCGTTGCATCACTCACAACTGGCTTGTCTGATGCATCAGTGATTGTAAATGTGTAGCCTGGCACTGCCTTGACAATCTTATCGCCAGTCGCTGTACTGTACTTCGCATCCGTTACGCCATCAAGCTTGCCATCCGTCGCCGCAACAGTTTTCTGTTGCTCTGGCGTTAGGTTAGCCGTGTCGTAATCTACAGCCACTGATTGGGCAACCGGTGTATAAACGACTGTGAACTCGCTGTTAATTGGCTTACCAGCCGCATTAACAGCAAACGTCCCTGTTGCTTCCTTCAAGTCATAATCCGAAGTACTGTTTGCAACAACTGTATTTTTAGCCACATCGGTCACGGTGAATGTGTAGCCTGGCACTGCCTTTACAGTTGTCGCACCATCGGCTGTCGCATAACCAGCATCCGTCTTACCCGTGATGACACCATCAGTTGCATTGACTGTCGTCTTTTGACCAGCAGTCAAATTCTCAGTGTCATAATGTACGGCAACTTCCACTGGCTTAGCAGTATAGGTGACAGTGTAGTCTTGTGAATCAGCTTCCTTCGCCGTGTAAACAAAGTCGTCAATTGACGTGTACTTGTTACCGGCAGCATCCTCAATGACATAATCGTAACCTGGCACCGTCAAATCAGCCGTCGTCGTACCGAAGTTAATCGTCTCGTCTGACGTTCCTTCTGATTCAACGATTGTCGTCCGGTGCTTTGGATCGTTCTTAAACGTCAACGTCGCCTTTTGATCCGTGTTAGCCACATACGTCACCTTGTGGTTCTGTGGTGTCCCATCAGTTTCACTCAAGCCGTTAGCCGTTGTGTCGGTTGGCTCCGACGCAATCGTGGTCGTTTTCACACCGTCAACATACATCGTATAACCGTCGACACTGTACTTCGCTGCTAGATCAGTATCCGTAAAGTCGACACCAGTTACTGATTCCTTCACGACATCGCCAGTTACGTTTGGCTTTCCCGCTGATACAGGGAACGTCACGTTGACTGTTTGCTGTTGCAATTCAGGCGTGTAAACAACCGTGTAACTTGGGTTCTTTAGTTCGCCTGATTCATCAACCGCAAATTGGCCCGGAACCTTCTTCAAGTCAAAGTCCTTTTCAGCATCCTTAACAAGGACATCGCCAGCCTTATTCGTTACTGTAAACGTGTAACCTGGCACAGCCTTAACTGTCGTGTCACCATCGGCCGTCTCGTTCAACGCATCAGTCTTACCTGTGATTGTTGCCGTGGCTGGCGCCTTCACTTGTGACTTCTGCGTGTCATTCAACTCGGTCGTGTTGTAGTTCACCGTAACCGTTTGATCAACTGGCGTGTAAACAACCGTAAATTCGTTGTTTATTGGCTGACCATCGCCATCAACCGCAAACGTACCCGTTGCGTTCGTCAAGTCGTACGCGTCCTTGCTATCTGAAACAACCTTATTTCCGGTCGCGTCAGTTACCGTAAACGTATAACCTGGCACGGCTGGTACCGTTGTCGCCCCATTAGCCGTTGCATACTTGGCGTCAGTTACACCAGTAATCTTGCCATCCTTTACGTTAACTGTTGTCTTCTGCTCAGCTGTTAACTCAGTTGTGTCGTAGTGCACCGCAACTTCGACTGGCAATGCCGTGTACGTTACCGTGTAGTCCTGTGAATCAGTTTCCGTGGCCGTGTAAACAAAGTCGTCAATTGACTCGTATGTCTTGCCGTCCGCATCCGTAATCACATAACTATAACCTGGCACATGCAAATCAGCCGTCGTCGTACCAAAGTCAATCGTTTCATATGCCTTACCGTCCGAAATCACCTTGTCAGCACGATTACTTGGATCATTTACAAAATGCAATGATGCTTTTTGCACAGCATCAATTGTGTAAACAACCTTCGTTGAAACTGGTCCGTAGCTGTACTCACCCGTCTCAGTATTCAATACTGCTTCCGCTTCATTTGACACTGACGTCTTATCCGGTGTGTAACCAGCGACGGTTGGCGTCTTTACCGTCGTGTACGTCAATGCACCCGTCGTTTCATTCACCGTTACCTTTGCCGCATCAGATGTCGCAACCGTGTACGTATCTGGCTGGTAATCCGTAACATACGCATCCTTCGCCGTTGCTTGAATTCGCGTGTTAGTTACCTTATCCATCTGATACGTGTGGTTCACTGTTACCGTAACCACGTTCGTTGCGGGCGCTGGGTTAGCCCCTTCGTACGTCACTGTTGACGTTGCCGTCAACGGCTCAGTCTCGTTTGTAACTTGGTGACGCAACGTTACCGTAAATGACTGATCTTCCTTATCCTTATTGTCAAACAACACTGGATCAGTTGGTAGTCCAGCGACTACGTAGTAGCCGGCCTTAACCAACGCATCAACAGTCGCTTGCGCGGTCGTAAAGTCAACCTTACCATCAGTTACACCTTCGATTGTCACATCTGTTTGCTTGGCGACCGGTTGTCCAGTCGTCAAATCGCTAAACTTCACGACTACCTTCTGAGCGTCTGCTGTGTACGTTACCGTTGACTTGGCTGGTCCATAGCTGTACTCGCCAGTCTCAGTATTCAATACTGCTTCCGCCGTGTTTGATACTGACGTCTTATCCGGTGTGTAACCAGCGACGGCTGGCGTCTCAACTGCAGTGTACGTCAATGCACCCGTCGTCTTGTCAACAGTGACGGTCGCCTTGTCCACATCTGCTACCGTATACGTATCTGCCACATAATCAGCCCCGTACGAATCCTTCGCAATTGCTTGAATGCGTTGCTTTGTGACATTGTCTGTTTGATACGTGTGCGTAATCGTTACAGTTGCCTTATTTGACTTAGGTTCTGGGTTAGCACCTTCGTATGTCACCGTTGACGTTGCCGTCAAATCTTCACTTTGTGGGGTAACACTGTGACGCAGTGTTACTTCATAAGTTTGATTCTTTGCATCATCGTTGTCATATGGCACATCAGTCTTTGGCAATCCAGTCACAACATAATAACCAGCTTCTTCCAAAGCCTTCACAACATCTTGCGCTGTCGTAAAGTCAATCGTGCCATCAGTCACACCGGTAATCATCACCGGTTCTTGACCTGAAACTGCTTTACCAGTCGTCAAATCCTTAAATGTCACAACAACCTTTTGCACATCTGCGGTATACGTCACCGTTGACGCAACTGGTGCATAACTTACTGCACCAGTCTCTGCATCGACAATCGCAGCGCTGACATTTTGCTTCGTTTCCGCATCTGGCGTGTATCCGGCCACAGCTGGGGTATCTACCGTTTTGAACGTGATATCTCCCGTCGTGCCATCAACCGTTGCCTTAGAAGCATCAGCTTCAGCAATTACATACGTATCTGCCTTATAGTACGTACCATAATTAGCCTTATCGCCAGCTTGGATACGATTGCCAGTCACGTCATCCGTTTGGTATGTGTGCGTCACAGTCACAGAAACAACGTTCGCTTCTGGCGCTGGGTTGGCACCCTCATACGCCACTGTTGATGTTGCTGCAAGTGTTTCGTGTTCATCTGACACACCATGACGAACTGTCACCGTAAATGTTTGGTCATTTGCATCGTCGTTGTCGTACAAAGTTGCATCCGTTGGCAATCCAGTCACAACTTGGTATCCCTTAGCAATAAGGGCATCAACGACCGTTTGGGCAGCAGTAAAGTCAATCGTACCGTCTGACAATCCAGAAATTGTCACCGTATCTTGGTCAGCAACTGCCATCTTCGTCGTTGCGTCTTCAAAGTTGACATGAACCGTCTGCTTGTCCGCCGTATAAACGACATCATAACCTGGCATGACCAAGTTACCGTCAGCATCAACTGCAAATAATTGATCCTTCGTCAACGCATTCTTTGTCAAGTCGAAGTCCGTTGTCTGTGGGTCGGTTGTCACCAAATCGCCACGAGAACCGTCAGCCTTCTTCTTGTAAATCATGAATGTGTAGCCATCAACTGAATGAATAATCATTGTTGTGGCAGCTGTCGCAACTGACAATAATGCATCAGTTGTTGCCGTGACCGTCGTTGGATTATCCTTCGCCCCCGCATCTACGCGGGCTTGTTGGGCCGTCGTTGGTGTACCGGTAACTGCGTACGTCACCTGCATGTGTTGTGGCAACGCCGTGTAAGCAACATCGATTTCAGGCGTCTTTAATTGTTCTGACCCAGCAACAGCAAGTCCTGATTCATTACCAGTTCCGCTCACTGCGAACGTATAGCCGTTTGCTGCGTCAGCCAAATCGAATGTCGCCTGACTACCCAAGTTAGTTGCTGCCGAAATAGCTGATGATGTTGCATCTGATCCTTGACCGTGCACTTCGCTGACCGTGAATGTGTAACCAGGTCGACCTGAAATCACAGCATTTGATGCACCACTCACTGTAGCTGATGCATAGTTCGTATCCGTATTACCAGTCAACGTAAAGTCAGCAGCCGAACCAGGCACATTGGCTTGTTGGTCCGTCGTCAAACCATCTGTCTTGTAGTTAACGTTCACCGTTTGTGAAATTGGCGTGTACGTCACTTCGTATGCTTGGTCATCTGTTTCATCACGCGTAAAGCGCAAATCATCAATATTAACCGGCGTCTTCGTGGCATCCCCAACCAAAGTCACGACAAATGTATAACCTGGTACATAAAGTTGACTTTGCGTAATACCAAAATCAACCTTGGCATCGGTCGTGCCATCTGTAATCGGTGCAACGATTGGCAAATCACCAGCAGAAACCGGCTTATTCACAATCGTCAAACTTGCCTTTTGATCGGTGTTCGCAACATAAGTCACAACGTGCTTTTGCACAGTGCCATCAGTTGCAGCCACAGATTGTGCAAGTGCCTCATCCGTTGCATCATTATCAAACGTGTAAGCGACATCCGTGTTGTCCGCCTTTTGTGACGCCAACACTGTGCCAGCCTCACCGTCGATGTGCATCGTATAACCCGGAATGTTGTAATCCTTACCCAAATCAACTTCGGCAAACGTTTGATTTGAATCAGCCGTTTGCGTAATTGGATCCGTCACTGGTGCTTTACCAGTTGCTGGATCAGTTGGGTTTTCAAAGGTAATTTGTTGTTGCTTATCTGCTTGATACGTAATTGTGTATTGATTTTGAATCAACGCACCAGTCGTTGCATCAACTGCAAACGTACCTGGCAATGTGCTCAAATCAAAGTCCGCTTCACGCATGAACAACAACTTACCCGTTGCATCCTTAACCACATGGCCGGCTGCATCTGTGATGGTATACGTATAACCTGGCACGGCCTTCACGAGCTTGTAGTTAAAATCGCCTGACGTTTCATCCGTGTACGCCATGTCGGTCTGACCTTCGAGTGAACCAGTTACAATGCCTGAGTCATCCGTTGGCAAACCTGTGACTGCTAGCACATCTGTCATACCAGTATCAGCGACATGGTAAACCACATCGATGTGTTGCTTATTCGCTGAGTAAACAACCTTGTAACTCGTGTTAACCGCGTGCATGTTGGCTGTGACGTTACCCTTACCATCATCGTCGAAGGCACCGGCTAAATCACTGTCCGTCTTATCATCCACGTGCGCAACACCAGATACAGTCGCCGTGTAGCCTGGTACCACAACATAGCTAAAGCCGTACTTGTGGTCCGTGTAAATGCCAGTCTTAGCAACTGGTGCTGCAACTTGCGCGTCGATCTTAGCCTTAGCCGTCGCATTCGCTGCATCCTGAGTGGCTGCATCAGCCCATTCGTACGTCACATCAAAGTCTTGCTTCGTTGGCAACAATGTGATGTCGTAATGTGATGTTTGCAATTCACCAGTCGCGTCAACCGCAGCTGTATTAGTAAATGTCACATTCAACTTGTCTGAACTAATCAACGTGTGATCATCCAGCTTGTAATACGTGATAATCGTGCCATCTTCTGCCGTCTCAGTGACCTTAGCCAACTTGTCCCAGTCGATCAGCTTGCCATCGATCTTCTCAATCGCATAACCAGGGGTTGCGACAGATGTAATCTGGTAACCCTTATCGGTCTTGATTGAAATCTTCGTATCAGCTGGCAACGTAAACGTTCCTGATGGTTCAGTCGCATCGGTTGGTTCATCAACTTCATAATGCACCTTGATGTCGTGATCCGTCGGCACATACGTCACGACGTAAACTGAATTATCACCTGACATATCATCTGCCGTGAACGTCCCGTTAATTTGGTTCGTCGCAGCATCATATTGACCAGTTACCTGAGCGCTTTGGGCAACTACCACCGTCGTATAACCTGGCAACGTTTGGATAGTCGTCGCTGGGTACGCACCGTCAGTCACACCTGAAATAACTGTTGTTTCTGGCAACGTTGGTGCATTCGCCAAGGTAGCACTTGAATCGTATTGGTAAATGACCTTAGCAGATGTTGGTTCAGCGGTATACGTCACCGTATAGTCTGTCACCGCCAACTGTTCACCGTTCATTTGGAACGTAGCCGTCTTCAATTGATCAAGCGTTACGGCCTTGTTGTTCGAATCCGTAATGACATAGGCGTAACCCGGCACCTTAAGTTGGACATCCGTTGGCACGTTGTTATACGTACTGTCCGTAACACCCGTCAAGTTGGCCAAATTAGGCACCTTGGCAGCTGGCAAACCAACTACCCTAACCGGAATTGATTGGTTGTTAGCTGTGTAAACAACATTAAATAGCTGTGGCGTACCATCGACGGTCGCGTCCGCAGCATTATCCGTGTTGTCATACGTTGCCATTGCTGCCACCGCATCCGTCAATGAACTAAAGCCATTAACCGTGTAGGTGTAACCCGCCTTTGCCAAAGCAGCATCCGTCGTCTGCAACACAATCTTCGCTCCCGTTTGACCAGTCGCCGTCTCAAAGTTATGTGTGGCATCCTGCACAATGGCTTGTTGCAGCGTTGGCGTGTAATCCACTTCAACCTGCGTCACAGCCAAACCGTTATCGTCAATCGTACCTGGCAACAAGTTAAAGACTTGATCACCAAGTGCCGTCAAATCGACCGCCGTCTTCGTGCCATCGGCATGTACCAGATAAGCTTGGAACGCATATCCAGGCACGTGCAATTGCGTAGCCGTTGGCAACGTGTTGTTTGACGTACCATCCAACTCTTGACCATAGTGACCATTCGTATAACCGGCAATCTTAGCCAAGTTATTCGCCGTCATTAAGCTCGTTGGCAAACCGCTTTGCACAATGCCGATTTGTTGCTTCTTAGCCGTGTATGTCACGTCATAAGTTTGTGTGTCATCATCAGCATCCGTGTACTTTGGCAAGTTAACCAGTGACGCATAGGCGTTGCTGGTACCGGCCAAAACATACGTATAACCAGTGCGCACCAAATCTTGATCAGTCAACGTTTGCTTGGTTGTTGGGTTTACAAACGTAATTTGTGTGTTCGTTGTACCGTTTGTCGTATCGATATCAGCTTGTTGCTTTGGATCATTCACAAAGACCAACTTAGCCTTTTGATCAGACTTGGCTGTGTAGATAATGTAGACCGTTTGATCTTGATTATCATCACTGTCAAACGTTGCGACGGTGTTTTGCCATTGGTAGGCATAACCTGGCACGTCCAAGTCAGTAATCTTGTCGTAGCTAACTGTACCGTTAGAAATACCATCGATACGCTCTGCCACACGACCGTTCATATCCACACCGTCCGTCGTATTCAATTTGAATACCACGTTGACACGTTGTGCATTTGGCGTGTACGTGACCGTGTAACTTTCACCACCAGCAGGCATACCTGGCAAATTAGCCAATTGCGCCAGCGTGTAGGTATTACCATTTGCATCAACCACTGATGCGGTATAACCCGCAACGTCTGGCACTGCAACGGCATACTTGGCGTCTGTCAAAACGGCCTCGTCTGCAATGTTAGTTGGCAATCCCGTCGTTGGTGCCGTCCAGCCTTTAATCGTGTCATATTGGTAGTTCACGTTCAAAGGATTATCAGTTGCAACCAACGTATAAATCACGGTGTCGCCACCAACTGATGTCACAAAGTCACCGGCCTGGACATCCTTGTCGTTCAAGGTAACCTTTTCAACCTTATATCCCGCTGGAACATCCGTTGCCGGACCATTCGCACTGACCGTGAAACTAGCATCCGTCGCCGTTTGGTTGACGAATGTTGTCTTGCTCATGCGATCAAGGGCAACTTCTGGACCTTGGTACAACGTCGTTTGCGTCTGTGCTTCAGGCGTGTAAACCACGTTGTAGGTTGCCCCGCCAGCCACCATTTGAATAGGTGCCGTGGGGTCAATCGTTGATTGATTATCCTTATCGCCCGTTGTCACCGTGGCAACATAACCCGCAATCTTAGGGACAACCACTGTGTAGTTGTCACCCGTTGCGTAAGATACCTTATCGATATCTTGCGTCGCGTTCGTACCTGTTGACTTACCTGGCAATAACGCAACTGCCTTCGCATTTGGCGTCTTATTAGCGAAACCGTAGTTAACCGTCAATGGTTGGATGGATGCCTTCAAGTTGTAGACCACTGTGTTATCACCAGCGATGACTTGCAAGTTTTGGGCATCAGCATCGTCAACTGATAGTTCCTGACCATTGATTGTAATTGTGGCCACTTGGTATCCACGTGGAATCAACGCCTTCAATGGGCCATCAGCCGTCACATCATACGTTGAATCCGTGGCAGCTTGCACAGTATCGGCTGTCATTTGGGTCATTTGCACCTTGGCATTCTTAGGCAAGGTGTATGACGTCTTGATATTTTGCACTGCTGGCGTGTAAATCACGTCGTAGTATGCACCATCAGCCGTCATGGCCAAACCGGCGGCTGCAATCGCCTTAAATTGGGTTGCTGTGTACGTGTTCAAAACAGTTCCGTCAGCAGCCTTCGCAACAATTTGGGCAGTGTAACCAGCAACTGTTGGTACCGCTACATTGTAGGCGTCGTCAGTCGCAACCGTGTCGTTAACATTGGCCGCAATCGTTGTCTTTGGGGTCGTCCAGTTTGCCACCTTTGCTGTGGTGTAACTGTACGTTACCTGCAAAGGCTCTGGCGCTGCCGTCAATGTGTATTCGATTTGGTTCGCAGTCGTGCCAAGCTCTGAGACAGCCTTCACCACTTCATCAACTGATGTAAAGGCTGCATCCCCCTGGTGCAACCCACTCGTGGCTGAGTCGGCCGTCGCAACAACAGCCTTGTTATACGTGATTTGGCTGACGTAGTAACCAGCGGGGATGGTAGCCCCACCAGTTGTATCAACCGTGTACGTCGCATTCGTATCACGAACCGTCGTCGTCGTTGCAGGCATCTTATCAGTTGCTGCAGCGGCATTCTTCGTATCAGATACGTAACTCGTCGTAATCTTTTGTGGCACTGCCGTAAAGACGACGTCGTAGTTCGTGCTTGGTAGCACCCCACTGGCCACGTAGGCATTTCCGTTAAACGTCAATGCACCCGCGTCTGAACGTGAGAATCCTGCAATATCAGCTGCGGTATCCGTCACAGTATAGGCACCGCCACCATCAGCTGGCATATCAGCCGTTACGTGAATAACCGCTGGCGTACGGTCACTGTAGTATGAGTTGCCATCGGCATCAACTACTGGTTCACCCTTATTAATCACCTTACCGGCTGAATCCTTGTAAGTGTATGTGATAGTTGGGTCAACCTTGTATTGGTACGTCACAAAGTTATTAGCCGCTTGATATTTATGATCGACGTTATTGGTATCAACACTCAAGTTAACCCACGTCTTCTGAATATCAGTCAATTCAATCGGGTTCAAAATTGTCTGCTTCGTTAACGTTCCAGCAGCAATTTCAGAAGCGTGTTCTGTATTGTATGCTTCCGCCTCTTTATTTTGAGCCGTCATAAATTTGTTATAAACATTCGTCACATAATCAATATATTCATCTGAAGTTTGTGGAACAGGGTCGTCTTTACCATCACCATCCGCATCAAAATCAAATGTCAAAGGCGTTGAAGACCAAACGCCTTCTTTATCGACCAGCTTATACCCATCGAAGTTTTTAACAGCTGAAGCCTGTGACGTAGCGCTGATAGTTCCATCAAGACCAACTGAACGCCAGTCACCAACAACTTCGGCGCCCATGTCACCAGTTGTCACCATATTCGTCGATAGATACGTATCAACCATTCCGTTTGACGTCTTTGACTGAACAACTTGGCCCTTGTCATTTACCAAAACATAGTTTGCAGTCACTGTCATACGATTTGGCGTATAACGCACGACCAAGTGAGGCGCCTGTTGGGTACCATTGCTTCCACCAAGCAACTCGTTAAATTGTGGATCAGGATCATAGCTATTATTAGCGTCGTTTTCAATCAAACCAAATCCATTTACCTTTGGTCCATATGGACCATTCAAATTTCCTTGGTCAGCTCCGGCCGTTGTATAGGCTGGAATTGGCAACGTAGGCACCTTAAATGAGTAGAACCCGCCGGCAAATCCGACTTCGTGTGTCAAAATTCCGGTAGGTGGCTCATTTGGCTTATCAGGGTCCTGAACCAGGTAAACGATGTCAAACTGGTACATTTCTGGACGGTACGTCACGTACAAAGTACGACCATTGTCAGGGTCATCGTCATCTGAGAAAGTGTAACGTTTGGCCACGACACCTTGGTCGTCAGTCTTACCCTTTGGACCTGTACCATCTGGGTAATTTGTTACAGAGCCAAGCTCATCTGTTTCAGTATCAGGTGTATTTCCTTCACCGAAATCAGCAGAGTAGAAGTAATAACCTTGCTCCAACATTCCCTTATTAGAAACATTTACCACATAATCATTGCCATACACCCCGGTAGCAACCGCGCTATCACCTTGGGGATTTACCGTCATGTAAATTGGATTACCATCTTTATCCAAAACTGGATTAACCGTCTTACCGTCGGTTGACGTCATTTGCTGTACACGATAAACAATTTTAACTTTGGCCGCATTAGCCGTGTACACCAAGTTAACCTCTTGTGGTGTCCCATCGACTGTTGCCGTGCCGTTGTTCGTCTTATCAAACGCCGTTGTGTTCGTCGTTTCGTCGGTTACGAGGGTATAACCCTTGACCACCTTGTCGACAGATTTGTAATCAACTGTATCACCCGTCAATCCATTGATTGCAATGACATCCTTGCCCGGCATCTTTGTCAATGACCCATCTGTGTTTTGCACCATGTAGTTCACGTGAACCGTTTGGGCATCCTTAGCATAGATAATTGTAAACACTTGCGGCTCTGCATCAGCACCATTCACGTTATCAGAATCATCGAATGTGGCAGTTGCTGGTAAGTCAGTCACAATGTGATAGCCAGGTATTGCCTTCAAGGCTGCCGTAATCGCTGAAAAGTCTACAGCGCCAGCCGTCACACCATCTGGCAAATTAACATTGTTCTTCAATGCCTTGCCATCTGGTCCAACAAACGCAACTGATGCTGA
>ERZ894226.310-NODE-310-length-33674-cov-16.614474_pt1 | contig 33674 bp, 27 predicted proteins | sample MGYA00380294_ERZ894226 | MGnify/ENA primary metagenome ERZ894226 (study PRJEB32331, sample SAMN06328434) | human gut metagenome | biome: human gut microbiome; feature: stool | host: Homo sapiens | collected 2014-10-29 ... | reverse complement strand
GAAGCAGATGCAGATTATGTTGGGGCATTGAATATCAAGGCAAGAGCTGAGGATAAGGAAATCCTTGATGTGTGTGAGAAATATAAGTATAACCATGATGAAATGCAGAAACATATCAAAATGGTATATCATGCTCGCAATAAAAAATACAAAGCAGCAGGGAAAGCTGTGCAACAGAGCGAGGACTCCGGTTCTCGTGACGCTGCATAGTGGAACCTGCTCACAGGAATCCCATCGTGTCCTGCTATGGCATGTTCATAGACGGGCCTCTGGAAAGAGATACATCGTGTATATATGCTTGCATATATATTGGTTGTATTTCTCAAAGATAAAGGTCGATTGCGTTATTTATAGTATCCTTCGGGATGCTCGGTAATTCAATTGCCGAGGGATTCACTACTCCCGGTACATATAAATACATTGTAACGCAGGAGACTGGAAGTGATAGCAATACAACATACGATAAAACCGTATATAACGCTGATGTGTATGTTACTGAAAATGACAGCGGTGTGATGAATGCAGAAACGATAGTATACAAAAATGGAAGCGATAATAAACTGCCGGAATGCAATTTTACAAATACGGTAAACATAACGTTAACACCTGCTGACGGGTCAAATTCGGATATTGGAGCCTCAGAAAAAAGCGGAAGTTCTTCCACGACAAGCGGAATTAATACTGGCGTAATCACACATGAAGCTTTTTATGCTATGGCCGGATTATTTGGAATCACCGTAATGCTTATAACTGCTAAAAAAAGGAGGAAGAATTGAAAGCAGTAAAAAAAGGCCTGCAATTAAATTGCAGGTCTTTTTCTAGTTATCGTCATCATCCCAATCCTCGTCAAATATTGATATCACGTTGCTTTCAATTGGCGGAAGCTCGCTCGGGTCTGGAATTTCTGGTTCTACTACATAATCAAATTCAGGGAATACTATATTGTCAGGCTCGTCTATGTCGCCGAAGTCAATGTCGGAGCAAATCTCAGGTAATTCTATCTCTGGTGTATTGATGCCTGAAATATCTGGTTCTGACTCGCTTGACGATTTGGAGTTGGCCGGCTCTAAAATTTCTGGCATTTCGGCGTCTTTTACAACTTCTGTGTTTTCGGCGCTTTCGGTGCTTGTTGTTATCTCTGAAACTTTGATGGCATCTGCATTTTCTATACTTTCAGTATCTGCTGTGCTTTCTGTGTTTATTTGTGCTTCAGCGGCTTCTGTAGATTCAGTATCGCTTATATTATTTGTACTATCTAAAGGTTCTGAGTTATCTGAAATTTCTGGAGCTTCTGAATTCGCTGTTGCCGCTGTAACCGCTGTGGCAATTTTTTCGGTTTCGCTTTCGTTCTTGTCTGACTCTTTGCTGTCTGTTTCTTTTTCGGGTAATGTCGCCGATATGGCTGGAACATCTTCCGGTATAAAATCTGCTTGTTGGCTTATAGCATTGTCATTGTTGTCAGGCTCTTTTTTGTCTGCCGTCTCTTTGGGCGCTGTTGCCGGCGTGGCTGTAATGTCTTCTGATATAGAAACTGCCTGTAAATTTCCGGCATTAGAAGCATCGTCAGGTTCAGCTTGCTCTATGCTGCCGAAATCTGGCTCAATATCCGGTGCTTCCCCGAAGTCAGGCTCCGGCTCTGGCATGTCTGGCTCTGCGAAAGATTCCATATCCGGGAAATCTGATGGCGGTTCAGGCATGACTGGCTCGCTGTTCTGGCTGCCTGTATGTTCTGGCTGAGTATTTTCGCTAATATTTTCGCTGATGACTTGTTTTGCACGGTTTTTCTTTTTCTTCCGTCTTGATTTTCTCCGGGAGGTTTCACCTGGCTGTGATGCTGTGCCATCAGTGGGTGCTGCTGTATCCGCGGCAGGAGATGAAGACGAGACGCTTTCTGCGGTGTTTGATTCTGGTGCATTAACATTTGAAGAAACTCTATTTTCGGCAGGTTTATCAGATAGCTCTTGATTTTTCTGCTCCTTTTCGGATACCTCTTCCTGAACTGCCTGCTGCTCCGGTTTGGCTTCGCTTGCAGCGTCTTGTGGCTTGGTATTGTTGTCACTGACAGATTGACTTTGCGGGTTTCTTCTGTCCTTCTTTTGCTGCTTTTTCTTTTTCTGCTGTGTCGGTTCGGTTTCAGCTTGCGGTGCCGGATGCTCTGGATGAGATTCCGGTAATGTTTCCTGCGCCAGCTTTTCTATAGTCTCTTGCGGCGCTTCTGCTTTTGGTTCTTCTTTTTGTGGTCTCTTTTTTCTTTCCGGCCGCTTGCTGATTTTTAATTTTGGCTCGCTGAAGACGTCTTCTTCTGCTTCCGGTAAATCCTCGTATAATGGTTCTCCTAACGGTTCGTTTAAGTCTATATCTGGAAGCTCGTCTGCCTGCGTGCCGATATCTGGCATCGTGTCTGCTGCCGGTTCAGGAGCTTTGTTTTCTTCCTGTGCGATTTCATGCAGCATATTTTGTATATTGTTTGATTCAGAGCCGCGTTTCGGCTTCCTTTTTGGCCTTTTACTTACCACAGGTTTTGAAATAACTGGCTTTTCGTTGATTGACGTTTCAAAGGAGTTATATCCTGAATCATAATCGTCGTCATCGTCTTTTTCAATATGTAGTTGCGGATGTTGCTGAGGCTGTTGGACTGGTTGCGGATTTTGCTGTTGAACTGGTGCTTCTGCAGGCTGCGGCTGTTCTTTTGGCTCTTCCGGTTGTTTGTCCTGCTGGATATCTGCCGGTTGTGGCTCTGGCTGTGGCGTTTCAATCTCCGGATGTGTCCCCGCCAATGATGTAAGGTCTATTTTTCCAAAATAACGTTTTACTGCCGCTTCACGGTTCTGTGGAAAGTCACGCATAAAATCGTCATCCATGTTATCAAAATCAGGAAATCCGTCATTTTCATCTGGTGATTTATCGTCACTGTCTTCACTGTCGCTGTCACTGTCATTACCGTCTGGTATGTCTCCGTTTGTGAGATTGGCGGCAAACAGTTCAGCAGATGTCCTGCTTAGTTCTTCCTCCTTTTGGGCCAGTTTGGATTCAAGTTCTTTAATTTTTGAATCCATTGTTTTCATTTTGTCTTCACGTATGAAAAAGTCATGGACGTTTCTTTTCATTGTATTCTTGAACACAGAAAACATTGAAGACGGCTTCGATGCGTCCTGTAGCTCTTTCTTCAATTTTTCTATTTCTTCACGCTGTTGTTTTAATAATTGGTCTTTATCTGACATTTTGTCACCTTCTTTTTTGCTTTTTAATTTAATATGCAAAATGCATCCCGCTTTCTAACAATGTTTTGTTTCGGCATATTGAAAGAGTAAAAAAAATAAAGAAAGGTGGAAAACAATATGTTAAACAAGAAAGAAACTCATGAGGTATTTGGAAAGGTTTGGAAGGAATTTAATAAAGTCCGCAAGAACAACACCGATGACGGATGGTCAGAATGTGTTAAGAATGTGGACGAGCTGCACAGTAAGTATGATAACAAATTTTATGAAAAGATTATGCTTATTGTTATTAAAGAAGCAGACAGAGAGTCCAAACTTGACCAGAATACAGCCCGTACGGAATACAAAAAAGCGGGAAAGGCTTTCCAGGAGGCTTGGACGATGTTTGAACAGTTTGTTGACAACATTAATTCCTTTGAGACTGAGGGAATGAAGTTACTTGCAGAATATAACAGACAGAATCCATGCCGGTTTGCTGCTGAGTTTGGAAGCGTGATTTATGAAGCTGTATGTGAGGGGACAAAAGCTTCTGGTTCATTTATGAATGCAGCTTATTCATTTTATGAAAAATATAAAGCCGGAATTGATGAAACCAATGCAGGAAAGGCACTTGCTGAAGCAGAGCAAATCATAAACGCTCATCCGGAATATATGCTGCATATGATGAACATGTATTCAGATTTAGCAAAAGCGGCTTAACGAAAGGAGTAAAATATATGAATAATGTTGAACAGGGTTCTCTTTTTGATGGCATTGATATGGAAAATATTCCTGAAGAGGGCGTGAAATACAACCAGGGCTGTAGTGAGATGTATCGTCTTGATAAGATAGAAAGAAGCGCAAAGATTTTTACGGTATTTAAAGAAAAAGACCTTGCCGGCTTTCATCTTAAAGGCTGCGACAGAAAAGAACCATTTTATGTAGTGTCCGGAAAGGTAACTGGTATTGAAATGGCTGGAGATAAAATCAATTTCACAATGCAGTCTTTGCGAAACGAAGAGGTGTTTCATTTTTCTGTCGGTGAGTCTGCCGAATTTTATGAAAAGGCATTGCATGTATGCAATAGTGACAACGTTACCGTGGTGATGAGTGGCGATGTGTGTACTGATATGAAATTTGGCCCGTTCTTCGGGGCTGTGTCATGGCAGTTTGTAAATAGCAATAATACTGCCGTAAAAGAATACAGCGTGAGAAAATAACATATTTTTCTGGCATCCAGCGGATTTTTCCGCTGGCCTTTTTTGTGTTCAGAAAAAAAATAAAAAAAAATTCGTAAAAAACGATAAAAAAAATAAAAATCCAGCATATTAAATCTGAGAAAAAATTGAAGGCCTTTTTAGACCATGAAAAATAGATTAAAAAAAGGAGATAAAAATGTCAGAACTTAATAAGCTGAAGAAACAGGCAGATAAGGTATACGCAAAGATGGAAAATATGCAGCGGCTGTCAGACAGCGAGCTGAAAGCAAAAACAGATGAATTTAAGATGAGACTTGCAAACGGAGAAACTCTTGAGCAGATTTTGCCGGATGCATATGCAGCAGTAGGAGAAGCGGCCTACAGAACGATTGGCTTAAGACCGTATAAAGTGCAGATTATGGGCGCGATTGTCCTGAATGAAGGGAAAATTGCAGAGCACAAAACTGGAGAAGGCAAAGCAATTCCGTTAGACACACCAATGCCTACTCCTGATGGCTGGAAAACAGCCGGAGACATTAAAATTGGAGATGTGCTGTTTGACAGACATGGAAAACCAACAAAGGTGACAGGTGTTTACCCGCAGGGCAAAAAGCAGATTTATGAAGTGCATCTTTCTGATGGAAGAGTTGTGGAAACAGCAGATGAACATTTATGGAGTGTTTACTGCGGCGGTCGAAAGAACATTCAAGTTGTAAATACTGTTGATATGTACAATAGGGGTTTAAGAGAAGGAAGAGCATACAGATTCAGAATTCCGATGAATGGGGCTGCTGAGTATCCTGAAGCAAAGTTACCATTAGACCCGTATGTATTAGGTGTATTTCTTGGCAATGGATGCCGCAAAGAGACTCACGCTCTGGAAATTTCGAGTGGTAATGATTTTGTACCGAATGAAGTCGCAAAAATTCTTGACGTTGATGTCTTTAAGGCAAATAAGAATAATCATTCCTGGATTTTCAGAAAACATGGTGACAGCAAGAACAGGCTTCATGGATATGACATTTGTCCTGAATTGGATGGACTGTTAAGCCAGACAAGATGCGGCGATAAGTACATCCCGGACATTTACAAAACTGCATCTATTGAACAGCGATGGGCTCTGCTTCAGGGATTGTTTGATACAGATGGATGTATTGAAGATAAAGACCGCTTCCATCTTACATATTCAACAACTTCCGAAAAGCTGAGAGACGATATCTGCGAAGTTATCTATTCCCTTGGTATGTCATGCTCCTGGTGGCTGTCAAGAAAGGCCGGCGTCAGAACAGCAAAAGCTGACCAGTATACAATCAATGTAAATGTTGATAATGATATGAAGAAGCATTTCTTCCGTTATCCGTTCAAACTTGACAGAGCTATGCTGGCAGATGCGGCTGGTAATAAACGTAAACATTACGACAGAATAGCAATCAAAGATATCGTTAAAAAAGAAGAAGAAACAGAAATGGTATGCTTTACGGTTGATAATGATGAACACCTGTTCCTCTGTGGAAATTATATTGTAACTCATAACACTTTGATTGCAGCTATGCCTGCATATCTTAATGCACTTGAAGGAAAAGGCGTTCATGTCGTAACCGTTAACGACTATCTGGCAGAACGTGATGCAGAAGACATTGGACGAATCCATCGCTTCATGGGACTTTCCGTTGGATGTATTTTAAAGACAACATCGCCGGAAGAAAAGAAAAAAGAATATGCAAAAGATATTACATATATCACAAATACTGAACTCGGATTTGACTATCTGAGGGATAATATGGCTCAGCGCCTGGAAGACAAGATGCAGCGCGGATTTAATTACTGTATTATTGATGAGGTTGACTCCGTGCTTATTGATGAGGCGAGAACGCCGCTTATTATCTCCGGAGTCAGTGGAAAATCAACAAAACTGTATACCGCATGCAACGAGCTTGCGAAAAAGCTTGAAAAAGGTGAAACACAGGAGCTTACAAAAGTAGACCTGCTTGCCGGCGAAAGGGCAACAGAAACCGGTGATTATACCGTTGATGAGGAACACAGGATTGTAACCCTGACACTTCAGGGCATTAAGAAATGTGAAGAATATTTCGGTATTGATAATCTCTCTGACAGAAAATATACAGAGCTGTATCACAACATTCTTGCAGCACTGAGAGCACATAACCTTATGAAGAGAGATAAAGATTACGTTGTAAAGAATGGGGAAGTACTAATCGTTGATTCATCAACAGGACGAATCCAACCGGGGCGCCGTTATTCAGATGGACTCCATCAGGCTCTTGAAGCCAAAGAGGGCGTTGAGGTGCAGGAGGAAACATCCACATATGCAACTGTCACATATCAGAACTTCTTTAATAAATATAAGAAGAAATGCGGTATGACCGGTACTGCGTCAACCGAAAGAAAAGAGTTTAAGGATATTTATCATATGTCCGTTGTAAAGATTCCGACAAACAGACCGGTACAGAGGGAAGACCTCCCTGACCGTATGTTCTTGACAAGGGAAGCAAAATTCAAAGCAGTTGTTGATGAAATCAAGAAGGCACATGCAACAGGACAGCCAATTCTGGTAGGTACATCTACAATCCAGGATTCAGAAATCCTTGATAAGATGCTGAAAGATGAAGGCCTGCCGCATACCGTCTTAAATGCAAAACTGATTGAGAAAGAAGCAGAAATCATCGCAAAAGCCGGAACAAAAGGCTCTATCACTATTGCGACAAATATGGCCGGACGAGGTACAGACATTAAGCTTGATGATGAAGCACGTGCAGCCGGCGGTCTTAAGGTAATCGGAACACAGCGTCATGAGTCAAGAAGAATTGATAACCAGCTGAAAGGACGTTCTGGAAGACAGGGCGACCCTGGAGAGTCTGTATTCTTCCTTTCTCTGGATGATGAAGTGCTGAGACTTTACGGTTCTGAAAAAATGAAAAATGTTCTCTCCGCGACAGGTATGAAGAACGATGACAGCCTTGAGAACAACACTGTAAACAAATTTGTAAAAAAAGCCCAGACGGTTATTGAGGATAATAACTTCGGGGCACGAAAGAATGTCCTTAAATTTGATAAGGTAAACAATGAGCAGCGAGAGCTGATTTATGCAGAGCGTGATGCAATCCTTGAAAAGGCTGATACACGTTCTACCATGATTAGCATGATTCAGGACTCTATTAATATGATTATCGATAAATATTGCGATAATAAAAAAGTGTCAGAAGCTGAGTATGAAGACATTAAAAAAGAGATTGAAGTTCTGGTCTTTGGTATCAAATCACCGGATTACACACCTGGAATGACCAAAAAAGACCTTTCAGAACTTTACATCGAAGCAGCTAAAAATAAATATTGTGACCGCGAAAGAGAATGGCCGGATATCAATATGTTCAGGGAATTTGAACGCCAAATCATTTTAAGATGCATTGACGTCAAATGGATGCAGCATATTAATGACCTGGAAATCTTAAGACAGAATATTTCACTTGTGGGATATGGCCAGAAAGACCCGGCAGTCGTATATAAACTGAAGGCATTTGATATGTTCAGTAAAATGTCTGATGAGATTAAGAACGATGCCGTATATACATTGTTTTCTTCAAGACTGAAAGGAGCAGTGGCTCCAAAACGCGATAGCGCGGCGTAAGGTGAAAGACCCGGAGAAAAGCTCCGGGTCTTTCTTTTTTCGCAAAAAAATGCTATACTGTTTGAAATTTCGCATAATATAGGAAAATAACAAAAAAAGGAGAAAAAATATGCATAAAAATATTTTCCAGAACAAGATAGGTAAGGCTTTTGCGGTTGTTGCGGTCGCCGTAATGATATTGTCCGGAAGTGGAATGACGTGGATGACAGCAGATGCTTATGCGGCGGTAGATTTGGCACAGATTCCGGAGTATACAGGAAGCCCTTATACTGTAATCAACGATAACGAGCCGGAATTTGAGGCAGATGACTTTTCTACGGAAGCATTTGAGAATTACAGTGAACTTGACGACCTCGGAAGATGCGGTGTGGCTTATGCCAATATATGCCAGGAGATTATGCCGACTGAGAAGCGCGGCGCGATTGGTATGGTTAAGCCGTCCGGATGGCATACCGTTAAATATCCAGAGCTGATTAAGGATAGATATTTGTACAACTTATGATAACAATATGATATGTCTACTTTCTGTTCTTTATTGTATATTATTGAATGAGTATATATTGTATGTATGCATTATAATAGATATAGTTGAATATAAAAGAATGGATGTAAATGAAATGGTAATGATTATGATTAAGAATCTCAAGAAGAACAGTAAAGATGGTCTCCTCGAATCACTTGAAAATTATCTAAAGAATTTTTTTCTAAAACATTACGCTTTCCGTTTTATTCTGCATACTATTATTGCAGATAAGATTTTAACCTTTAAAGATGCAGAAGTCAGGGACAGAAACCAGCAAAAGTGCTAAAAGTGCACACTTCTGGCTTCTGTATTTTTTTTGAAATTTTTTTAAAAAGTGTTACACTTTTTAAATTATTTTACATACTATTATTAGACGGGATAACCGTTAATACTTTTTTTCAAATTGACATCGAGTTACAGGAATCAGTAGTGATAACATACAGCAAAATCCTCCTTGATTGATGATGCCGAAAGATGTTAGAGTTGATGGCACTTTCTGGCAGTCGATTTTCTTTGTTGTACCGTTTCTGATTCCTGTAACTATTTTTATGCACATCTTAGAAGATTTCAAGCCAAAAATCCCGGCAAAATTTCATTCCAACTCTCTTTTGAAAAAATGTTATTTTTTTCTTTTCATTTTGCATAATAAATATAGCGGTAAGAATATGCCGTGTAAAGCAGGCGGGGTTCCGTCATGCAAAAAATATCAAATTGCATCGGATACAAGGTTTGCTGGATATCTATTCGAAGCCTTGCTCCGGATAGAAACTCCTCCAATCCTTAAAGAGTTATGCGATTAACCTCATTCGCTGGGAGCGAAAATATAATAAACAAGGAGGAGAGACGATGAACAATTTGATGAAACGAATTATGTCTGTAGCAATGGCTGCCATTACTACAACATCACCGATACTGTCTTCATATACGATATATGCAAGTGATATCACAGTAAGCGATGATGGAACGGTAACACAGATGTCCACATCAACTGACAACAGCATGAGCGAAGCAGACGAAACCAAATTTTTATTCATTAAGCTGAAGACAGCCGGAGGCAAGGTTGTACTTAATGAAGGTGAAAACCAGGAACAGCGAATCCGCCTGGATAAAAAAACGGATGGAGTGGAGTATATAGATGTATATGACAAAAATGATGTGCTTATCTCATCAGAAAGCACAAAAGATAATGGATATACATATGTATATGAAGCAAAAGCTGATGATGCTGTCAATGTGAAGGCAGATGCAGATGACGGTTATACAATCAAACTGTATGAACTGACTGACGATTCTTCCGGAACCGAAATCGCTGAAGATGTGGGATTTGATGCAGGAAACAAAGTAGAGGCTTTTAAGTATCCGGTATTTATGGAATATGATAAGACTGTAAAGATTGGATTTGAGAAGAAAGAATCTGCTGAGGATATTGCGGAGGATTTGAGCGTTAATGATGAGGCTGGAAAAGATAAAGCCGAGGAGCAGAGTAAAACTGAAGAGACTGAAGGCGAGGTCAAAGAGGAAGCTGACAAAAAAGATGGAGCTGAATCTAAAGAAGTCGAAGTTACGAATGAAGATGGCAGTGATGATAAACAGAAGGGTACTAATGCCAATGAAGACCTGACTATTGCTGCTGATGATGAAATCAAGGATGAGAACAAAATCCTTGATGGTTTCGAAAGCTCTGAGGAAGAAGCCAAAGATAAAGATAAAGACCTTGCTATTGACAGAAGCGATAACAACAGCAATGATGCAGAATCTAATATTGAAAATGCAGATACCGATACAAATTCTGTTGAACATGATGCGGACGTTGATGCTGATACAAAAGGCGAAGAAGAAAATATAGACAACATTGACATTGAAGAACCTGACGTAAACGCCGAAGAGACAACAAAATCTGGCGAACATTTTACTGAAGTTTCTAATGAAATCTCTTCCCTTGATGCAGATTTATTTTCATCTGCAAGACTTGTTATTATGACAGAGAATGCAGACAGTATCGTTGATACTGAACATATTATTGCAAATTACGATAATATCTATCTGATGCAGTACTCAACAGTAGAGCAGGCAATGACAGCTTATCTGTATTACAGTTATAATGCTTCAACAGGAGTAATTGATGCGGTAGAGCCTGATGCCCCAATAGAAGCTGCAGGTGAAGAAGCGATAGATGGCACAACTCCAATTGAAGAGACCAGCATCCCTGTAACAGAAGAAGCAAATCCAATAAACGCAATTGAAGAAGCTCCGATGGTACAGACAGAAGGCTCAAAAAATGTTATTGCCCTGATTGATACCGGTGTATCTGAAAGCGCAAACGTTATCGACAGAGTATCTCTGATTGGTGATGAACTGGAAGGCAATGGTCATGGAGATAAGATGCTTCATGCGATTGTCGGACAAAACGCAAATGCAAATGTATTATCTATTAGGACAATGGGCAATGATGGACGAGGTACTGTATCAAGTATCATAGCTGGTATGGAGTATGCTTTGAATCACAATGTAAGCATTATCAATTTATCATTAGCTTCAAAAACAAACATGGCAAACAGTGTGTTAGTTGCTGAGATTGAAAAAGCAGTACACGCCGGAGTGCAGGTTGTCGGAGCGGCAGGTAATAATAATGCTGACGTAAAAGATTATATGCCTGGCTCTGTTAGTTCAGCATTGATTATCGGTGCAGCTAATGAAGATGGAACTAAACTGCCAAGCTCTAACTATGGAGATACTGTAGATTACAATGTTGTTGCCGAGTCTACATCAGAAGCAGCTGCGAAATTCTCTGGGTTTATGTCTACAGGCATTGATATCATGTCTGTAATTAACGTTGGAGGACTAATCTATCAGACAGATTATGAAGCAATGATGAAGCCAGAGACGCCTTCTCCAAGCCCTGATGTTGACGATAAAGATATCCCGGAAACAGAGCCAGAGGATGCGCCATGGGTCATTGGAGATTATCCTGAAGCGTATACAACAGAATACGAGGATGAAAAAATATACACCCGAGATGTTACATACGATTTCATTCATTATAATCCGTACGATGATAATGTAACTATAACTTGTGACACCCCTGATGTTACTGCTGATTTTACTAAGGATGCTGTAGTAGAGTATTCATATTCATGTAAACTGAATGACAATCCTGATTATCGATGGACATTAGACGTTATCTTTACAATGGTCAATGATAAAGAGATGGCAACAGCTTATTCTAAAGACATTGATAAGATTTTCCCGTCTGTTATATGTCAGGAACGTAATAAAGGTTATGGTGGAATCGTTCCGGAGCATGTTGGAGACACAGTTGAAGGACGAAGCTTTAATGTTCTCGCTAATACAGAAGACTTTGATGTAGAAGGCTTGATTCAGGATTATAATCCTCATACATTTAAAATCAACAGCGTTGACATGAATGGTTTTGATATCCATACACCGGGTACTTACACTGTAACTTATGAAATGTCATATTTTATGTATTTTAACTATACATGGTTTGTGAGAGATACTATCAATGTTATTGACCCTGATGATTTAGAGCCAGGTATATATCTGACATCAAAAGAATCCACACTGTTATTTACAACTGGTGATGGTGTATCCCGTGGTTATGGAGAATTTATAAAAGCAGACGAACAAACTGTTTATACCTTATCTTCTGTATCCGAAGAATACACGGCAGGTATTGTAAGTTCTGACTCTGATATTAATGCTTCAGAATATAGCACTATTACAGATATTGACGCAAAGTTAAAATCTTTAAAAATCACAGTTCCTGATGTAGACCACGTGGTTGTATTCTCTTTGGAGCGCCCTGGATACTCTGCACTAAAGGTATTTGCTGGTGGTGGATGGAAACCACCAACATTATCTGAAGGACAGATGGCAGATTTAAAAGATTTTGATGCTTATGAGCAGGAATTGTTAAAAATGTCTGATGAAGACTTGGATGAATATATGGAAGTTGCGGCATCCGGATACAAAACAGTAGCACACGTTACTGATACCTGTAAGGCAACAACCGGAACAGATTATCAGGGAATGGGAACCAGCTGGGGTAGAGCTCATCTTTACGATAAGAGACAGTTTATTTACAACTGGGTTAAGAAACAAGGGTATACAATGGATATCAATGATATTTGTGATATCGATATTTCATGTATCTCCGGCTATGACTATAAGAGCTGGCCTGCGAATACTAATGTAACATGCAAACTTGATATTTATGTACAGGTTAATGAAGAAAAGAAGTCATTCCGAGTTCGCGTTGTGGTTACTGCAGACAGGGGCTCAGCATACCAGGTATTTAAAGGAACTGATTATTATTCCGCTGATGCAGATACCGGATGGATTGTTGTCCGCAAACGTATGGCAGATGCAGAACTGGCAGATTTTACAAACCTGATTGGTGACTTATATACAACGTTTACTGTGTATACGGATTCAGCATGCAAAGATGTGTATAAAGTTTTACGTATTAACGCAAAAGAAGTTGACCCAACTGACGGTTATGTGTCTTACAAGGTAAGAGCAAAAGCAGATGTTGACAACTACTGGGTAAGAGAAACTTATACAATTAACGGAACCGTTTATAACGAGGAAATTTATGGCCCGATTCCGGTTATCAAAGGTAAAGATGCTGATGTCGGAGCTATTTTAAAAGATGATTCAAGATATCACAATATCGGAAAAACCGGATGGATTTATAACAAACCATTTTATTTTACCGGTGACATTCTGGTAAAAAAAGGAGCTGGAAACAAAAACCTTGAAGGTGCTGTATTCCGTGTACAGTACAGTGAAAAGAATTTTGACAGTTTTACATCCAAACGTACATGGTATTTAAAAACCGACAGCAAAGGAAAGCTGAAATTTGATAATGACCATTATCTGAAAACATGGACAGATGAAAAAGGTTCTGTGCATAAGAGCGGTGCTTTACTGCAGCGTACATCCAGCGGAGCATATGCTTTACCGATAGGATATTTAAGAGTAAAAGAAATGCAGGCTCCTAAGGGTTATGCCTTGAACAAAAACACCTTTGATATTGAGCTGAAATCAACTTCTGTCACAAACATTAAACTGGTTACATATGTGGATGGCAAGCAGGAAACCCTGAATGTTATTGACCCTACACTTGATAAAAAATGGACAGCTCAGGTAAAGCTTAAAAAGATTGATGAAAATGGGAAAGGCTTAAAAGGTGCTAAATTTTATATTTGGGATAATGAGCAATGCACAGGAGACCCGATTGGATAATTAGAGTCTGGAGATAACGGAGAATCAGATGTGCTATTAATAGATAATATTCCATGGGATAACGAAACTTATACTGTATATTGCCAGGAGTATGAAGCTCCATCTGGATATGCAATCACTAATGAAAAATTCAGCATAACATTTAAACGCGCAGATTTTGAAGAATTGTACGCAAAAGACCCTGATACTAAAGGAAAGCTAGAATACTTTGGGAAAGAATCTGGTATTCCAAATGAAAAAGGATGGACTGTCAGAGTTAATGCCAAAAAAATAGACAATAATAAAAAGGGACTTGCTGATGCAGAATTTACAGTCTATAAAATGATAGAAAGTGGAACTGTTACCCAGCCAGATGGTGCCATTAGCAATGCACAGCTTAAAGAAGTTGGAAAGCTTGTTTCTGGTGAAGACGGCATAACAAATGAATTAAGTATTGGTATAAGTGACAAAGAAACAAAAGTTAAATTGCTTTGCAGGGAAACAAAAGCGCCTGAGGGGTTTGCTATTAGCAAAGAAAGTGCGCAGGGATACATCCTTACATTTGAAAAAACAGCATTTGATGCTTTATATAAAACAGACAAAAACACAAAAGGAGAATTAAAGACTTTTGGCCCGGCAGATGGTATTGAAAACCTTAAAGGAACGCCAACCCCAACTCCTGTAATCACACAGCCCCCAACGCCAGAACCGCCAACAGGGTCAGGACTGCATATCAAAAAAGTATCAAAAGCTCCTGAAGATGTTATGGCTTTAAATAGTTACACATTAAAAGGTGCTGTATTCAGAGTGACATCAAGCCGAGATGGTGATATGGGAACGTTAATGACAGATGAATCTGGATATACAAATACATTAACACTTCCGGACAATAGTACAAAAGAATGGGTTCCCGCAGCTACAGATAAAGACGGTAATGTGACACGTCCTGGATACTGGCAGATAAATGAAGTAACCACTACATATTACATTTCGGAAATAACACCTCCGAATTATCACGAGAATAACTATCAGAGACAGTCCATAACTGTTACAATGCCTAAAGATGCAGATACAACCTTTGAAGTAACATTCGAAGATGTTCCAAAATTCAATAAAGGAAGTTCTTTTGACATTGAGAAACTTGGAGTTAAAGGAGAACCTATTGAAGGAGTCGTCTTTAAAGTAGAATATTTTGATGGTGAAGATGATAGTGATGACCCTGTAAGGACATGGCATATTAAGACAAAAAAAGATGGCCATGCAAAGCTCGATAACTCATATCTCGACCCAAGCCAGTCAAGTGACTCATTTTATGTGTATGATGGGAATATTGTAATTCCAATTGGAGGCTATCTAAAGATAACAGAGGAAGCTGCTCCGGCTGAATATGTCCTTGATGACACCCCGATAGGAGTAAAAACTGTAGAAGGCGCAGATTTTAAATTTACTTATGCAAATAATAAAGCATGGTATAACGAATTGCAAAGATGTCGTGTGGATTTGCAGAAGTTTAGAGCAGATGGGACAACACCAATTGCCGGCGTTGAGTTTGAAATTAAGTTCCTAGAAGCAGCTATTCAACCAACATCTAAAAAACATCCGAATTTCAGGAGACTTTTAAATGTAGGAGAAACGACAGTCCGTCACACGGATTCTGAAGGAAAAGTATTTTTCGACAACCTTGACCAGGGAACTTATCAGATAACTGAGATTAAGACAGAACCTGAAAATGCACTGTTGAAAGAGCCTATTATATTGACGCTACCATTCACAATGACGCGAGATGAAGCCATACAATATGGCAATGTTGATTTTTCTTCTGCAAAAGAAGATATAGGATATACAAATAAATGGTATTTTTATAGCTGTAAATATGACATTACCAATAATGCAATCTTCAAAATGCCAATGACTGGTGATGACGGTAAATGGACATATGGTTTCATTGGTTTCGGAATGGCTACTACACTTATAGCTGCATGGTTCGTTTACGAGACAAAAAACAAAAAGACGAGAAAACGTAAACATAGAAGATAAATATTGAAAAGTAAACGAATAGCCTGCCCGCAACTTGCGGACAGGCTATTCTACATTTTTATGTTAATTAATTGGCTCCCATATTGCTTGAATTGATGTATTGAGTGTAATATGTAGCCCAGATAATGTAAATCTTCCGCTTTGCCACCCAACAAACTTATATCCATTTCGCGTTGGCTGTGGTACATCCTTTGAAAATATTACATGTGATTTATAAGGAAATTGTGCAGAATAAATATTACTTCCATCAGAAAATATTCCGCCGTTAGCGTCAGCCGTTAAAGTACATTTCTTGTCTGGTTCATTTGCAAAATCTTGTACCCAAAAATATACTCCCGCATCGTTCTGATAAATTCCCACACCGATATGAGTAGATGCTTTGGTTAATATTGCAGTTCTATGTCCTGGACTATTCATCCATCCATCAACCACATCTTTGGGCGTCATATATCCCATCGCAATATTTTCACCTGTACTTCCACCAGCTCCTGCTTCATATGTTGCTGTGCTGGAATCTGTCCCATTTGGTCTTGTATGAGAAAACAGCGTGTCAAGTTCTTTTGCTCTTACCATGGCTGCCTGCTGCAGCTTTTCATGGTACTGAAGCGGAGCAGAACCAACTTTCGCTCTTTCAATATTTGTCAGCCTGATAACTTCCTGCACCATCTGATTAATCTCTGCAGCATTTGGCCTGTGTGTGGGTTCTGGTGTTGGCACTTCTGGTTCAGGCGTAACTGTTGGCTGTGGCTTTTCAGTTGGTTTTGGATTGTCCGGTTTTTCGGTAGGCTTTGGCGTAATAATAGGTGTGTAGCTGTTTACATATACTTCCACGCCATATTTATTATATGGGCCATAAGCCTTTGTTTTGCTGTAGTAACTGCGGACAGTATAATAATTATCATGCTTTGCAACAGGCTGTGTATCTGTATATTGATTGTCTGATACAGTTGCTATCTTAACCCATTTTCCGTTTTCTGATGTTTTGCGGTAAATAATATATTTATCAGCGCCGTTCCCTTTATTCCAGTCAATATTTACAACACCATTTTTTACAGCAACTGAAATACATGTAGCCGGTTTTGGATTAGTTTTAGCAAGTAATCCTTCGGAATTGTATTTGCCATATTTTTTGGTTTTCTTGCTATACGCTTTAACTGTATATACATATTTTTGACCAACCACAATTGGATATTTGCTGGAAGAGGTGTGAGTGTAACTGGATTTTTTATTATCCAGTGTTTTCACTTTAATCCACTTCTTAGCCCCGGCTTCTCTATAGCATACGATGTAATTCGTAGCACCAGAAGTTTTTTTCCACTTGATATTAATCTTGTTATAATCAGTGGCTTTAATACTTGACAGCTTAACCGTGCCCGGCTTGGTTGCCGCCTGCACTGGAATCTGCGCAATGCTGAAGGAGAGCAGGAGTGCGGCGAAAATTAAAAGTATCGGGTAAAAATGTTTTTTGATATTTGTTTCTATCATATATAACTACCTCCGTTTTTATTTTTTCTTTGTATATATTTTACTGTATACAAGCGTGTTTTGCAAATTTTTTTATGATATGTTGTAATATCATTATTTTCCGCAAAAATTTTTACCGTTAATATTAATATGCCGAAAAAAAGACAGATAAGATTTCTTTTTTTATTGTTGTAGATAAGAGTACATAAAGTAAAATAGACTGTAGTAATCATTTGACTTTTAGCTAAATACTGTGTATTGTAATAATATAAGTATGGAATAGTAACTTAAACCACTCAATCTATTGTACCAAGGCTATAATATTCAGTATAAGTAAAGTAAGCCTTGAATAACAGTCAATTGTATCGGACTTTTTTTGTTTTGATACGTTTTTTTTGTAAGAATCTATTTTTTAAGCATATTGATAATAGAACAATCTAATTTGTCAAGTCATATATTTATTTAGGAGATAAAGATATTGATAAAAGTAATAGAACAGACCAAAGGGAAAGAGCTAATGTATGTTATGTATATAGACGATAATTTTGATGGTGTAACACAGATAAATATCCTGTATCGAACGACAGAGTGCTACGTAAATGACTCAAAGTATTATTTTATTTATGATGGCGCAATGAATCCAATTAGGGAATCTTTTGAATTTTTAAACAATTATTATGGAACGAAGTCTATTAATACTCGTACAATGGCACTTCATGCATTAAAGATTTTGTATTCTTATGAAAAAATCATAGGCACAAAACTTGAAGATTTTACATCTACAGATTTAATTGGTTTTAAAGAATTTCTTCTTGGATTCTGCCGAAAAGGAAAAGTAATAGAATTTGCAAACCTTACAGAAAGACAACCTGATACGGTAAATATGTATATAGGAATTTATAGAGCATACCTGAAGTCTCAGGGAAAGAAAAACCAGTACCTGGAAGAAAGTTCAGGCAAATCGGTAAGCTATATTTCAAATTATGATTATACTACGCACAAATCTGCTGGATATAAAAGTAACGTCAAAACAGTGACAAAAACAGAAATTCCTCAATATATTTCAGTTGATGAATTTTCACATATAATATCCTTAATTAGGAAGAAATATAGCAAAAGAGAAGAATGCATCATTAGGCTTATGTATGAGACGGGAATGAGAATAGGGGAAGTTCTGGGGTTGACTAATGAAGATGTAAGATGCGAACAAGTAAATGGTTCATATTATTATGCCATCTACATCCGAAACAGAGTCTGCGATAAGTATTATCAATTAGCAAAATCCGTACGCAACCCAGTATCTGCAACTGAGTATAAAGGGAAGAAGTATAATACCATTAACTATGGATATCAAATGTTGTTTGTTACAGAGGAGCTTTTTCAATTAATATGTGATTACATTGAAGAAGCTCACTCAAAGGCTCGTGATAATTATGAAAAAAGGTATAAAAAGTCATATGCCGATATTGTAACTGACGATGAAGAAAATTTTTATATTTTTGTTAATAATTATGGAAGCCCATTGTCAAATATAACATGGAATTCTATTCTGAAAAATATTTTCAATGAAGCTGGAATAATTGTTGATAAGCACATCAGGGAACATAATTTAAGTCACCGTTTTCGTCATGGATTTGCAATGTTCCAAGTTCAATACATGAAAAGAGATGCGGTTGAATTGTCTAAATTAATGAGACACTCTTCAATTAGTTCTACTCTGATATACTATAATCCCACGATATCAGATAAAATTAAATTAAAAACAGAGTTTACTAAAGAACTCTATTCAATACTTCCGGAATTAAAAAATATATAACATGGAAGGTGGTGACATATAATGAAGCATAATATTATTGAAAAATATACAGATGAAAATATAGAAAAAATAGTCCAAGAGCTGGTATTTAAAATGTATCCTAAAGAAAATTTACAGAAAAAGGATTGCATGGACAGGTTTAAAAAAACAAATAGACAATATTATGAAATACTAAAGGATGTTAGAGTTTCTGATTTGTCGCCTTCTTATTTGGTTTCTTTAGTACCAACGTTGTCGCAAAAAGAGGCATCGTATTTGATACGCGTTTGTGTAAAACTTGTAGAATACGGATTAGCAGATAATTTGAATAGATTGCTGTACTTTAAGGAAAGGATAACTGCAATTGCCTGGAGCACTTATAAGGCAGATATCATACAAATATTTAATTCTGATGATTATGAATATTTCAAAACTCATAACCTGTTATGTTCTAAATCTGGTATTAAATTGTTCTTTGCCGGTTCAAGATTTTATGAGCATATTAATAGTATTCAAAACATGGAGGTAAAAACATGCATACAACAATTCTTATCCATTATAAAAAAAAGTGAACAATATACGGTGGAAACGAGAATTCTGCAAATATATGACTTTCAGGAAATTATCAGTCTCATTTCCAAAACTTATATTAATGAATGGAATCGAAGAATGTTTTTAAATGTAAAGCAGAAAGTTTTATGTTTACGTTTCTTAGAATTTGTTTCCCAAAAACATGATTTGTCTGATAATATTAATGAAATGTTTAAATTCAAAAAGTATTTGGAAGACCGAAGGGGAGCTACAAAATGTTGGCAAGAAATTTGCAGTAACGATATTAGACAATGTTTTTTAACTAACGGGCAAAATGGAGAGACTATAAGCTTTTATTATACGGATATTACCTATGAAGCACAATTGTTTTCTGATATCAAAGCATATGTAAATGAAAAGTCCGAAACATGTAAACAAAAGGAATTAAAAATTTTTACAGAAAATTTTTTACTCTCAACAGGGAAGGAAAAGTTGGAGTCTGTAAACGATTTATCTTACGAAACATACCTGGCAAGCGGTAATTACTTTTCAGAATTTAATAAAGCAAAGGTGTATTATAGCCATATATATTCATTCTATGCGTTTCTGATGAAAAAATATAATATCGAAATATTCAGGCAGGCTAATATATCGAATAAGCTTTTTTTAAGAAAAGGTATCTTAAATTTATTATTACAGGGATATACAATTGAAAATTACAATCCTTTAGACGAAGTCCCCTATTCAAATAAGTGGATATTGCTTTACGATTCTCAATATGATACCGGAACTTATCATAAGGCCAGTGATTCTATAGCTATTGACTTTTCAGATATCAATAATGAGTTGTTTAGAAAATTATCTAAAATGTTTATATGGCATTATAATACTTCTATCAATAAAAAAACTGGTATGCTGCTTAGCATAAAAGAAGCTTTAAATTATATAAATGATTTAAGAAGAGGAAATTGTATTTCCATATACTGTAAAAATAAAGTTGATATGTATGGTAGCATATCAACAGATGAAGCTTACGCATACAAAATGTATGTCAAAATGAACAGCCAATCACAAGTATCGACTGCAAATAAGATTTTCAATTTCAGTAGGTTTTTGAAAGTAATAAAAGAAAATGGCGAAATGGATATTCAAGAAGTGACTTTCCGTTTTTTAAAAACCAATCTTACATTAGAAAATAATGCCAAATCTATACCAGACAATGAGCTAAATAAACTTATCAAGGTTATAGAATACAATGCTGATAACAATGTACAAAAATTTCTGCTTTCACTCATATTTAAGATTGCTTTAGATACGGAAATGAGAATATCTGAAATCTTGTCTTTGGATGTAGATTGCGTGAAAGAAACGTCTAAAAATGGAGAATATGTATTAGTAAGAAAAAGGAAGAGCGCTTCTTTCAAAAAAGAACTTGAACCAATTACTTCTGAAACAAAAATAATAATTGATAAAGCCATTAGCAGCACAAAACAATATAGAGATAACGCTCCCATAGACATAAAGGATAAGTTGTTTATTGTCCCAGCTAATGGAATTATCCAGGTAAGACGTATTACTTCAGAAAATTTTCGTAAATATCTGGTTTCCTGTTGTATAGACGCAGGAGTTCAAAGATATACCGCAGACAATCTAAGGGATACGCATATGACAAAAGCAAGAATATATAAATTAAAGCATAAGATGTCCGATTTAGAACATTCTGTATTAACCGGACATACAACTAAAAACGTTGATATGAATCATTATGTTGATATTTCTATAGAAACAATGCTTGAATCAGTTTATGGTATTGTAATAGGAGACGTTGATATAAATGGTAAAATTGTAAATGAGCTAGATAGCAAAATTGCAACGATTGAAAATGAAGTCTCCAATGGATGCGGTTATTGCTCAAACGAAAGCTGCGACAACTTGACATATTTAGATTGCCTAATGTGTAAAAATTTTGTAACAATGCCAAGCAGACGATATTTTTTTGAAGCACAACTTCAAACTATGGATGAAAAAATCAAGAACTCAGCCCTTTCCCATGACAAAGAAGACATTGTTAATATTAAACGCTTACTCGTGAAATATATAGCCAAAATAAAAGAATTGGAGGTGATTTTAACAGATGAATAACAGCACTGCAATTGCCATTAAAATAGATATCGATAACGAAGGCTTGGAATATAATGAAGTTAAAAATTTCTTAAGGAATATAAAGAAGAACAAAAAAATATTATTAAATGATATCACAATAGAATATGAAGCTGACTTATGGGATTTATCTAATATTAATCCAAGTAATATTGGCAATTCAAAAAACAGATTCTGCTTTTCTGAAATCCCTGCAACGTATATGCCATTGATTAAGGATTATATTCTCATAAACCTTCTTGAAGGAAACAAAAAAATCCAAACATTATACACTCAGTTTACAATTTTGAGAAAATTTGCTTCGTTTTGTTATACAAACAATTGTATTGACATGCAATCAGTAACTATTGATATTATTTCACGGTATATAAAGCTATATGAACAATTTAGTGAAAGGTATAAGGCCCATCATATACAAGCGTTAGTTGATTTTTTACTGTTCTATAATTATTATGTCGAACAAATATTTGATGATGACACTATTTCCAATATTAAGGATTTAGTTGATTGTGAATTGGTACGTGCAGAGATTCAAAACAGCAAGACAGAAGATGTCAATTTGGACTTTTATAATAAATTTCTTGCTACATTAATAAAGGTTGTTAATGAAAAGAGTGATAAAAATGAAATAATAGCAATGGCTGCCATGGTGCTGATTGAAACTCAAACTGGATTAAGGACAGGTGAACTCTTTTCATTAAAGGTTGGGTGTTTAAAGGAAACGAAGATTCTGGATAATCAGACGGCGTATTTTTTAGAATATCAAACTTGGAAACGTCATAGAAATGTCGCCTCATCTATAGTTAAAATTCATGCCAATGACATTGTAAAACTTGCTTATGACACTTTATTAGGCCTACACAGTAATATACAAAATGATACTTTGTTGTATCCGTATAAGGAAACTCCGGTAGAGCCATCTGGTGCTATCCGTAGATTAATCAGCTTATTTAGATATTTTAACAAATATTTTAATACTATTACAGATGAGAAGATAGAAGCAGACGGCATCAAATCTTTCAAATTACAACGTAGTGGTAAGTATGTGAAGTATATCAGTTTCACGCAAATGAGAGTTCATGTTTGTACAGAGTTATATAGAAAGGGATGCCCATTAGAATATATCGAAAAATTTATGTCCCATTTGTCTGCCGAAATGACAGGATATTACATAAGACCAAGGAATACGGTGCAAGAAAACCTAGCAGAATCAACAAAAATATTAAAAGACATTGTGACAAAAGAAGCTTTGCCAATTGGTCCTACAAAAGGGTTCGTTGAAAAAATAGATGAGTTTATAAAAAATAATAACTACAATATCGAAAGAGATATTGACGAAATATGTAAAAAATTGGCAGAACGGATTCCAATTAGAGTTAAAACAGGAGGTGTCTGTATTAAGTCTTCACGGTTTAGAGAATGTGCGAAGGATTCTGCTACCAATGAATTTTATTGTGCGTATGGAGTCTGCCCTAACATATGTACTTTTTATTATATGGCAGACATATCATACAGACAGGCAAAAGAACTTGTTGAAAATATTGAATGTAACAAAAGCAGGGGATGCATAAAACAGGCACAAAAAAGTTTAAATATGTTGAATACTTTACTAAATCAAAAACTCATTCCGCAAATTGGACAACTGAAAGATTCTATTAATAAAAGAGGAGCTAGCTCTGTTATAGAAAAGCATCCAAATATGGAATACTTAATTATAAATCTGGACTCAGTCGAGAAGGAGATTGAAAAATGGAGATTATTGACATTGTAAATAAAAAACTACAAGATATGGGAGTATCTAATATATCAGATACTATTAAAAAACATTTATATAAAATTGAGGAGCTTATTTCTGCAAAGGATTCTGAATTGAATGGTCTATCAAAAAAAATGCATGATTGTGATTATGATGTTAAATCCATTGCAGAACAGGTAGGCTTAGCAAGGGCAACATTTTACAAATATGATGTTCTACAAAAATATGTAGTATATTCTAAAGTTCAGAGTCGAAAAAATAACCCATATGCAGAAATAGAAAGATTAAAACAGATAATACAGGAGCAAAAAGACACAATTAGCTTGTTTGAACAACGAGATTGTAATATGATGTTGTTAGAGGAAAAAAATCAGCAACAAGCAAAAATCATACAGGAACAAAATGACACGATAGAGCGATTAAAAAAAATGAAAATTATGAAATTTTCAAAGTGATTTTACTTATTAATAAGCGTACATGCAGTAGACACACTCCACTTTTTACATAATACAACCGATGCCATCTCATTGGGTTCCAGCTCGCCGGTGAAAACGCGAATACAAAAAACCTGATAACAGGGACGAGATATCTTAATGTTGACGGTATGCTTCCGTTTGAAGATGAAGTTGCTGATTACGTCAAAGAAACAGACAATCATGTATTGTATCGTGTAACACCAGTTTTTGATGGCGATAATCTAGTTGCTTCCGGCGTGCAGATGGAAGCCGAGTCTGTGGAAGATGATGGTGTAGGGGTTAAATTCAATGTATTTTGCTATAACGTCCAGCCTGGAATCGGTATTGATTATGCGACAGGCGATAGTTGGGTTGATGATGGAAGTGCGGTGACAGATAGCGATGATGCATGTAATGCAGAACAAACGGAATTTGTAATCAATACAAACACCGGAAAATTCCACAAACCTGATTGCAAAAGCGTTAAAAAAATAAAAGCAAAAAACAAAGAAGAATTTAACGGCAGCAGAGATGAATTGATTGCGGAGGGGTATGAACCTTGCGGCAGCTGTAGGCCGTAATAAGACAAAAAAATGAAAAAAAGATGGAAAAAAAAGATGGAGCGATGCCTCAGGCATCGCTCCTGTTTTTTTGTTTCGGCTCTGAATCGATACTGTATGTGTTTCTCTTTTTGTCTTGATATTCTAACAGAACAAAGTTGGCACTTTTGTTAAGTAATGCGTCATAGTACACTGAAGCCGATACTTTTATATACTCGTCAGAAAATTGCGTATCCGTGCAAACTTTTGCCATATAGTACACTTTGACAAATTCGTCTGGCCTGTCGTCTGATATTAGCTCTTCTTTCGAAAAGCTTTTGTCACTGAAATATTGCATAATATGACGCCCGTCAAACTGCAATCTTTGCTTTTTCAAGCCCCATATTTTGCAGTTAACTTTTCTGTCTGCAGCCCTGATATACAAAAGTAGGCCAACTGGAATAATGCCGATACATGCATTTGGATGAAAGGATAGGATTAAGAAAATGATAATCATTATAACGCCGCTAAATAAAACATAAACCATATGCGCTACTCCTCCTTCGTTAGTTCCTTGTATAGTTGATATTATTTCAATTATCATGCTAATCGAAAGGCATAGAAAAATTGGGCCAATTGTGAAAAGAATTATAATCTTTCCAATCGTCCTCGTAATTTTTGTAATAGTTGCATTTCGCTTAACATTTTCGTGTTCAACGTAGTCTTCCAACTCGCTTAATGACTCGACTTGCACTTTTCCCTTAATGTTTTCGTCAAAAATAATCTCCTCTGGCATTTATTTTTCCTCCTAAAATATTTTGTATATTTCTAATATGCAAAATAATTTTCGTATACTGCTTTTTTCGGCATATTGTATATGAAAGAAATTGTAAAAATACACGCAAAGAGAGGAGAAAAAATAATGGCTAAAAAATTAAGCAAGAAAGAACTTCAGAAACTGGAGATGCAGATGGGAATTTCCAAAATCCAGCATGACCGCCCGCCGGTTGGAAGACCGACCGTATTCTATGGCAAGACAAACAAACAGAAACGGAGAGAAGGTAAGATGGCGGCGAAGGAGTGGTAAAAAAATTCAGAGGCTGTCGCATGATGGTCTCTTTCTTTTATTTTGAAAAAAAAGACATCGCTCCCGCGATGTCTTAGGCTTCTTTAATCTGAGCCATCTCCATATCCGCTGCGTGGCGGTATGTATTCAGCATGTCAAGCACGTCTGGTGTAAGCTCTATCACCTGCTTGTATTGCGCCAGATGTTCAAGGCTTGCCCAGCAGTCCATGATGGAAGTTCTCAGCTGAAACTCAACCTTCATTTCAGGAAAGTCCGGGTCTCCGGATGTAAATCCCATAATAACGTGAAGGCTTCGATATCCGCTTTCTTTTGGATGCTTAATGTAATCCTTCACGTGCAAAATCCGGCAGCTTGTCTCATTGTCAACTGATTTGATGCGTTTAAGGTTTTCATAAATCGCATACACATCAGATACAGATTCAACGATAATCCTAACACCGATTGCATCAGACTCAACTGCAAGCGCTGAGTGATGATTGACTGGCAGGTTGTCGTTCTGAATCTTTTTAGCCATACTTTCAGGAGTCTTAATCCTGGACACAATGTGTGCTGCGGATTTTATTCCTGAAAATATTGACATTAAGTTTGCCATGTTGACAGCTTTTGATTTTACAGTTTCCATATGGCTCAGATGTTCGCCATAAAATTTTTTATTTACGTTCATTTTTTTTCTCCCTTTCGTAAAACATAATATTGCAATATTAATATGCAGAATAATTTAAAAAACAGAACACTTTTTGCAAAATAAAAAATTCTGCATATTGGAAATATAAAAAAATAAGCCAAAAATAGGCTGTAAAAGAGGAGAGAAATATATGAGTTATAAATTAGACATACAGGATGACTTGATGAGCATCCAGGGATTATACGGAACGTATGAAGCATCAAATAATGAAAAAGGAGGTTTTATGATATCTGTCGTGTTAGGGTCATACGTGTATGAACTTGATGCCGAGGGAGAAGATTATATTGTAGAGAACGGTCAGGAATGGGCAGTGCCGGCAAAGAATCTGACTGAGCTTAATGAATTCATCAGAATGTGTGAAGATGAAAAGCTGTGGAATTACATGAGCGGCCCGGTGTTCAGGATGAAGCCAGATACGGAAAATGGCATTCTGTACATCAAAGGACAGACAAAGAACTTTGTGATTGGAGAGCACGAAAAGAAATTATACGTTGATGAAGTGCAATCTTCAAAAACACATCACTACGTTGAAGATTTGTTTGATGCGGCAAAGAAGATGACGACAGAAGATAAGTGGTGGAGCCGGAAGGGCGAAGAAACCGTTGACATCGTAAGAAATATGAGATGCGCGATTATGGTAACTTCAGGCGGCAATCTGCAGATTGAATACAGAAATAAGAGTCTGCTGATAGGTCAGAAAGATGATGGAACATATTGGGTTAACATGATTGGCGGGCAGGAAAAACATATCTTTTATAAAGATTCATTTAAGGAAGTAATCGCGCTGCTTGCGGCGTAAAAAAAAGAGTCAGGAAAAAGTTTCCTGGCTCTTTAACTTTCTTAGTGTTTATTTTCTTTGTCGTCAAATGACAGCCCGAACCACATGTGGCTGATTGCCTGCAGTACGACAATTGTGGTTGCTGCGATTAAGCATACAACATCTTCAATTGGTGGTGCTGTCGCGATATGCGCGATTGTTAATCCGACCAGTAATACTGCAGAAAACAGTATCGGTAAAGAAAGTAACCCTAAAATTTTTGACTTTGTCATGATAGATTCCTCCTGCTTCTTTGTTAGTTTTTACTTATTCAATATGCTTAAAAATTTTTTTCGCAAAAATGATATGATTTGTGTTTTTTTTAGCATATTAAATATAGACAAAAATGAAAGGGGGAAAAGACTTTCAAAAAATGCAGAAAAAAAATAAATTTCCGCCAGGTTTTGCTGTTGCGGCAGTTAGTTTATCTGGCATATTGTTTATGACAGGATGCGCAGGTGAGTATGACGTACTGGATAAAGTTGCTGACAGTACAACAGTTGGCGAAAGTATTACGGATAAAATAAACGATATGGTAAGTGACCAGTCCCAGAACGTTACATATATATGTAAGAGAATGAAGACATTATCGGGAGAAGTTGAATCAGAAGAAGATTCCGAAAGGCCGGAGTATAACCCTGAAACATATGCTGATACCAGTAAAGCAGATATCAGTAAATTTAAAGCCAAAAAGGTTTCGGTCTCTGATGATGAGGTTGACGACTATATCAAATCATTGATGCGTGAAGCCCGTATATATGGGGATGAGACCGATGCCATTGATGAGGAATGCATTGCCCATGTGGCATATGTAAAAACTGATACTGATACAAAAGAAGAAATCCAAAATCTGTCAAATATGGAATGGAGTTTTGATTCGAGCTTCTTCCCGGAAGAAGTAAGCAAAAAACTTATCGGATGCAAAGTCGGAGATAACGTAAAAGTGAAGTGCTCTGGTTGTGAATACGATATTACTGTAAATGACATTAACTCCGTAAGCATAACAAATATGACAGTATTTACACTGACAAGCGGGCAGTATATGAAGGCGTCAAATTACAGAACGTTTATCAAAAACTACCTGTACAATCAGAAGGTGTTGAATGCAAATGAAGATTCCATTGATAAGCTTTGCAAATCGGTTTCCGTAACCGGATATCCTGAAGATGTCTTGTCATACGATATTCAGCAGAAATTCATGTATTACTATCAGATTACCGGAGCCAGCAGCCCGGATGATGAAACTTTTAAATCTTACATCAAGGAGAATCTTGGATGTAAGACTACAAAAGAATTTACAACAAAGATTCAAAAAGAAGCAGAACAGAGCCTTGATGATGAGATAAAGATTCTGGCTCTTGCGAAAAAGTACAATTTATGGCTGGATGACGATAAACTGGCAGCAGAAGTTATGCAGAATACTACAGAATATTCCAGCGCAGAGGACTATTATGCGGCATGTTCAAAATCATATGCCAGATATTTTATATCAAAATTAAATCTTGCAAAGGAAATTCAGAAAAATGAAGAACGAATTGAGGGCGCCGGATAAGCCATATTATCCTAAAAACACATTAAGGACATTACGAAAAACGTGTGTCCTAATTGATGAGCTTGAAGCAAGACGTGAGCATGAAGAACAGTTTAAACTTACGCCTTATGAAAAAGCAATGCATGACCAGCTAAGCGAGACCTTCAAAGTATCGCGCCCGGCAGAGGGAATAAAAAGCGCCCTTGAAGATGAGAGGGAGCTAAAATCAATCAGAAAAGAATATGTTACAGCATCAAAGATACAGCGAGACAGAACAGAGCTGAAAGAGAACGCAGATAATGACAGCCTTGGAATGGTACTCATTGCGGCGGGAACCCCGATGATGCTTGTTGGCGTTACACTGCTTGAAACATTTATGACTGCCGGAATTGGTGTTATCGCAGCAGGTGCGGCGATGTATATGCCAATGTTTATAAGAGAAATAACCAAGAAAAGGAAAGCGAGAAAAAAATTAAAAAACATAACAGAAAATGTTGACGATTTGTCAGAGATTATTGACCGGAAAATGGCTAATATAGATAAAATCTGTTCTATGTATAGAATCCCTGTCAATTGTACTGACCGCGAGCAGTATCTCAGTTCTTTGTTTGATGCGGCAACCACATATGAAGCCCTGGAGAAAAAAGAAACTGATTATGAGCTGCTCTGTCAGCTGAATAACAGCGATAAGATAAAAAATCAGATTACTGAAAATATCAAGGCTATGTCAGGGCTGACGGTCGTAGACGAAAATAACTTTGAAGATGTTTTGGACAAGCTGGCTTCACAGTTAAAATAGAATATAGAAAAGAGGAGATAAAAAAATGATTAATACAATCAAACAGGCATTGACAACACGCGAAATCAGACGAAAGCTGGAGCTGATGGTGTTTGTCATCTTTATTACCCGAGTAATCTCAATGATTCCGGTTCCCGGAATAGATGCTTCCGTATTTAAACAATGGATGGCAGTAAATTCCAATGATGCCCTAAACTTGTTCTCAGCATTCACCGGAGGCTCATTTGAGAATTTCTCAATGTTTGCTCTTGGTATCACCCCACTTATTACAGCGCAGATTGTAGTTCAGCTGCTCGGCAGCGTTATCCCGTCACTTGGCAAGCTTCAGAAAAAAGGCGAGCATGGACAGAAAGTGACAAAAAAAATTACAAATATTGTTGGTATCGTCCTTGCAATCGTTCAGAGCTGCTGCATGGCAATCGGCTTTAACAAAGGAGGCTTAATCAACGGAAACGGCGTTTTATGTGTTATCTTAATCACAACATTTATGACAGCCGGAACAGGTATTATGATGTGGCTTGCGCATATCCTTGATGAAAAAGCAATCGGAAACGGTGTGTCAATCCTGCTGATGGCAAATATCTTATCAAGAATGCCTGGACAGTTTGCATCACTTTTTAAATCACTTGCAAAGGATAAAAGCACTCCAATTGCAGTACTGTCAATTACAGCAGCTATACTGATTTTTGCGGCTATCATTATTGTAATCATTTATATGACAGAAGGATATCACCCGCTGCATGTACAGTATTCACAGAAGATGAGCCAGTCTGGCGAAGACGCAGAAACTGGTCTTATTCCTGTAAAAGTTGGTATTTCTGGTGTTATGCCAGTAATCTTTGCTTCCTCTCTTATGGCAATTCCACAGCTGATTGCAGCTATCGCCGGAAAGGGATATGGAAGCGGGCTCAGTAAAATCGTTTTAAATATGATGTCCCAGAAGAACTGGTTTGATAACGACAACCCGGTCTATGGCTTAGGACTTCTGATTTACCTGGCGCTGATTGTGTTCTTTGCATATTTCTACCTCCCGATTACATTCAATGCGGCAGAGGTATCTGATAACATCAGAAGAAGCGGAGGTTTCGTTCCGGGAATAAGAGCGGGCGAGGATACAGAACAGTACATCCAGTATATCTCAAGAAGACTTACTTCAATCGGTGTTGTGATGCTGATTTGTGTGACCGTAATCCCGATTGTTATCTGCGGTGCACTTGGCCTTAATTCAACAATCGGCGGTACTTCACTGATTATCGTTATCGGTGTTATTACAGAAACAGTACAGCAGATTCAGCTTGAACTTGCAGGAAGAAATTACTGTGGTATCTTATGCAGAGATTAAGGAGGGATAGAAATGGAAATAACAAAAGCTAAGAACTTTGACACGAATGGTGTTGCAGAATTTGAAAGTGTTGACGAGGAGACGCATGAAGTAACACCTGATATGAAGTATATTAAATGGCCAAGCAAGAAAAAGGTCTTTTCTGAACTGGTCTCTGTCGCGGTGGCATCAATCATTATTGCAATGGTTATTGCAGCCGGTGACAGTATCGGTATGACGATTGTAAATTTTGTTTTGAAATTTTTCTGATGAAGAAAATTATAGCATCACGCGGTTTGCGTGATGCTTTTTTGTTGCCATTTTTTGTTATTACGGCTACTCCAGCATATTAATTTATGTCAAAGAAATACTAACTATAACAACAGAAAGAAAGGAACTGGTGATAATGGGAGAGAAACAACAGCCAAAATCTTGTATTTATCCAAAGCCTGAGCATTATAACGACCTGGCAGATAAGCCGATAACAAAAGATGGAATAAGGGATAATGCCCTTGAAATCATTTATATCTGTGCTTATAAAGCTGAAAGATTTGTCAATAAGCAATATGTGGGGGTGTCGGTTGAAAGCCGTGAAGACATCATCCAATATGTCGCTGGTAAGATTAAAGTTTTGATTGAAAACTATCTTAAAAAAGATGACAAAGAGGTTGATTTTTGGGCTTATATGAACAACAGCATTAAGTATACCGCAAGCGAAGCTTATCAGACTGAAGTTAAAGATGGTGCATCTGAATACATTCGGCACCGATACGACATGATGTCTAAATATCTTGATGAAGGGTTAACGCCGGCAGAGATTGCAGAGAAATGTAACTGCAGGGTGTCTACGGTAAGGAAAACCCTTAGGGATGGAAAGGTAACACATGTGAGTATCGATGCAGAGGACGATATCGGGCATGCCATTCTTGATAAAGTAGGTAAAAATGATGTGTATAAGATTGAAGAGGAAAAGGAATCAATCGAAAACAACATCTTAATCCGAAAGGTTCTTAAAGGTATGACAAGGGAAGAAAAGTTCATTATAGAAACTTACCTTAATATCAAAAAGGACTGTGAAAAAGAATGGAAAGACAGAACGTTTGCAGCTTGTAAGGAGTATGGCATTACTCATAAAAAAGTGAATGATGCAATCAGGAACTTTAAAAATGAGGCCAGGAAAATGCGTAATGAGCCTTCTGGATAATACAAGATTTTGGCTTGTATAAAAACCTATAACAACAACATGAGCAGCGGGGAAACCTGCTGTTTATTTTTTGTCTGATTTTGCATATTAACTGAGAACGGGAAATCCCCAGCCGACGAAAAGTCGTCCGCAGGTCAAATATTCCGGTTTTAATTTCGCACGTGGGTTTGAATCCCCGTTCGTGCACTACACTCAGCCTTGCGGCTTTGTTTGTTAGCCTCTGCGAGGCTTGGTAACGAAGGCGTGAGCCTGAGTTATCTGGTACCGAGCCGATACGGCGAGGTATCACGAGCGCGAAACGCGAGTTATCAAAAACAAATATAAAAACAGGAGGAAAAAATAATGAAAAATTTAAAAAAATCTGTTTTATGCATGCTGATGGCAGTTGTCATGGTGATGACTGTAACAGCTGCAAGCGTCATTCCGGTTCAGGATGTGTATGCGGCATCTGTGAAGCTGAATAAAACTTCACTTAGACTGTATACGAGGACTATGGTTCAGCTTACTGTATTAAATACAGGAGCAAAAGCCAAATGGTCATCAAGCAAGCCGAAAGTTGCAAGCGTGACAAGCGAAGGTTATGTCACAGCCCGCTCTGCAGGAAAAGCAAAAATTACCGCAGTTGTCGGTAAAAAGAAACTGCACTGCAATGTCACCGTCAAGGTTAAACCTGGCGAAGAAGTAAAGATGGAGTTTAAAGACTGTAAGGTTCAGGTTGGAAAAACTACACATCTCCGTCTGATGAATATTGTCGGTCTCGCTTCATGGAAAAGTAGCAAAACAAAGATTGCTATTGTAGACCAAAGCGGAAATGTAACCGGGAAAAAGACCGGTTCTGCGACAATCACTGCTACATACCTCGGTAAAAGATACACAACAAAGGTAACTGTTATATCCGGTGCCGCATCTGGAACATCAGTTATCAAAAGGAAAGCGCCTTTTGCTGACCGTGGCGTGCTAAATGCATTTGACAAGCTTGGCTTTAAATACGTTTATGACCCGAATATCGCTGGATTTACAGGCAAATTTTCAGCAAGTGGACATTGTATCATAGTAAGACGCGAAGAAGATGACTGTATCTACCATGAGCTTGGTCATTTTGTCGCATGGATTGCTGGCAATGTTGATTATCAGAGAGAGTGGGAAGCAATTTATGACAAAGAGAAGAGCAAGGTTACATTCTATAATAAAGGTTATGTAACACAGAATCCTCGGGAATATTTTGCCGATGCATATAAGGATTATGTTCTACATCGTTCTTCATTGTCTTCAACAAGACCTTTGACATACAAGTATGTTAAGGCTGCAGTTGCAAAGGTTAATTCGATGACAAGCGCTGATTTCGAGAAAATGCATAAAATGTATGATGCTATCTGGAACAAGTATGACGCTTAAATTTTTTCAGCAGGCTTCGGCCTGCTTTTTTCGTTTTTGGAAAATTCAGCATATGAAGAAGATAAGTGGGGATTCTCGGTAATTTAATTGCCGAGATGAAAACGCTTAGATATACAAACAAATAAAGATATCGTTTACGACTGTTTAATTTCTCTACGCTTCGGCGTAGAGAAATTTTTATTTTCATTAAAATTTTTTCGCAAAAAAATCGTCCCCTCCTGGATTTTTTCAGCATATTAACTATGTAAGAAAAAAGCAGGAGGTTTTTGATATGGCAAAGAAAAAG
>ERZ894226.309-NODE-309-length-33682-cov-6.792191_pt1 | contig 33682 bp, 20 predicted proteins | sample MGYA00380294_ERZ894226 | MGnify/ENA primary metagenome ERZ894226 (study PRJEB32331, sample SAMN06328434) | human gut metagenome | biome: human gut microbiome; feature: stool | host: Homo sapiens | collected 2014-10-29 ... | reverse complement strand
GGCGATGGTACTGCACTCGAGAGGGTGTGGGAGAGTAGCACGCCGCCGCTTCACATGTTGGGCCTCCCGGTCGAGCCTTTGACTCCCGGGAGGCCCATTTTTCATGCTCTCTTTCCGGGCTTCCCGGCGGGCGTCGCTCCAGGAACCCTTTTTTCGTATCTTTTCCCATGCTTACCGAATCCCGTTGCCTATTGGATTCCATCGGCGGCAATATAGCATCTACAGTGTGCGAAATAAGAAGTATCCGTAGTAAAGGCAGCCGATCGCTCATACCTGTTGCACAACCTTGACACGTATGCCCAACTCTGCAAACCAGCAGTGCGACACGCCGATTTGGCTTTTTGCTGCTCCTGTTGTATTCTAGTCAAGTTGCGTTTCACGGATAGACACCGGGAAGCGTTGCATAATTGGAGAATTCGCCTAGTGGTCTATGGCGCACGCTTGGAAAGCGTGTTGGTGTAACAGCCTCACGAGTTCGAATCTCGTATTCTCCGCCCGGATTGGAACCCCGAAAACCGTTGGAATCATTCGGTTTTTGGGGTTCCTTCTTTTCCACTCCGTTTTCCGGTTCCTTCCAGATTCCCTCCGAATGCTTCTTTCGTTGGCCTCGGTTTTTTGAATCGTCCCGTATCGCAAGTCTCGCGTGTACGGGCCGGCATCCAGGAAAGTCTCTGATTGCCATGCTGCGGCTTATTGGTGCCAGTCTGTGGTCTCAATAATGGGATTGTTTGCCCTCATATGTCGATATTTGATTGCGATTCGGTGGGGGAGTTGCGTACATCGTCGTTTTACGCGCACTTTTGCGCTGCGCTACGTTACGCTCGAAATCGTGACGTTGAGAGAAAGAAGCACGACGATGGTTGACAAGACGGCTGCCGGCAGCCAGCAGACTGACCAACGCGATGCTGATACTCGTGACTCTCTGGCGGCGCTTGCCCGACGCCGTTCGAATTCATCGCCAATCGCATTGCAGAGTGATGTGCAGGCCGCTCCGCAGGAAAAGCAGGAAAAACAAGAAAAGCAGAGCGAAGCTGGGTCTGCCTTGCAAACGGGCGAGGATGCGAATGATGACGCGAATCGTGCGGAAGAATCGCAAACCGTGAAAGAAAAAGACGCTGTGGATGGTCCTGATAATACGCAGCAGCCGCAAATGGCATCCATAAGCGCCATCACAACGCAGGTTTTGCCGCCAAGCTTTATTCCGACCGCAACCGGTCGTATTCGTCCCGTAACGGGCGCTTTTCCCGCAATTCAGTCCGCTTCGCAGACGGAACAGGCGCAGCGCAGGCGATCCATCCGCTCGTTGGCCGCGGGGTCGTTGCGTAGAACCAACATCGGCAATGCTGAAAAGGCCGGCGATGCGGGGAGCGCGGGTAGTACCGGACGGACGGTGGGGAATGGCGATACGCCGTCGCCGCGAATCGCCAGCAGTGCTCCCCATTATGCGAATTGACCAGTGGACTGATCGGAACGGCCAACGTAACAAATCAGTGGGAATACTGGACATACACGCGGTTCACGCACGGTACGCGCGCTTCGCGCTGCATTGTACGTCGCTGTACTACGTCATTCCAATTGAATCGCAACAATGCGTATAGCAGATGAAAAGCACATACGAAAAACGCGCATGAAAAAACGGTCCCGATATATTCGAGACCGTTTTTTCATGAGTCGATGAAGCAAACGCTGTCCGGCAGCGAGCCGGCTCAGTCTTCGCTGGTTTCGCGCTTATACTGCACGAACGTCTTCATGGCGTAGGCAAGGCCGGCAAGCAGCAGAATGGCTGCGCAGGCAAGGGAAATGCCGATGCCGGTTTGCGCAAGCTGCCCATATTCCGACTTGGTCAGCGCGCCGGTGGACGCGGCGGTTTGATCGCCGGAAGCTATGACGGATCCAGTTGCAGCACCATTCGCGCCAGTGTCGGCAGCCGTGCGCACAGTGCCAGTGGTGCCGTTGACTCCAGTAACGGTCGTACCGGCATTCGTTCCAGCCGTGATGCCATGCGTGTCGGTAGCAACGGATGAGCCGCCCTGCTGACCCGTCTTGGAATTCGCGTCCTTCAACGCCGCGATGAACGACTGATGCCACTGGTGGCTGCTCGCCGCGAACGCATCATGCTTGGTTTTAAGCTCGTCGTGAGTCTCTTTCATATCGGCATGCATCTGGTTGAGGTGGGCCTGCGTGTCCTGCATATCCTGATGCAGAGCGTCGTGACGCTCCTGACCGCGCTTGACCGCGCCATCGATCGCATTCTTTATATCCTCGCGGTCCTCCTGGTAGTTCTTCCAGGCCTGCTCGCCGTACTGGCGAAGCGCGTCGGCGTCCTCGTGCGCGTTCTGATGCAGCTGCTCGGCGTGCTGCTTGGCGGTTTCCATATCCGACTTGATCTGCTGGTTGGTTTTGCGCACATGCTGTACGGCATCGCACGTTTTGTCGGTGCACACGGCCATATCCTGGTCGATCTGCCCGCTGATGGCGGTGCTGCCGGCCAGTCCGTCCGTAGACGGTGCGACTTCACTGGCCGAAGCCGCAGAAGGCAAGGCGGCCATGCCGATGGTTAATATTCCCGCCGCTGCAGCTGCTGCAATACGATTCCTCATGGTGGTTCCTCTCCTGCGCACGTTTGCATTCGATCTGTGATTGTGCGCTCGCGTTCGTTCCGTATGCCATAGTAGGAGGGGAATGTGCCTAAATAAACCGGTGGAAAAATGACATTTGTCTATTTTTTGCGATGCTGCAGCAGTCTTCATAGTTTAAGCAGGAAACCAGAAACCAAACCAGAATCCGGAACAGCCTGCTCAAGACATGGCCAAGCAGGCCAAGTAACGGCTTAGACCGCCCGTACTTATCCCGCCCGTATTGGTTTATCTAGCGGCGGCCCCCAACAAAGATCACTCGACAATAGTGATGAATGGGCTAGCCGGCAGATTAAAGCCGTTGTACAGCATGCTCGCGCACTTCGGATTGCCACTGAACAGGTAACGAACCTGGCTCATGGCGTTGAGATCGTTCAGTGTTGAACCATCGGCTGCGGTGAGCAACACCTGATTGCCCCTGATAGTGGCATTGACCGCCTGCCATTGACCGGAATAATTGGCGACCTCAAACCCCTGCAATGCCGTAGTGGTGGGAGCGGCGATATTGCTGATACCGCTTAACGGGGTCGCTTTCGGAACGCTCTTATAGTTTGGTGCGATTGCGCTCGCGGTCTTCGAATAGTTCGGCTGCATGGCTTTCAGCCCGCTTGCGGTGCCGTTCCGGAAAGACAAAGCGATTGCGCCGTTCGCAGTGTGCCGGGCATGTTCGATAAGCGGTCCGTTGGGTACGGTGGTGCCGTTTTCCATGGCGAGGTACTGCGCGGCCATACGCGCCCCGAGAATATCCTTGCCGAGTGGATGAATCAGCGCGGATGTGCCTTTATCGGTGTCAAGGGAAACCGTCATCGCCACATTGGAACGGTCTTGCAGATTCGCGTTGTCAAGCGTGGTCCGTTGCGCCTCGCGCACGTTCTGCGTGTACTGATAGTTCGGCCATCGCGCAAGTTGCACGTACAGGAACGGCAGATCCTTCCGTTCGAACACGCTACGGTACTGGTTGATCAGCGCGGTCATCTGCGACTCATACTCCGTAGCGGTCGAAAAGTTCATCGCATCATCGCATCCTTGGTACCAGAGCACACCTGCCACATGAAAATCCTTCAACGGTGCAATATGGTTCGCGTAGATATCTCCGCCACGTATATGCCTGCGAATAGGCGTGCCGCCCCACGCGGTCTGGATGATGCCGACTGGTACGTTAGGATGCTTCGCGCGCAACTGAAGGGCGAACTGCTGTGTCAAGTAGCTCAGATGCAGTGAATTCGTGGAATCCGCATTCAGCCACGCGCCAGCGTTCAGATTGACGTTGGCCAGCGGAAAATCAGTGTTCTTCGCATCATGATCCGCAATGACGAATTTCACGTTCTTATCGACGAGTGGTTTCGGTAGGTCTGTTTTCTTAACTAGACCCTTCCCAAAGTTGTAGGCATTGTTATTCCCCTCATAGTACTGCGCATAGTTGAGTTCCATGTTCGATTGACCGGCCGCCACGAACACGTCGCCCACATACACTTTCGCCAGTTCCGTTACGATTTTGCTGTCATACCTCACCTGTAACGAATACGGCTTGAGGCTTGCTTTCTGTGCGTTCAGCGTGCAAGTAAACGAACCATTTTTTGCGATTTTCGCAGTAGCGCTCGCAGTCATCTTGCCTTGGGCAAGTGTTGCGGATAGTTTCGATGCGTCAATCTGTTTGCTGTCATGCGCGAATTTGACGGTTCCTTTGACCACTAACGGCTGATTGCGCTGGAAGACCATATTTTCCATGTAGTAGGAAGGCAAAGTCACGGAAACCTGCGAATTTGAGGACTGTGCGGTTTCTTCGTTTTGGTGCAATGCTGAACCGTTGCCCCATTTGGGGCCGCACCCGATGATGATGGCAACGACTATTCCTACGGTTACGATAACGGCAAGTGCCGTTCTTGCCAATCGTTTCGTATTCAATTCTGATTTGCCTCGTTCTTTGTCAACGCCCGCTCGAAGGCTCTGGCCTGTTTGTCATATGCGGCTCGTTCGGTGTTGGCTTTGCTGGTGGTCCCGGACGGGTCGGCTTTACAGTCAAGCGCCTTCGGCGATTTGACTTCTTCCTGATACAAGGTGCTGAGCTTTTCCAGATCATATGAGGAATCCATGCTGGAAAATGCGTCGACAATCTTTCCCTTGAGCTGGAAATCCTTGGAATATGAAGCGTTCATGGCGGCAACCGCGTCTCTGCAATCGTTGATGGCATTCAGTTCGCGCATTTTCTGCGATGTTCTCACGCCCATGACGCCGAAGACCACAATGCATACCGCAACGACGATAACGGCTACGATGATGGAACGGCGAATCAAGTTCTTGACATGGTTATGTACCCAAGTGTCGCCATCTTGCACGCCTTGCGATATGGCGATTTGGAATGGATCTTTGGGAGCCGTTCGGTAGGAAGTCCCCGGTGCTTTTGTTCTAAGCTTTTCGTCACGATTGGTGGCATTGACGGAATTGTTGGATTTGCTGGTCCCGACGGTCGCGGTACTGCTGAAAGTCCGGGGCTTGCGGACATTACTTGCTTGACTGTCAGCTTTATTTGGCTGCCTTTCGTGCCGTGCCATGCTTCCCTCCAGGAGTCCGTGATACCGTTCTGATGTTGTCTATTGGAGGTGGTCCGACAAGGTCCTCTGTTCCCAAATGACAATACATAAGGTATGTTACCCGTTCCACTTCCGAATGCCAGCACTTCATGTTGTGGCATATTCGGTAAATGTGAAGTTTGGTTTGGAATCCATCTGCTTTATTTTGAGTGGGGGCATCTCAGAATACACTTAAGTTTTGCGTGTGCAATTGCGTCAACGAGTGAAAATGCGTTTTGTGAGAGAGGCTGACGATGATATCGCCGAAAAGCTTGATGAAGATTGCGACCACCGCTTCCGTGGTTGCAATGACGGTTTCCGTTGCCGTGGTGCCGGCTTACGCCATGCAGGATATTGCGATTGAGGATACGCCAAGTTCTTTTGCCGCGATTGTGGATGATGTGCAGGATTCGTCAAACAGCATGCCGGACAATCCGAACGCGACGCTGCCGGAAACGGTAAGCGAAAACATTTCGGACGATTCCACTGTGGTTTCGGAGAACCTTGCGGTTACGCCGGAAGGTGATGTGCAGAACATTGAGACCGGCGAAACCGTGACGGACGCTCAGCTGGTCGGCACGCAATCGCAGCAACCTGATCCACTGGCCAAAACGGATGGCGAATCATTCATTCCGGTGAGTGCATCGGACGTGAAAGATGCCGTGGAACAATCTGTGAAACAATCCGTGGAGCAATCGTCCTCAAAAAACGGAGCCACCGTGAAGCTTGCCAAATTCGATGGCAACGATTACGGCGCGCATTGGGGAACCTACAACAATACGAAAGCCTTCTTCGACTATAGAAACAACCTGTTCGCCCAGCAGGCCAAAGGCGTGATCGACGTCTCTTCATGGCAGGGGGATATCGATTGGGCTAAGGCGAAAGCCGACGGCGTGGAAGGCGCGATCATCCGTCTTGGCTTTGGATGGGGCAATGACGCCGATGCCAAAGCGCAACGCAACATTAATGAATGCAAGCGGCTGGGTATTCCGTTCGGCATCTACTGGTACTCGTATGCGGAGGATGCGAGCGGTTCCAGGCAGGAGGGCAACGATGTGGTGTCCAAGCTCCGCCAGTTTGGCGTGAGACCGAACGACTTGAAATACCCCGTGTACTACGACCTTGAGAGTTGGACGTGGACCGGGCACACGCCGCCGAACGATCCGAACGTGTATAACGGCATCGTCAATGCTTGGTATGGCGCGTTGCAGTCCGGCGGTTACCAGAATCTCGGCGTGTACTCCTACACGAGCTACTTGCAGGGACCGTTGAACAATGCGAACATCTATGCGAAGACACGCTGGGTGGCGCAATATGGTCCGCAGATGGAATTCACGGCGTTCGGGACCAACGATCGTGGCTGGCAGTACACCGAAAGCGGTCATATCAACGGTATCAGTGGCTCCGTGGATATGAGTGCCTTTGGCAATAAGACTTCTGTGCAGAATGGAGGGAATGACGATTCTCAGCCTTCCCTTGATGTGCGCAAGATGAGTGCTGTGAGCATTCCTAATGGGAATTATTACATCAATGTACGTTCCAAAGTGGCTTCTAGTGTTGATATCCCTGGAGCCAGTGGAGCGGATTCCACAGCTATTCAGCTGTACTCCGGCAATGGGTCCAAAGCTCAGCAGTTTACTTTCACTAAACAGTCTGATGGCAGCTATGTGATTGTTAATGTGAATTCCGGTAAGGCCTTGGACGTTCGTAATGGCGCTGCGGGTAATAATGCGGTGGTGCAGCAGTATTCGGCGAATGGTACGAACGCCCAGCGTTGGTTCATCCGTGATTCGGGAGCCGGTTATTACTTGCAATCCGCATTAGGCAATTGGGTTCTGGATCTAAGTGGTGGCAGCACGGCCAACGGTACCGCGATTCATCTGTATACGCCTAACGGAACGGTCGCGCAACTCTTCACTCTTTCCTCTAGCGAAGTCAATATTCCGACAGATGCGCCAGCAACGATTCGATCAACGAAAAACACTGGATTGGTATTCGACGTTCCTGGTGCATCAACTGTCAATAGCACGCAAATCCAGTTGTATACAAGCAACGGTTCCAACGCGCAAAAGTATCGTTTTACATCGGTAGGAAATGCGACCTACCGCATTACCAATGTGAATTCCGGTAAAGCATTGGATGTGTATGGAGGCTCGACGGCCAATGGTGCAGCGTTTCAACAATATGACAGCAACGGTACCAGCGCCCAACAATGGACCGTACGTAACTACGGTAGCGGCAAGGTGACATTAATATCAGTGAACGCGAACAAAGCCGTGGATATTCCTGGCGGCAACGCCACGCAGCAGACCAAACTGCAGATGTACACGCCTAATGGAACGGCAGCCCAGCAGTGGACAATAAGCAAGGTATCTACTCCAAGAGAACGTATGGATGCCACAGCTGATTCACATAGGAAGGATCTTCCTGACGGCACCTATGCGTTCGGATCAAAGCTGAAGACTTCCATGAAAGTCGATGTTGCCGGTGCTTCCAAGAGCGATAGCGCCAATGTGCGATTGTGGGGCGGTAATGGTACAAACGCACAGAAATGGAAAGTAACGCATGACGGCAATGGCTATGTGACGTTGATTAGCGTGAATTCCGGCAAAGTATTAGACGTTTACGGTGCAAGCACTGCAAATGGAGCCAATGTTCAGCAGTATGTATCAAACAACACGTATGCCCAAAAGTGGATCGCCATCAAGAACTCAGACGGATCGTATACCTTCCAGTCCGCGCTCGCGGAGAACAAGGTTCTGGATGTTTCGGGTACTTCTACTGCCAATGGCGCTAACGTACAGTTGTATAGTGCGAATGGCACGAACGCTCAAAAGTGGGTGAAGTAGTCAAGCAGTAGATATTTCAAATGTGGCCTGAGAACAAAACTGCTTGTTCTCAGGCCACATTTGAAAGTTGCGTTATTTTTTGCGTCTCATCATGGCAAATTGGTTGGCGTCGATGATGAACGCCTTACGATCGTTCTTGGCCATGACGTCGAGGATTATTCCCGCTATGAACAGCAGGATTCCCGCGATAACGAGCATAACTGCTCCGATGAGTGTGGGGAAGCGCGCCACCATGCCGGTATGCCAGAAGTCTACTGTTACGCTACCGCACAGTATGATGCCGATGATGCCGATAATGGCTCCGAGCCCTCCAAAGAACGGCAGCGGCTTGTATTCGCGGATCATGCGGAAGATGGTGCTCATCACCTTGATGCCGTCACCCACGGTGTCAAGTTTGCTGACGGAGCCTTCCGGGCGGTCACGGTATTGAATCGGCATCTCGAACAGGCGTAGATTGTTGTTCAACGAATGGATGGTCATTTCGGTCTCAACTTCGAAGCCACGCGAAAGCACTGGGTAAGTCTTGACGAATGTGAACGAAAACGCTCGGTAACCGGTCATGATGTCGGTGACGTCCGCATGGAACAGGCCGTTGATGGAACCGCGTACCAAGCGGTTGCCAAAGTTGTGGAATGGTCTCTTGTTCTCTTGGAAATATGTGGAGCTCAGGCGGTCACCGATTACCATGTCATAGCCTTCAAGCACTTTATCAACCATGGCTGGCGCCGCATCAGCAGGGTAAGTATCATCGCCGTCTGCCATGACATATACGTCGGCGTCAATGTCTTCGAACATGGCGCGAATCACGTTGCCTTTGCCTTGGCGCGGTTCCTTTCGTACAATCGCACCTTCGGCCATAGCGATTTCGGCAGTGCGATCAGTGGAGTTGTTGTCATACACATAGATGTCGGCATGCGGCAGTGCTGCTTTGAAGTCGCGTACCACCTTGCCGATGGTGACTTCCTCGTTATAGCAAGGAAGCAGCACCGCAACGGAAACGTTTGAATTCTCAGGCATACGTTCTACTATAGCTTTTGTACTGGCCGTTTTTCGATTTTGCACGAGTTCATCATGCTACAGGTTTCTGCGTGGGATACAGCACGAGGAATGGGATTGTGCGGATGTTTTATAAATATAATTGCTAGGGAAACGATATAAGCGAATGAAAAAACGCGTGGTTGGGTATGACATTATCAAATCGATGGCGATGTTCTTTGTAGTGATGCTCCACTACTCATTTTACACGAGATTCTATTCCAGCGGGCTTGCTGGAACGGCGGTCACCGTATTGTGCGTGGTGTGCGTGCCATTGTTCTTCGCTGTGAACGGCGCGCTGCTTCTTCCTCGGAAGATGGATGAGGCGAAGCATTATCGGAAGACGCTGAACATCGTCATTGTGGTCACCATCTGGAGGCTGCTTGCCGCGGCGTTCTTCGTTTTCGTGGACGGTTCCCATCCGGTGACGTTGAAGGATCTTGTGCTGTTCCTGCTTGGCGGTGGCTTTGGAGATTATCCGACCGGTTATTTTTGGTTCATGAACGCCTTGATCGCAGTGTACCTTGTTTTGCCTGTGATGAAAATGGCGTTCGATTCGGAACGAAAGCTTGCATTCAACGCGCTGCTGGCTGTTTTGGCTGGTTTTACTGTGGGCAAGGATTCCCTGAAACTTGTTCTGCAGATGCTGGGAACCGCAACGAACCATGATTTCGCCTCGATTCTGAATGCACTTGATGAATTCTACATTTTCGGCTCGTACGGATACGTTTTGTTGTATTTCCTGATTGGAGGGATGATTGGGCGCTATCTAAAGCAGAAGCAGACCGGGGAACTCGATGCCGACGTCCATCATCCCCTGTTCGATATCTCTTGGGGTGAAGCCAGCGCTGGCATCGTTGTCTGCTATGCGTTGACGTTACTGATCCAGCGATACCAGCATGCCACCCACGGCACTAATCTGACTGTGGAGAACGGCTATTGGCTGCTACCGTCATTCGTTGCAACGATACTGATTCTGTTGGTATTGGGGCGGGTGAATATCCAAGGCATTTGGGCCAAAGTATTCCAGGTGATCGGCATGAACACGTTCGGCGTGTACATGCTGCATTTGGTCGGATTGGTGCTGTTGAGCAGATTACAGGCTCTACCATGGCTCCAGTTCATGGGAAACTTGAATTCCGTTGCAGTGACTTTGCTGAATGTGGTGTTGTGCGGTTGCGTGTTCGCCATATGTCTTGCAGTATCCGTGCTGTTCCGAAAGATCCCGTATATTAATCGTTTGTTCGCGTTGTAAGCATTATGAATTAGTCGAACCGATAAAGAAGAAATGAAAATGAACGGATTGAATATGCTAAAGAAAATTGAACCACGAATTGTGGTTCCGCTGGTTCTTGGCATGATGTTCGCTTTGGGAGATGAGGCTTCCAATCCTGAAGGTCATATCATGCAAATTAAAAGCGCGTTATGCGTGAAGGTGCTGCTTTTCTGTGTGCTTTTCTGTGTATTTTTTCGCTTCGCTGATTGGCTGATTGCCGAAGTGCAGGGAGCGAAGAGGGAAGACCAAGTAGAGCATTATGGCTTTTTCGAATATGGGTATGCGATAAAACCGTGGTTGAAGAACGCGGCGGTGATTGCCGTGTGCTGGCTTCCGTATGAATTTTGGTTGTTCCCTGGCGTGTATTGGTCGGATACCTCCAAACAGTTGCTCATTCATTATGGTGTGGAACGATTCACGGACCATCATCCTTTTGCTTTAACGTATTTGTTTGGTTGGTTCGCTGATTTTGGACAATGGGCTTTCCATAATTCCATTTATGGTTTGTATCTGCTGATTGTCGTGCAACTTATTGCAGCGCCGCTGCTTTTCTCTTGGATGCTTTTGTACACGAGGAAGATGGGCGTTCCGCAATGGTTGTGTCATGTGGAATTGGCATTTTTGGCATTGTTCCCGCTTTTTCCGGTGATGTTTTCTTCGTTAGCGAAGGATACGATTTTCGTTCTGTTTTTCATCCCTTTCTGCATATTGTTCGTTGACGGTATTCGCACCAAAGGTTCATCACTGTCTAAACCAGGAATCATTATTACATTATTGCTGTGTGGCTTACTGACGTGCCTGACGAAGAAAGCGGGCGTGTATGTGGTGGTGCCCTCATTGCTGCTGATGTTTCTGATTGTCGGATTGTCGAAAAAAGCGAAAGCTACCGCGTTTGCCATCGGCGCAGTAATTGCCATTGTCATGATGGTCATCATTCCGAAAGCCGTTATGCCGGCGCTTGGCGTTGCCCCTGGTGGTAAGCAGGAAAGCATCCCGTTTGCCATTCAGCAGGTTGCCCATGACGTCAAATACAACAGTGAGGACATGACTCAGCAGGAGAAGAAACTGATTTCTGACTTCCTGACCATTGACTATAAAAAGATTCCCAAAGCTTACGACCCGCAGATCGCAGATCCGGTAAAAGGGACCAGTTTGAAAGACCCTGATCTGTTCAGCGATTTTATGAAGCTGTGGCTCAAGAAGACAGTGGAGCACCCGATCGGTCATTTGGAATCGTGGATGGGATTGGTTCGCGGCTGGTTCAGCTTTTCTAACAACGATGGTTCTCCAAGCGATATGGTGGTTTGCACTGAATCTGCATGGTATTACGATCCGATTTTAGAATATGTTCCGCAGTGGCCGTTGAAGGCAAGCAGAAGTGATACTGCACGTTCTGTATATGACATGGAACAGAGCGTGCCCGTATTGAATGCACTGTTTTCAAGGGCATTGTGGTCATCCATCCTGCCCTGCTTCATGCTGTACTTGGCTTTGCGTCCCGGCAAAGGCAAATGGAGTCGCGTGGCTTCGATGCTTCCGGTGGATATGTCGTTTGTGTATCTGTTGCTGGTACCAGTGTCCGGCATGGGTGGAGAGCCAACCCGATATGTGTTGCAACTGATTTGCATCGCGCCATTGTTCTTAGCGTTCATGAGTGAATCGATTGGTAAAACGAAAGAACCTCTGATTAAAACGATGGCATAAATAATACAGAAATGGGTGTCGTAAAATACAACACCCATTTCTGTCAGTGACGACCGCGAACTGCTCGGCCGATCGCCTTCACCGCATCACGGCGACGGGAACCGATTGGCATTAGCGGATCGACAATCTTGCGAATCGGGTTGTCCTCCCCGACTGCGCGCTCGTGCTTCGGACGGAGCACGCCGGCTGGAATCTCTGATTCGTTTGCCTTTACTACACGTTTAAGCAGACGCTCATAGAACGGGGTCTCGCGTGCGTACTTCCAGTACATGGAAGCGAAATCGCAATCCGGGTCGGTCCATGGCTTCTGGAAGCCGGCATAGTGGACAATCTGTGGATCGTTGCGCGACTTCATATACGCGTCGTAAATGTCGTTCGGCGCCTGCACGAAGAGGTTGCTGACACGACCGCCGCAGTCATGCACCACGTTCCATTCCCACGGCAGGTAAAGCACATTGCCTTCGCAGTGCGCGTTGAGCACGTCCTGATCGTTGTAGATGAAATCGGGATTCGAGGCGTAGGTAAGCCATTGTTTGATGGTGTAATGCTCACGCATCGCCTTGGTGTTGAGCACCAGCACGCCAGCCTGGAAGTAATCGTATGGATTCTTCATCTTCAGTACGGTTTTCGCATAGTTCATGCGTTTGCCGTGCTTCACATTGAGATTGGCAAGGAAGTCGATGTCTCGAATCGCACCGAGCATCTTGCCCTGCAAGTCGATGTTGTAAAGCTTCGCGATATCGCCGTTGATGATGATGTCGGAATCAAGGTACAGCACCTTGTCGTAGAACGGCAGAACTTTCTGAATCAGGAAGCGGTAGTATGTCTCCACGCTGATATGGGCGTTGTTGGTGGAAAGGTCGTAACCGGCAAGTTCGCGGTCCACGTTGGTGAACCTCAGATTCATATTCGGGAACTGCTTGAAGAAGCCGCGCAGACGTTCCTGCTTGTCCCAGGCGATATTGCGCTGTAGCACCGTCACATCATAGAAGTAGTGCGGATCGACGTTCTTCATGGCCGAATACACGGTGGTGGTCAATTGAGGAACATAATTGTCATCCGCTGCGAACACCACCGGAACGATTGGCTTGTCGGTAATGTCAAGCGGCTTGAGCTGCTCCGCTGGCTCCGGATTGGTGAAGTGGACGCACTGTAGTTCCTTGAACTTCCAGTTGGAACCGATACGCTTGTGATGCAGCAGGTAGATGTTGAGCAGACGTTCGGACAGATGACCCGGCGTACGCAGGGCCTCCTTGCTGTACGTGCTGTAGTCGGTGTTTTTATCGAACTCCTCAAGAATGGGGAACATCCATTCGCAATAGTCGAAGAAGATCTCCTTCTTCATGATGAACATGTTGCAGAAGCAGGCTTTGTCGCCGTTGAAGAACGCCTGTGCATCCTGCTTGTAGTCGGGATACATGCTGCACAGGATCTGGTAGCAACGCTTCAGATCATCGTCATGCAGCAGGGGAGCGGCTTCCCACAGCGCGCGTGGAGTGCCGTGCTTATCGATGATTTTTTCGAGATTGCCGAATGGCGTGGTGATGACGTCATACTGCTTCACCACGTTGGCGATGTTTTCGTCATCCAGGCCATACTTCTTTGCCGCGGCGGCATCGATGTAGTCGTCCATGATTTCGCCGTAGGGATTTTCCTCATGCGGAGTGTCCGAGAAGTCGAAGTAACGGCGGTAATGGCAGAAACCGTAGTAGTCGGCGTCGATGTTTTTCCAAGCCCAATATTGCGTGGTCAGTTCGCAGTAACGTGGGTTGAGATCGGCGATATTCTCGCCTTCATCATCGTGGAATGCCCAGGGGAAGCGATAGTTCTTCGGTCCGACCTGCACCGGCTGCATGATGGCGCTGTCGAAGGTGTCAACGTTTTTGTGAGTGGTGACGAAGATGCGGATGTGCTGTTTATTGTATTCGTTGATAGTTTTCGCTGCTTCGATTCGTTCGTTGAGATCATGCATGTGGATGGATGCGAGTTGCTTCATCTCATGGAAACGAGTGACATCAGGTCCTTCCGCATTCTGCGGCAGCTTGCAATTGTTTGCGATATTGAACCATGTTTGCAGCTTGGAGATGCCGGGAGTGAAGTTTTCTTTGACGATTCGGTCATAGGCATCATCGCGCACGAAACGGTACAGTTCACGTCCCGTGATGGCCGGACCGAACACAGCCTCCATTTGCTTGGCGGCTTCCGCCTTTTCCTCTTCCGGAACCCTGACCTTCCAATCATTGGCAAGGATTTCGGTTGCCTTGCGTTGGAAGCCTTGTGCGCAATCACGAAGCATGTCGGAATGCTGTGCATCGGCAAATTCGTAGGCTGCATCGAAATCCGCCTTGAAATGGCCGCAATAACGGGCATACTTCGCTGCATCGATCATATTGGTGCCACTGATCCCGCGGCCATAGTAATACACGTATCCACGACATTCCTTGAAGGAATGGTAGCTGTTGGCAAATGCTGAAACCACGAAGCACTCGTAGCCGTCCTGAGAACGGCCTAGACGGTCGCGAGTCATGGCATTAAAAGCTTCCTTAAGCATGGAGGTCTTGTACAGACGCTGGGTCACACGCCAATCGACCTTGTAGCCGCGAGTCTCATCGAAAATATCGCGGACAATGTCTTCTCCGGTGGAATCAGGCGTAGGAGTGTTGTTGAAGGTTTCGAAGGCCTGGCGCTCGTTTTCCAGTAGCTCGTTGGCGGCGACAACAGTAAGGCCATAATGCAGCACGTCCACTGGATGTTTGTCGATTTCCGCGGCAAGCTGTTCGCACATGTCCGGCTTGAGCGCGTCGTCGCCGTCCAGGAAGAACGTATATTCCCCCGAAGCGTTTTCTACACCGGCCATACGAGTGCGGTGTGTGCCCATATTCGGGTTGTTGGTCACTACTCGAATGCGTGGATCCTGTTCAGCCGCCTGCACTGCGATTTCTCCGACATTGTCTGGGCTTGCATCGTTCACGACAATCGCCTCGATGTCGGAGAAAGTCTGATTCCGTACCGAATCAAGACATTCCTGCAAGTAATCGCCGACATTGTATGCGGGAATGACGATTGAAATTTTGGGCATTGACTTCCCCCATTGCGGATACGCTTTTATGTTTATTCTCTTGTAACAGTGTACTGTTCTGAGCCGAAAAGCACACGTCGTGATAGTATAAAGAAAATCCGATAGATGTTTGTGTATGTGAGGAGAACGAGTGCAGGTCGCACAATGGTTGGGCGTCAAGAAGAATAAACTTCGCCGTGTAGGCACGCATATGATGCGTATGTTGGGCAAACATCATCCGCGAATCATCGTCTCCATGACCTCATATCCGGCACGTATCAATACGGTGCATCTGGCGATTCGTTCGTTGCTTGCTCAGAAAGTGCTACCTGACAAGATTGTGCTGTGGCTATGTAAGTCGGACTTTCCGAATCGTGAAGCTGATTTACCTCAGAATCTGCGCGATGTATTGTGGTATGATGTCGAAGTGCGTTGGGTCGATGACGATTTGAAACCGCACAAGAAGTATTTTTGGTCACTGCAAGAATTTTCCGATGACTATGTCATTACTACTGACGATGATTTGCTGTACCGCAATACGATGATTGGCGATTTGCTGGCCGCGCACGAGGCTCATCCCCATGCGATTGCGGCTGTGCGTACTCATTTGATTATGTTCAATGAAGACGGTACACGTACCAATTATGAGGACTGGATCTATGAGGCGCCGCACTATCATCCTGCGCTTGTTGGGGTGCCATCCATGCGGATTTTCGCCACGAATGGGGCAGGTACGTTGTATCCGCCGCATGTGATGCCGCTAGAGACATTTGATGCCGGGACGATTAAGAAGACCTGTCTGACGGCGGATGATTTGTGGCTGAAGGTCATGCAGGTCAAGGCCGGTATTCCCGTGGTTGCGGCTACGGATGATCAGCTGCTGAATTATGTGCCTGGTACGCAGGGTGAGGAAGCGCTGTGCCATCAGAACACTGAAAGCGGCGTCAACAACATTGTGTTAAAGGCGATTCTGGGAGAGCTGCAGGCCAAGGGTGTGCTGTCTGACGATTTTGACAAGCTTGTTGCCGATCCCAGCTTGGATGCTTTGATTGCTTGAGCGGACGGCTTGCTAGGTTGTCCACTCAAGCAATGTCTCAGACATAGTGCCAACGAGGTTGCTTATCGCCATTGGCTACTTTGCAAACGATTAGCTTGCCATTCCTAGTATCGTGGTCTGTCTTGTTCAGATCAGCTTTTTTGCAGAATTGGCCTGCTTTATGAGTGCCGTAAACCGGATTGTTCGGGTTGGGCTGCGGCTTGTCTGGTTCAGGCTGTGGATTAGGCGTTGGCTGCGGAACGTATTCTCTGTCGCTCAGACCGAAGCTGCTGGAAATTGCATTGAACGTTGCCGGGCCGATGGCATTCTGCCCGCCGAGCACATACACGGATTCAACATTCGGCAGCATGGATGATGCGTTGACTGTTGGGGAGGAATCGTTTTGTGCAAGCAACAGCACTGTCTTATTGATACCGGCAAGGGCGCTTCCTGAAAGTGCGTCCGGGAAATTGGCTCCAGTGGCGTATACGACGCTAGAGGGATCAAGCGAGAGATTATTCAGCGTGAACATGCCGATTTCCAAGCTGGTTTCATAGCGAGTTGTTCCCTGTATCCTCGAGGTTGCAACGCCTATGGATCGGAGCTGCTGCTCGACGGATGAAGGAACCGCGTTTGTTCCGCCGACGATGATTGCAGATTGGAAATCCTTGAGCGCGGCAAGGGATTCTTCATCAAGCCCCGACTGAGAGCTCAGGAAGAAAGGCGCGGATTGCATGTATGAATATGGTGATGCGGAAAGCGCATCGGCAAAGTTAGCGCCAGTGGAAATAATGGCGGTCTTAGACTCCGCTCCGAGCTTGGTGAGTTCGCTATAGATTTGATATGCGGTATCAAAGCGAGTGTTTCCTGCAAGTCGTCTAATGGTTGCCGACGGGCGAGAAGCCTGGATTGCTTTTTCAGCGTTGTTTGAGACCGCGTTTGTGCCACCGATAATGTAAATCGTATCGGCATCAAGCCGATCAAGTTCGTTGGCTGTTGCGTTGGAAAGCGTTTTGGGGTCAGTGAGCAGAATCGGCGCATTGAGATGCCCCGCGAGGGAAGAGGCGGCAAGTGCGTCTGGGAAGCTGCTTCCTGATGCTACGACTGCGGCTTTGGATGCAGCAGAAGGGAATGCGGTCTGCGACACCATTGCCATGGTCTCATATCTGGTGCTGCCGGATATTCTGGTAATCGATGTGGCCGATGCATTAGCTGTCAATCCTGTCCCAGCAAAAGCGGCAGAGGCCAAGAAAATGCTAGATAACACAGCGGTGATTCTTTTGAAACGGGTGGCAGTTTTCCGGTTCACGGTTCTTCCCCTTTCCTCATTGATTGGTAATTGTCTAAAAGTATAGAAGGGTAATTCCTCTAGCGCGATTATCCTCCATTATGAGTGAGAGGACGGCATTGAATGGTACGACTTGCAAAACATGTGACGGGCTTTTTGGGAATGTTGATAGTTGTCGTTTTTCTTTTTCAAGGTGCTGCCACGGCAAGCGCGGATGAAGGGGAGAACGCGCAATCTGCGTTACAGTCGTTGGCTGTAATAAAGCAGACTGACGATTACCGATCGTCGGAACGTGCGGAATTATTCGGTACATGGCTTCACAGCAAGACTCTTGGCGGTAATGCGACTACCCGAGACGATATTTTGAGCCGTGACCTGAAGAATGTCACATATACCAATGATCATCATGTCGCGACAGGCGTCCTGAATGATCCCTATACCGGCGAGACAATCGCATTTCAGCGCGGACAGGGCACTTCGAATGCGGTACAGATAGACCATGTCGTTGCTGTCGGAGAGGCATATGAAAGTGGTGCCGATTATTGGACCAAGGAGCAACGTGTCGCTTATGCGAATGATCCATATGTGCTACTTGCAGTGAAGGGGTCCGCGAATGCTTCCAAGTCAGACAAGGACGCTGCGCACTGGCTTCCAGGGCATGGCTATGATTGCGCCTATGTCAGCAGGCAGATAGGTATTAAGCAGCATTATCATCTAGCGGTGGATTCTTCAGAGAGAAACGCTATGAAGTCATCTCTTTCACAGTGTCCGCTTGGACAGACAGTTCCGCTCTACGACGGTAACAACGCAACGCCGAATACTCCGGAGCTTCCGTCTGAACCATCAAAACCCAATACGCCGTCTACTCCTAGCGAACCTACATCTGGTAAATTAGCTCGGCTATCCGGTATAACGCGGTACGACACCATGTCATGGATTGTGGACACCGCTTTTCCGGATTCCACGTCAACGGTAATTGTCGCTTCCGGGGAGAACTATCCGGATGCGCTGGCGGCGTCGGGATTCGCCGGAGTGCTGGATGCTCCGATTCTTATGACGGATCCTCTGTACCTCAGCAATCAAACAAAAGATCAGATCAGTCGTCTGAAGCCGGGGAAAATCATTATCGTCGGCGGGCAGAATGCAGTATCCAGGAACGTGGAGCAGTCATTGGTCCAATATGCCACAGTACAGAGAATTGGGGGTGTTACCCGAGGTGACACTGCTCTGAAACTGTACGACAGCGATGTCCAAGGCGAAGAGAATTGGGGAAGAACGGCGATAGTCGTTACCGGTGGAAACGGCTCATCTGGTTTTGCTGATGCTTTGTCTGTCTCGTCATATGCCTATGCGTCTAAAAGCCCTATTTTCCTTTCGGATATTAATTTCGGCCTGTCTTCCGAACAGTTGGAGGCATTGTCCAGCGGAGAGTTCGACAGAATCCTCGTTGTGGGTGGGCAGCACGCTGTTCCAGATTCGGTGATGAAGCAGATTAGAGATTCCTCTGGCTCTGCGGTATCCCGCATTTCGGGGGCAACACGTTATGAAACGAGCATCACGTTTGCCCAGCGGGTTTCTGAACAAGGAGATCTCCATATGAACAATGTGGTGTTTGCGACTGGTGCGAATTTCCCGGACGCGCTTGCGGCTGGTCCTTTTGCTGGGCGCAATAAGGCGATTCTGCTGCTTGCGGATCCGAATGGGAGCACTGCCGGTTTCGTCAAGCAGTATGTGAAGCAACACGGTGATGTTGACAATGCCTATATCGTCGGCGGAGAGAATGCCGTTTCTCGCAATACCGCGAACGGTCTTGCTGACGCCTTGGATATGCTGCGGCCATAGGCAGAAAACCGTAGTAACACTAAGAGGGGGCTGGCCATGATTTACATGGTCAGCCCCCTCTTAATGGTTTATGCCGTCATTGTGCGTGTTTGAGGCCGAGGCCGTCGGCTATGGCGTCCGCGGTGGCCCGGCTCACGGCGTTCTCGCCGCCGACCACGTACGCCCTGTCGACCTTGCCCCTGTAGTCCGCGGAGAACGAGACCGCGGGACTGTGCGCGTCGGCGACCAGGAGGGTCACGGCGCCGGCCCTGCCGGCGAGCGGCCCGGCCGCCAGCGCGTCGGGGAAGTTCGCGCCGGTCGCGTACACGACGCCGTCCATGCCCAGCCCGTGCCCCGTCGTCCATTCGGCGATCCGCTCGCTCGTCTCGTAGCGGGTCGCGCCGGACAGGCGCGTCACGCCCGGCAGGCCGGCCACGTGCCGCGAGGGCACGGCGTTCTCGCCACCCACGACCAGGACCTGCCCGAACGTCCCCAGGGCGGCCTTCTGCGCCCGGGTCAGCCCGGTTCCCGGATCGACCAGGAACACGGGGGCCTTCGCCGCGTAGGCGTACGAGCTGACGCTCAGCGCGTCGGCGAAGTTGCCGGACGTGGCCAGTATGGCGGTGGAGCCCCAGCCGGAGCCTTTCCGGTACAGCTCCAGGGACGTGTCCACACGCGTCTCGCCGGCCACCCGCTCCACATCGGGGCAGATGCCCCTCAGCGCGGCCACCACGCCGTCCGACACGGCCGCGCGGCCGCCGGCGACGATGATCCTGGACGGGGCGAGACTGGTCAGGCGCGCGGAAGCCTGGACGGACAGCGTGTTCCCGTCGGTCAGCACGATGGGGGCGTCCAGAACGCCGGCCAGGCCGGAAGCCGCCAGAGCGTCGGGATAGTTGCCGCCCGAAGCGACGATCACGGTGCCTCCGGATCTCCATCCGCCGGCCCCGACGATCCTCTCCATGGTGTCGTAACGGGTCGCGCCGGACAGGCGCCTCAACGCGGCGGGCTCCTTCGCCCAATGCGCGTGGAGCGTGACGTCGCCGGTCACCGCAGTGCCGAAGTCGTACTTGGATCCGCCGTCCCTGGACGTGTACCAGCCCTGGAACGTGTGGCCGGCGCGCGTCGGATCGGTTGGCCGGGACGCCTTGGATCCGTACTTCACCGATTGCGAGGCCACAGCGGAACCACCGTTCGAATCGAAATTAACAGAGTAGGAACGAACCTTCCATTGTGCATACAGGGTTATATTCTGAGCGGCAAACTGAATGGTAGCGTTCGGACGATACGCAGTGCCGGTGCCGTCAGGCGATGTGTTCCAGCCGGTGAATGTGTATCCCGTACGGCTAAATCCCACGTTGGGGATAGTCGCGCTTTGTCCGATCGCACCTTGGATCGATTCCATGAAACCGGAGGTGGCTCCGTTTCCGGAGAAGGAAATGGTCGAAAGCGTGACTGTGATTTGCTTGGAGAAGCTGTAGCTCTGACGGTTCACAGTGATGGTCGCTGTGCCTGGAGCTTTTGCATGTAATGTGCCGTTATCATCCACGCTGATAACCGAGGGATTCGAGGATGTCCAAGTTCCGCGCAGCTCATAACGTCCATTTGCATATTTCAGTTTTACAGATGCGGCCTTGCTTGTTCCGGCGATCATTGTATCGGGAGCATTCCACGTAACACCTTGATCCATATGCTCGTCGGACATATTCACTTCGAAAGTGAAGGTGCCATCCAAATTCGTTGGCGAACTGCCTCCTAAAGCGGAGTCTGATGCTTCGCCGGCAAATACTGTTCCGTAGTAGGCTGCGCTGCTTCCTGCGAAGCCGTAATACTGGAAATCAGGGTTGATGAGTTCCTCATAATGCCCATACTGACCATAGGATTCTCCATTTAGAAAGTGGATATAATCGTCTTTTTCACTTGCCCAAAGGTCAATGGCCGAAGCAATGTCAGAGATTCCCCAAGCGAGGATCTCGCCGGAAGAGGAATCCTCTCCCACAGTTGCTTCGAAGCATGAATTTCCATCTGGACGCGTGTGGGCGAGATCCACATCGTAGGCTTCGATGGAACGCTGTATTGCGATTTTCTCAAGGGAATTCGACCATCCTGGGGAAAGATATTGTTCTTGAGAGATATTCGATGCCTTTAGATAGTCAGCTATTGAAACGAAATAAATATAGCCTGTTTCCGGATTGTAGTAACGAACCTTGATTCGACTGTCGTTGAGGGCGTCTTGACGCCATTGAGCCACCTTTTTCAATGCAGCCTGATACACAGAAGATTGATGAAGCGTATCAACGGCATATACGGTTGTGCCGGGTCCCAGATAAGTTCCAGTGACCGAAGAATTCTTGACTGAGCCATCAGAAATATGGAAATATTCTTCAATAAGCGAGTTCAACGATTGCGAGCCTGTCTCGCAGCCAACAAGATTGTTGTCTTTGTCTATCAGAACGATGAAGGGCCAAGATGCTTGATAGGAATCGGGATTAAATGTCTGATATGAATCCCATGCAAAATAGAGGTAATCCTTGTTCGAGGTGTCGGCAGAAGAAGCAAATCTCACGTTGCTGGTTTCCTGAGAAGCATATTGGGAGAATGAGCTACGATCGCTGTCGTAATCGAGTGCAAAGAAACGAACGTCCTTGTAAAGTTTCTTTTTAGAAAGCTGAAGTGCGGAATCCAACGCTTGATTCAAATAGTATTGGCCTGCCGGTGCGATAAGTGCCACGCGGTAGGTGTTCGCATATTCCTGATTCAGATGCGTGGTTGTACCGTCAAGATCATAAATCGGCAGATTCGGAGCTTTTGATGCGGCTCTGCTTGCCCTGCTGGCTCGACGGCCAGAAAGCGCCCTGTCTAGTGTGACGGTATCCGTACTCTTGTTCTCGTTGGTGGCTGCGGCACTATCGGTGATGGCAGTCGTGTTAGTCTCTTCAGCATATGCAGAGGGATTTATCACTGCCATTGATATGACAATGGCACAGCACGTTGCTATAGCTACAAGCCAACGTGGTAAATGTCGGTAGTCGGTTAACATGTGTTTTCTTTTCTCTTTCTTTTGCCAAAAAGAGCTTCCACCCTTTTTAGCATTCAATCTTACCTACTTTGGACGCATTGGGGGGAGCGTTTCCGAGATGGGCGAGGGATGGATATTGAATTTCCAGGAACAAATAAAAACCGGGAGCAAAGCACTGTGGTGTTGCTCCCGGTTAGGGTTTTCAAGTGACGGCTGTTTAATTGCAGACGCTTGTGCCTAGTTCAGTGATTTGCAACGCATCGTCATTCAGTAGGCCGGCGAAATTCACCGTTCCGGGATTGCGCACGGAGAAATAGCAGGAATTCTCGTCACTGGTGAATGCGAGCTGTTCGAAATTTTTCAGGTTGCTGGTGTCGGGAATGATGCGCATGGTGGCGATGATTTTGAAGTCGCCATCGTTGAACAGGTTCAACGGCAATGCGAAATGCACCTTGTTATGACCGGTTTTGTGCGCTTTGAAGGCAACTCCGCAGTCATAAGGGACGCCACCACGTTTGACGTCAAGTACCGACATCGGAATGTAGAATTCGATATCCTTCTTATCCCGCAGGTCGTATTCCACGTCGAACTCGAAAGTATCTTTGCATGTCAGCATTTGTTCGGAAACCGGAACGACTCTGAACGTAGGCACCCGTTCGCTCAGGCCAAGCGGATATTCGCCATCGTCGTCTTTTTTCTCACGTTCCCTGTGCTCCACCTTGAGATTCTCAAGCGTGTAGCGATCCGCGACGTCATTCTTGTCGCCACTGGCGATGATCTCGCCATCCTTGATGAGAATGGCCTTGTTGCAGTATTTCTTCACCGCATCCATGGAATGAGTGACAAGGATGACGGTCTTGGTCGGATCTTTCTTGATTTCGGCGAAGAAATTGTCGCACTTGCGCTGGAATGCCTCGTCACCGACGGCAAGCACTTCGTCAAGCACCAGAATGTCGCCCTGCGCCTTGATGGCCACGGAGAAGGCGAGACGCACCTGCATGCCGGAGGAATAGTTCTTGAGCTTCTGGTCCATGAAGTCCTCAAGCTCGGCGAACTCTACGATGTCGTCATACATCGCATCGATTTCAGCACGAGTGAAGCCCAACAAAGCACCGTTCAGATACACGTTCTCGCGTCCGGTCAGCTCCGGGTTGAAGCCCACACCGAGTTCGATGAACGGGACCAGTTTGCCCTTGACGGTGACCGATCCGTGCTCAGGAGTATAAATCTGCGAAATGATTTTCAACAGCGTGGACTTGCCGGAGCCGTTACGCCCGACGATGCCGAAGAAATCGCCTTGATGCACCTCGAAATTGATATCGCGCAGTACGTGCTGTTCGGTATAGCCTTTAATGCCCTTCGTCCAGTTCAGGAATGCCATCTTCAGACCGGTGGCCTGCTCGGTAGGCAAGCGGAACATCTTGGCCACATGATCGACCTTAAGCACCACAGGGCGCTCGTCTGCGTTCTTCTCTTCAGTCATTGCAACCTCAGCCATAAATCAGAGCACCTCCGCGAACTTGGAACTGTACTTGCGGAACACGTGAATGCCGAGCCACAAGATGACGGCGGACAATACGTAAGGCAGCAGGCACAGCAACTTGTTATCGACCATGGTCCACACGGTTGGCACGTATTCCGGGGAAAGCAGGTTGTGACGGATATCCATAATCACCTGCGTGGAAGGATTCAGCATGAGCAATTTTGCCGCCCAGGAGAACTCCGGATTATTCGCCACCATGGAAATCGGGTAGATGATAGGAGTCGCATAGAACATGGCCTGCAATACGACTTCCCAGATATGCGCCACATCGCGGAAATATACAAACAGGGAAGCGAGCAGCAATGCCACGCCAAGACCGAGGCAATACAACTGCAGAATGCTGAATGGCACCAGCAATACGCGCCAAGTGTAGTGCGCGTGGGCGAAGAAACCGAACAGGATGACCACCAGCAGATTGATGCCGAGAGAAATCATGGATCCCATAGTGGTGGAAGCGACGATGATGTAGTTCGGGAAATGCACCTTGCGCAGCAAATCACCACGTCCGACGATGGACTGCATGCCCATGCTGGTCGATTCCGAGAAGAAGCTCCACAGGCAGGTGCCGCACAGCAATGAAATCGGGAAGGTCGGAGTGCCATCCGAGAACTTCAGGAACTTCACGAACACCACGTACATCACGGCGAACAGCATCAACGGTTTCAGCACGGACCACACCATGCCCAGGAATGAGCCCTGATACCGCAGCTGGAAGTCGGTTTTCACCAGTTCCTTGAAAACCACCATCGCATAGTGGTACCTCTTCTTGAGGCTTTCGAAAAAGTCTTTCACAAACGTCCTATCCTACTCGTGCGAAGTATTTGGGTGCAAAGGCTCGTAGAGCGTCCCTCTTCGGCAGTACTCTCATATATTCTATTGAGGAAAGGACGTTTGTCTTAGTAAGGCGGAATATCTCACATGGTTCTCACAGCGGAACAGCACCATCCGAATATCAAAATCTTTGTGTCGGCACATAAGCAGGCCACGTTCCCTGAGGGGAACAGTATTGTTCCGGTGCAGGTGGGCGCGGCGAATGCTGCGACTCGTTTCACGAACACTTTGCATGACGACGAAGGTGTGAACATTTCTGCGGAAAACCCGCGGTATTGTGAGCTAACCGCGCAATACTGGGCCTGGAAAAACGAGGATGCTGACTATTACGGCTTCTGCCACTACCGCAGGTACTTCGATTTCACCGATACTCCGCACAAAGAGAACGATTACGGAGAGATTATCGATTCGTATATCGATAATCACGCGCTCGCCGAATACGGTATCAACGATGATGCGATCGCTCGTGCCGTGGATGGTTGGGACGTCATCACCACGCCGTTGAATGACGTTCGCCGTATCGGCGGATTCTCAAATCTCAAGCAGCACTGGGATGCCGACGAGCACCTGCGTTTGAAGGACCTGCGCCACATGTATGACATTCTGTGCGCGCGCCATCCCGACTACAGAGTGGATGCCGACGCCGTGCTCAACGGTCGAACTGCGGCATTCTGCAACATGTTCATCATGAAGAAGGACATTTTCTTCGAATACAACGAGTGGTTGTTCCCGCTGCTCGATGAGTTTGCCGAAGCTACTGATTTCAGCAGAATGGACGTGCAGACCACACGTACGGTGGGGCATCTTTCGGAACGGCTGCTCAACATCTTCATTGCGCACAAGCAGCGTACCGGCGCGCATTGGAAGATCAAGCGACTGCAGTGCGTGCATTTCCTGCATCCGGAACCGGCCACCGTTCTCAAGCCGCTTGATGCCGGATACAAGAACGTGGTGCCGGTGGTGTTCGCCGCAGACAACAACTATGTGCCGATGCTCACCACCACCATCTATTCGATGCTGAAGAACGCTTCCAAAGATCGTTCATATGATGTGATCGTATTGGAACGGAATATCTCCGACGAGAACAAGCAAAACATACGTCAGTTTTTCGAACGGTTCCCAAATGCCGTGATCCGCTTCTTCGATGTGAGCCGTTACTTGGCTGGCTTCAATCTCACCACCAGCAATGCGCATATCAGCATCGAAACGTATTACCGTTTCATCATCCAGGAGGCGTTGCCGTTCTATTCGAAGCTGCTGTATCTGGATTGCGATTTGGTGGTCAATGGCGATGTCGCCGAACTGTTCGATATTGAACTTGGGGATAATGCGATTGCCGCTGTGCCTGATATCGACTTCATCGGTAATCTCAATATGAAAAACGGTGAACGGGCCGGATACGTGCGCAAGCAATTGCATATGCGCGATGCGTACGGCTACTTCCAGGCCGGCGTGCTGGTGATGAACCTCGAGCGTATGCGCAAGATCCATACCGTCCACGAATGGCTGGAAATCGCCTCCAAACCCGGATACATCTATAACGACCAGGATATTTTGAACGTGGAATGCGAAGGCCTGGTCACGTACCTGAATTATTCGTGGAATGTGATGCACAACTGCGCCGGACGCGTCAATGGCGTATTCGATTTCGCGCCAGCCAATGTGTACAAGGCGTACATGGCGTCGCGTAAGGCTCCGAAAATCGTGCATTACGCCGGTTTCGACAAGCCATGGAAGAATCCATGGTGCGATTTCGCCTCGTTGTACTGGAGTTATGCGCAGGAAACGCCTTTCATGGCGCAGATGATCGCAACAATGAGTGGTGTGGAACGTCCCGCTCCGCCGGAACATCATGAGCGTGCGATCGCGGAGGACAGTCCCATCCGCAAGTATGTGGACGTGCTGGCTCCCACCGGTTCCAAGCAGCGTGAGCTGATGAAGGTGGTGGCTCGCAGAGTCCAAGGCAAGCGGTGATGCTGCTGTTGGTGTTTGTCCAGAATATTCCTATTTGGGCAAACACCAACAAGATAAGCTGTTGATAAATCAGTCTCTGCGGAACAGATCGCGTGTGTAGACCTTGAAAGCCACATTATTGAGATCATTGTTCCAGCGGTTAGCCACGATCACGGATGAACGTTCTTTGAATTCGCTGAGATTGTGAGTGACTTCACTGCCTTGAAAGTCGGGCTTATCCAATGTGGGCTCGTAAATAAGTACGGGAACGCCATTTGCTTTGAACTGTTTCATCACATCTTGGATGGCGGACTGGCGGAAATTATCGGAACCAGATTTCATGGTCAGCCGGTAAATGCCGATGACAGGATTTTGAACGTCTTTGATACGTTCCATCACCTCAGAGGCAACGAACTCCTTGCGGGTGCGGTTTGCGTCCACAATAGCTTCGATAAGGTTCTGTGGCACCTGATTATAGTTGGCCAGCAGTTGCTTAGTGTCCTTCGGCAGGCAGTATCCGCCATAGCCAAAGCTGGGGTTGTTATAACCGTCACCGATGCGTGGATCAAGACATACGCCATCGATGATTTCGCGGGTGTTCAGACCTCGACTTTCCGCATAGGTATCAAGTTCATTGAAATATGCCACTCGTAGAGCCAAATACGTATTAGCGAATAGCTTGATGGCTTCGGCCTCGGTGGTGCCAACCACCAGTGTGGGGATACCGGTGCTGCCGTCGCTATTCGTACGGTTGTTTTCTGAGGGGTCTGCACCTTCGGCAAGCAATGTGGCGAATTGCCGTGCTGCCTGAACGGATTCAGCATTGTTTTGCGGAGCGCCCACTACGATGCGGCTTGGATGCAGATTGTCGTATAGTGCGTGCCCTTCGCGCAAGAATTCCGGGGAGAAAAGAATGCGATCGTCATCTAGATTCTCGCGAAGTTGTTGCGTATATCCAACTGGAATAGTGGACTTAATGATAATCCAAGCGTGCGGTGAGTACTGACGCACTGCGGTAATTGCGGCTTCAACACTAGAAGTGTCGAAGTAATTCTTCTTCTCATCGTAATTTGTTGGTGTCGCAATTATTGCGAAATCGACGTCTGCGTATGCCTCTTGTGCGTTAACCGTAGCGTGGAAGTTAAGTGGACGCTCGCCGGAAGCATTTTTTTCCAGAAAATCGGTGATCACCGGGTCGACAATCGGGCTTTTGCCATTGTTGAGCAGCTCGACTTTCTTGGGGACGATATCGAGCGCGTGGACCTCGTTATGCTGAGAAAGCAGTAATGCGATAGATAACCCTACGTAGCCAGTACCAGCAACCGCAATCTTCATAAGAGTAACCTGCCTTTTGTTTTTACTACCATCTCAGGCTATTGTAGACAAATCATTGAGGTAAATCGACAAAGCCGGTATCCTTCAGATAATTCTTGCCGACGCTCATATCGTACTGAATGAGTTGATAATCATGAAGCATTGTCTTGGCTTCTTTGGAAAGCTGTTTGTTATTAATGCGATTACCTGCTGCATCAAGATAAACCGGCTCGTCTGCATTGCCCCCAGCCGACGAGGGGATAGAGATTGCCGGGATGGTTTCGTGCATCTTCGTCAGGAAAGCCAGATATGGGCTGACTTTTGCATTGAGATGTGAGGCTAGCTGAGCGGAGAAATAATTTGATGATGTGTAGGCACTGGAGGCATCATCCAGTTTGGTGCCTGACGATTTCGAAGCATCGTTAGACCAGATGAAATAATCAGTTTCATGCAGACCAAGAATATTATCTTTGCTGGAATATGCCGTGGAGTAAATCCCGGGTAGATGATCTCCATAGAATACGACGGTGATTGGCCTATCGATATGGTTGAGCTGATTCAAGAATTCAGCTGTTGCTTGATCCGTATAGCTTAGACCCTTTGTATAGGTTTCAATATTTTGTTTCTCATCATCCTGCAAATTTGAAGAAGTATCTTCATCCTTAAATTGATTATCAGGATAAAAATTCTCATAAGGCATATGGTTCTGCATGGTGACAACTTGATAGAACTTCTTCTTGTCGGAAGATGAAATCTTTTTGAGTACTTCTGAGTAGAAGGACTCATCCGAGGCATACCAAGCAGAGTCAAGTGGTCGTAGGCCTTTCAATTGTGGTGTGCCATCTGTGGCATAAAACTTCGAGAAGCCAAATTTTTTGTAATTCAAATCACGGAAGTACATGTTGCGGTTGTAAGCGTGGAATGCGATGGATGAGCCCTTTCCGTTGGCTTTGTTCCAAGCTTGATTGAGCGTAGGCGCCCATTTGAGGGATGGAACCAGCTGCTGATAGGCAATGGATAATGTGGAACTGTAATTTGCCATGGACAAGCCGGACAAAGCTTGATACTCAATATTTGCGGTGCCGCCTCCGTAGCCCGGGGAAAGCATCAGACCGGAAGTTGTTTGGGCTTTGACATGACGGATATTTGGCATTGGATCTTCGGAGAAGCTGACGCCAGGCACTCGAGTTGGATCCGAGAACGTTTCGGAAAGCACCATGATGACAGTGTTGTCGGTCATGTTCTCGGATCGGGTTTGATTAAGCTGTTTTGCCTGTTCCGTGTATTTCCGAGAGATTTTTTCCATAGCTTCTTGCGAATATCCATTGGGTTTATCCATGGTTTTTGTGTGCGCGAGACGCAGGAAATTCACAACAGGACCATTGTTCGTGGAATCTGCGAGGCCATTCCAGATCTGTGGACTATCTCCAAGATTTTTTGCGAAATCTGTTGACCAGTATCCTTCGTTGCCAAATCCCCATACGAAGGAAAAACACAGTGCGAAACTGCAGCATGCGGCTACAATGCGAGTGAGCGTGCCGGCAAGGTTCTTAATCCCGGTAAAAGGGTGACGCCAGGAACAGTAGATAACGGCATTGCGTCCATCGATAAACTGCATGATAATGCAAATGACGACAAGCCATATGACGCCGCTAACTGCTGTATTGGCAAGTCCTTGACTGCTTTGAGGGATGAAGGATGCTAACTGTCCAGTGTTGCCTCCAGTGATGAAATTAAGATCAGCCGGAAGCACGGGTTCATTGCGAGATTCAATTTTGATGTGGTTCGCCACGGCGTAAACGGTCATGACTGTGCCAAAAATCGCTGTTGCTATCCAAAAACGATTAATTATGAATATGAGCGTGAGGTAGACGACTGCGAAAATAATGAGATTAAGTAAGAAAATGTAATTCTTGTCGGACCAGATTTGACTAATAAAATGTGACAACTGTCCAACGATGCTGGATGTCTGTCTTACGGCTTCGCTGATATCCTCGCCTTTTTTGTACTCGGGTTCGGAATACATGCCCCATTGGATAAACAATGTTTCGAATGTGGTGAGGGCCATGAGAATGATTGCATAGAAAGAAAAAGAGAAACGATGGCGCTTCTTCCACAAGGCATGCGCGCTCTGGAAGAACTTGATGATGAGCTGGACGGCTTTGAGACTTGTGAAGGTATGCCATGCGTTACGCACCGTGGTCGCAGCGGTACGTGCGGCGCATGCAGTGGTGCGGGCCGCGCTGGCAATAACGTGTCCTGCTCGTTTCAAGCCATGTTCAGCAGTCGTCAGCGCTGTCCGAACCGTTTGAAGAGTGCACGGCATCGCCTGTAATGCGTGATTGCCGTTAACTTGTTCCTCTGCGGCAAAAGAGGAAGCATGCTGCTCGTCCGCAATCGCAAGAATATTCGTATCGCATGTTACGGGGGATGCTTCCGTTGTCGGTATGTAGATGCTTCGGCGCGCGGGCTTTGTATGGAGAGTGGTCTTCCGCGTATACAGCTCCGCGCGGTGACGTGCCTTGAAATAAGAGGGGGTATCTGTCATGCTCTCATCGGCCAGTGGCTGGTAGATGCCGCCGGTAAACGATTGTTTGGGATGCTTGGTGTATGAAGGCTCGAAGGCATGAACGGCAGACTGGATATAAGGCATCGTCGCTTCCTTCACGGCAAATAACCCCTTGTGTAAACGGGGGTTTATGAGCATGTAAAACCGGGCTATATATTAGCCAGTGTGTCTGGACGAGTAGGTGTCTTGATGGTAGCTGGTGGGTATCTGAATGATGAATGAAACCAAGGCATGTTCTTAAGCGCAGTCAAATAGTTATGCGATAGTGGCGGTATGAAGGGGAAGAAGATTTTTCGATGCATGCCAGTGTTGGTGGCGTTGTGCGTGTTGCTTGAAGGCATGTTTTTCATGACTATTACCAAGCCTGGTCATGTGCCGGATATTTGGACGCATGTTTATCGAATTGACTCCATACTCAACGGGGATGTAATTGCGCGGCCAGTTACTTCAAGAAGTATGTTGCATAATACTGAGACGGGGGTGGTCGGTGGTGCGGTTGATCGCAGTTGGATGCAGTATTCCTTGGATCAATATGACGGATATGACCCGGGAGTTGTGATTGCGGAATCCGTTGCTGACAATGGATCATCGACAACGGTTGACCTGCCTTTTAACAACACGGTAACGAATTCTCCGGTCGTATATGCTCCGCAATTGTTGGGATTCGCTGTGGGACGCTTATTTGATTTGGGGCCTGGGGCAACATATCGATTGGCGGAAATATGCATGCTAATCGTCTACACATTACTCATGTACTGTGCGGTTATGGCATTGCCAAAATGGCGGATCCCAGTTGGACTCTTGCTGTGCGTTCCTCAAATGCTTAGATTCGCCTCATTTTCCATCTCTGCGGATTCGCTGACACAAGCTGTGATGATTCTGTTCTCCTGTTTGCTGTTCCGGGGAATTATTGGTAAACGATCACAACGTGGAGCAGTGGCGCTTGCGGTAACGAGCGTGCTATTGGCAATGTGCAAGTTTGTGTACATGCCATTGGTTTTGCTGGTTATTCCGTTGATGTTTGATAGAGTTTCCGGTCGCTGGCGTGTGAATCGTGGTCGGGCTGTGCCATTGTTGATAGGCGTGGTTGCGTCTGGTATATGGACCATATTCTGGTTGGGCGTCAATGCTTGGTATACGAATTGTCCGATGCTGGTTTCGTACAAACAAATGAGCGAGCGCAAGCATGCATTGTTGACGGATCCCGTTGCCATGTTGGATGCTGTGAAGAACATTGCATGGGCGATAACGCATGCTCAATCGAATATGAATAACAGGACGGACAGCATCATGATTGCCGCGTGTTGGTTGGCAATTGTGGTTTCCGTAGTCGTGTTGGCTGTGACCAGTGTGGTGAATGCTTGTGTCAAAAGCCGCCGAAAGAATCCGGTTAGGACTGCCAATGGTTCTATAAATGCATGCGGTATGCTTTCCTTACCATACGCATGGTTGATCGCGGTGGTCTGTATCGGAGATATCCTACTGATTTACCTTGCCTTGTGGCTGCAATACGATGCGGATGGGCTAATCGGAGTCGACGGTATGCAATTCAGGTATTTCCTTCCTTATGCGCCTTTGTTTGCATTCGTAATGTTGGAATCGGGAAGGCGGTTGCTGAAACAGTGAGCGAACAGGGATTCAAACCGAAACATATTCTGGTAACCGGCGGATGCGGGTTCATCGGCGCGAATTTCGTGCGGTATGTGGCGCGCAATCATCCGGACGTGCATATCACCGTGCTTGACAAGCTGACGTATGCGGGCAATCCGGCGAACATCGACGGGCTGCCGCAATCGCAGGTCGAACTTGTCATCGGTGATATCTGCGATGCGTCGCTGCTGGAACGCATCGTGCCCGGCTGCGACGCCATCGTGCATTTCGCGGCGGAATCACATAACGACAATTCCATCTTCGACCCGGAACCGTTCATCCGCACGAACGTGGAGGGCACGATGCGGCTGTTGGAGGCCGCGTGTAAATACGACGTGCGATTCCACCACATCAGCACCGACGAAGTGTACGGCGACCTGGCGTTGGACGATCCGGCGCGATTCGGCGAAAACTCGGCGTACCGCCCGTCAAGCCCGTACAGCGCGTCGAAAGCCGCGTCCGACCATCTGGTGCGCGCGTGGACGCGCACATATGGCCTGCGCGCCACCATTTCCAACTGTTCCAACAATTACGGGCCGTATCAGCATGTGGAAAAGTTCATTCCACGGCAGATCACGTCCATTCTGGATGGCATGCGGCCGAAACTGTACGGCACCGGCGAGAATGTGCGCGACTGGATTCATACGGAAGACCACTCTTCGGCGGTATGGGCGATTCTGACGCGCGGTCGCATCGGCGAAACGTATCTGATCGGCGCGGACGGCGAGAAAAGCAACATCGCCGTGCTGCGCATGATAATGCGGTTGATGGGGCAGCCGGAAGACGCGTTCGATTGGGTGCGCGACCGGCCGGGGCACGACCGCCGGTATGCGATCGACTCGTCCAAGCTGCGTGCCGAATTGGGTTGGAAGCCGGCGCATACGGATTTCGAAAGCGGCTTGCACGACGTGGTCGACTGGTATGCGACGCACCGCGATTGGTGGGAGCCGGCCAAAGCCGCCACCGAAGCACGCTACCGGGCACAAGGGCTGTGATCGTTGTGGACGCGGGCGCGCGATAGGTGTGGCGGGCGCGACGGGAAGAGGGGTGGTGGCGAGTGCGAGCTGAAGGGCTTATGCTGGAAGGAGAAACGTTTTACAGGGGGTAGCTGATGGCGCGAAGGGCAACGCTGAAGGATGTGGCTGCGGCGGCGGGAGTGTCCGTGACCGCGGTGTCGCTGGTGCTGAATGATCGGCCGGCGCGTGTTTCCACGGAGAAACGCGAGGCGATCGCGCAGGCGGTGAAACAGTTGAACTACGTGCCCAATCAGAACGCGAGGAGCCTCGTCACCAAACAATCCAAGCTCGTGGCGCTCATCGTGCCCGACATCGAAAACCTGTTCTTCGCGGCGCTCGCCAAATGCGTGGAGGATGAGTGCGCGGCGCAGGGGTATTCGCTGATCGTGGCCAATTCGGATGATTCGCGTGAGTCGGAACAGGCTTTGCTGCGCAGGCTGACGTCACGTGGGGTGGATGGCGTGCTGCTGATTCCCGCGCGCGAATCCTGCGCGGCCGGTGCCGGCGCCGCGTT